>UMEZ01029527.1_pt1 | contig 36832 bp, 71 predicted proteins | sample 1964841 | NCBI WGS metagenome assembly UMEZ01 (sample SAMEA4836029, study PRJEB28245) | human gut metagenome | biome: gut microbiome; material: fecal sample | place: Denmark | collected 2008 | reverse complement strand
TATTCTCTAACTTCTTTTATTATGTTTTCTTTTTGTTGTAATTTAGTTTGTAAACTTATTGTGTATTTTTCTAATTCATTTATGATTCTATAAGCATTATCTCTTTCATCCCATACTTTGCATAATTCTTTTTGGTATGCTTGATTATTTTCGTTTAGTCTTTCTATTTCCTTTTTAAGCTCTCTATTCTCTTTTTCTAATTTATAAGCTCTTGTACTTCTTGGATCTATCATATTTCCTCCATTAATTTATCAGTTTCTTTTTGTAATTCTTCTGATATTTCTTTTATATCTTTATCGTATGTTTCTAAATAGTAAGGGCATACTTTATTGCAACTACAATAGTTTAAACACTTACTATCTTCACCTTTTCTTACTTCTATTTCATATACTCCTGGATATTTAGATTCTAAATTCTTTAAGTGTTCTTCAGCTTCTTGTTTTGTATCGTGTATTTTAGTTGCTGTTTTATTTGCTTTTTTCTTCACTGCATATTTATCCCCTTTATTAAATCTTTCTTCCATACTGCACATAGGAAGTTTAAAATCTGATAATTTTTCTAATATCATTATTTTTTCAAATCTTTTTATAATCCACTCTTCAATTTCTTCAGGTGTTCCTAAATCAAATTCTATAACTTCTACTGGTAGTTTTGGATAATCTTGTTTTATTTCACTATCTTTTTTATTCCAGTCTTTAAGTATTGCTATTATTCTTCCTTTATTTTTCCATACACCTGTTTTTTTATAAAATAGGTATGCTCCCATTTGTAATTGCTTTTTCCAATGATCGTAATTACTTTTATAAATAACACTCCATACTGAAGTTGTTTTATAATCATCTATATAATCGTATATATGGTCTATTATTCCACTTAAAGTATAACCATTTTCAAAAGTGTGTTCTAAGTGATATTCTACATATTCATTTTCTTTTAGTTCTATTCCTGTTTCTAAAACATAATGTGTAACTGTTCCAAATAACATCCATATACATTCTGATACATCTTGTTCTATAATATCGTTATATCTTCTTTTAAGCATTAAAGCTCTATCAGTTTCTAACATAGAAGTTATTGAATATCTTTTATCTTTATATGAATATTCTTTTTCTACTGCTCTTTGTAGCATATCAGGTAAACCTAACTTATTTGTTATTTTCATTTTTAACCTCCTGTGGTTTCATTAAAAATACTCTTTTATTATGTTGATTTTTTATTGCTAGTGCTATAATTTCTTTTTTATCGTTATATTTTATTGCTTCTACATGAAAACTATCTCTTGTTACATATTTCCCTTTATCATTTTTTTGTATATTACAATTTTTAGCTTCTATGTATATAAATGGAGATGTGTATAATTCTCTTCCTATTCCCCAATTTACACAAGCTCTTTTGAAACTATCACTTGCTAAACCTTTTTCTTTTTCAGTGTTAGATTCCGTTCCAGTATCTTCTTTACTTATCCACTCTTTTTTTTCATCATCCCATATTGATACTTTACAATTAGCATTATCTCTTAAATATTCTTTTTTCCAATTATAAGCTCCTACTGTTTCGTCTAATATATCCATGTCAACTCTTGCGTCTTTGTATAATAGTAAACTTAAACCTTTTTCATTAATTGTTCCTACTCTACAACTAATTTCATTTTCTTTTAATGTTCTAAATTTTAGTTCTTTCATTTTATCTCTCCTTTACATAATTATAACACATTTGTTTTATTAAAGTCAACACTTATTTAACTTTTCTCTTATCCTGTATAAATCTTCTGTTTTCTTATCTTTAAATACATAATTACCACACCAGTCACATATTTGTTTATCTACCCATTTAGGCATTATTACACTATGACCACATTTACATTTTACTTTTAATTTTGAATAATATTCTGCTTGTATCTTAGCTTGTTTTATTGTTAAATTGTCCATTTTTACCTCCACTATATTTTAAATATACTTTTTCGTATGTTATCCTGTCTTTGTTATATAAATCTTCTAATTCTTCATAACTTACTTTATCTATTTTTCTTCTTAAATAATTTATTGATGAGCATTTTTCATAATGATCGTTATATTCTGAGTATTTCATAATTTTGTGACATAAGTTGCAGTCTACTAAATAATCATCTACACTTTTACCTTTTTCACTTGGATATTTAAGATATTTAGTTATGTAATGTATTTTAGGTATTTCTTGACATCTTTCACCCTTTAAGTGCTGGTCTAATTTTAAATATACATCGTCTACGTCATAAGGTTTTAATCTATCATACCACTCATTTATTACATAATCTTCCATTGAAAAACTTTGATAATTAGCTTTTATTTTTTTTAAAAAATTCACTACTTCTTGTTTAGTCATCTTCACTTAGAAACTTGTTTATAGCTTCTTCCTCCTTTTCTTGTCTAGTTTTATAAATTCTTTTAGGTTTATCAGTAAACTTTTTATCTTCTTCCTGAGCTTGTGCTAGTGTTCTAATGTTATTCTTATCCCACTCATAAAGTATTTTATCAATATAACTAATATTATAAATATTTTTTAATACAGCCTTAGTAGTAGCATATTTAAGCATTTCTAAAGGAAATTTATACTTATTCCAATTTGTAATAGTTTCATATTCAATAGGATTTAAAGTTCTTCCAAAGTTTTGTTCTATAATGCTATATATATCTACTTCTACTATACTATTCTTATCTATACTAATCTTACCTATACTATCCTTACCTGTGTATCCATCTTGTATACATTTTGTATACATCTTGTTTTTTTCTATTTCTAATTGTTTTTTTTCTTCAGTATAAATAGTTGGAGTGTATCTGTCATTTTGTATATAATTATGTATTTTCCAATGTTTAATCACTACTATTCCTGTATCAAAAGGAATAATGAATTGTTTTGTAGCTAATACTTTAAAATCGTCTTCACTACATCCTACCATTTTCATTATTTTTTTAGGGCTTGATACGAACCCGTCATCATCTGCTCTCATACATAGTTCATAATATAATAATCTGCTTGTTTGTGGCATTTCCATAAATAAATCAGTATCTATTATATCTAAACTAAACATACGTCTTTTTGCCATCTTATTTCTCCTTTGGTACTAATCTTATTGTTTCATCTTCTAAATACTCTAAATAAAATTCTCTACCATATTTGTCTATTAAGAATTTTGGTATAATAATTCTATTTTTTTCTTTATCAGCTCTTTTAAAAAATCTAAATAATACTTTCATTTTATCCCTCCTTATATTGAATATACCACAAAAGGTGGTACTTTGCAAGTAAAAAATTATATTTTTTCAATTCTGTGTTTGGAAATTTCAAAATATTTTTTATCTACTTCTATACCTATGAAATTTCTATTTGCATTTTGTTCTTTATTCATTTCCAATACTGCGACTCCAGTTGTTCCACTACCCATAAACGGGTCAATTATTAAACAATTATCAGGTAATATGCCTATTATATTTTTCATAACTTCAAGTGGCATTTGACAAGGATGTTCTGTTTTTTCTTTACTAACATTTTTTACTTGGTTTATATTCCACCAATCATAAAGTTTTGCACCTTTACAACCTCTAGCAATTCTTTCTTTAATTCTTTTATCGTTAGGGTTTTTATAAGGCTGTCTCACTTTTGACATATCAGGTTTAATATCGAAAAAAGCTATATCTCTATGTTGCTTTCCTGTATTTGAATTATATACCCAACTTATAACTTTTTCAGGGAATTTACCTATTTGAAAAGCTAATTTATATAAATTTTCAGGATAGTGTATAACTACGCTTGGTAAATCATGAAAATAAAAATCTAACATCTCATAATATTCATCTTCATCCATATTATCTTTATAACTATTGTATTTATAATTTATATTGAAAGGTGGATCACTTACTAATATAATATTTTTATCGTGATTTTCATTTATTATTTTATAAAATATATCTAAACTATTTTCATTGTATAACTTCATTATTTCCCTCCATTAAGCTTTTAATCATTTCTTCTTGATACTCTTCTAATTTTAATGTGTATTGACCATCTAATTTAGCTTTATTTTTTATTTTTGAATATGTTTTTAATATCCTCATAGCTCTTTTATATAGGTGTGATAAGGTGGAATAAACCTCGTCTTGATTAGTTCCAATGTAATATCCACCTTTATTACCAGCCTCACTACATATTATTAAATTATATTCATCTCTTATTTTTTTTATGTAATCTCTAAATGTTTTATTGTCAGTTATATTAAACTCTTTCATAATTATAGCTGATTTTACTCGTTTTTCGTATCCTAGGGCGTTGTTTATTAAATATTCGTATATTTTATTGGTTAACTCGTTTCGTTGCTCTAAAGGGCTTAAAATATCGTTTTTCATATATCCTCCTTTTTTACCATTTCTTTTAATTTTCTCATACCTGCTTTTCTCATCCTAGAAGTTCTTGTATGGCTTAATCCCATTTCTTTTGCTATTTCAGTTAAGTTCTTTTCTTTACATCCTATTCCATAATACATTTTTATTACTTTTACATATCTTTCATTTTTTATTTTATTTAATAATCTTACAACTTGTTCATATCTTAATTTTTGTATAACTTCTTTTTCAATATCTACATTATTTGGTATTACTTCATATAAATTTACATTGTCATTAAAATCATCATCTAGTGAAACTTCTCCATAAGGATTATATCTTCCTTTAGTAGTTTTGAATTTAAAACACTTCATTATCTCGTGTTTTATACAAATAGTTAAATATGTACTTTCTGCTATTCCTTTACTTTTATCATAGGTTTTAGCCCCTTTTATCAGCCCATCCATACCATAATCATAATATTCTTGAAATTCATTTTCATTTCTAGGTTTTATGTTTAATTGTTTCATAGCCATTATTATTAAACCTACATTGTTTAATACTAAATCATCCATTATCTCCTCCTAGATAATTTTATATTATTTTGTTTACAATATTCCTGACACTCTTTTTTACTGGTTGAATCAAATATTCCTATACATCCAAATGATCGTTCTCTCTCGCTATTCTTCCAAACTACCCATTTACCATTGCTTTTTTCTAAAGTATAGTAAATCATATTTCTTCCTCCACTCTTATTGGTCTATAATGTTCTTCTATATCTTGTTCTAAATCTTCTATTTTTTCTTCTGCATAAGCTCTTTCATCATCTACCTCACATAATTTGTCTAATATTTCTTCTACTGATACAAAATCTTTTAACTTAAATAAACATTTTATTTGATTATTTTCTTCTCTTATATCTATTAAAACTTTTTCCATATTATTCACTCCTATTCTTTTGGCATTTCATAAACATAAGTTGATGGTTCTTTAATATCATATTCATCAGGTTCTCTATAAATTGTACCATCACAAGTTTCTACAATTGGTTTTCCTACTTTTAATAATACCTTTTGTGGTTTTAATATATTTTGTATTTCATCTAATACTTCTAATGCTCTTTCTTTTGTTTTATATGTTCCTAATTTAACATGATAATCATTTATAAATTCACATATACAATAACCATCTATATCTCCTATTTTATCCATGAAACCATATTTACCTTTATATGCTAATCCAAGATTATGCACTACTAATAAATCCTCTTTATCTTGACTTCTAATCCATAATTCCATATTAATTCTCCTCTATAATTATTTTTTTACCTTTTGCATATACTTTTATTTGTTTATCTTCTAATTCTGCTTGTTTTACTATTTCTTTTGATATTTTTATACCATAACAATTAAGTTTTTTTTCTCCTTTTGCTGTTCTATAATAGTTTTTTGATAGTCTTGCCACTTTACCACCTCCTAACTCATCAATACTTTTATAATTAATGTCATAACATATACAATTAATATTATTTTACATAATTTCATTTAATAGCCCTCTCTTTCCATATTTTATTATGATTAGGGAATTGACTACAAATACTATTGTTGATATTAGATGTACTAATATAAACTCTCCTAAATCTTTACTATCACTCATCATAAATATAAGTGCTATAAAATTTACCCCCATTAATAAGTATGTAACCCAATTTTTTAATTTCATTTTCTTCATCCTCCTCTTGATTACAATACCATATTACCATATAGCCATATAATTGTCAATACCCTAAATTAATTTTTTTTCACTTTACAAAAAAAGAGCTGTAAAGCCCTTTATTTTACTATCCAACAATATTCTGCTATTCTATCTCGGCAGTCAAAACTATCATATACCACACCATATTTAGAACAAACTATGTGTCCTCTCATTGTTATTAATAATACATTATCTGGGTACATACCAGCTACTTCTCCAACTCTTTCAGGTAAATTATAAACTCTTGTATATCTTTCATCAAGATATTCTCTTATAAAGTCTTTATCGTCCATCATAGTTCCTTGAAGTCTTGCTACATTGCTTAAATGTTTATAAGTATCATCCCATGTATTATCAGTGGCAGTCGCTATACTTCTTATTGTGCAGTCGTTCTCGAATAATCCAAGAGCATTGTTATTATAAAATTTATACATTTTACATCATTGATTCTTGTATTGCTTCTCTTAACATTTGCTTTTGTTGAGGTGTTTCTGCATTTTCAAAAAGAACTTTAGTAAAGTCTTTATAAGCTTCTACCATATAATAAAAACTTTTATCGGTTTCTTCACTAGCTCCGTATCTTTCTCGATTTTCTTGGTATCTTCCGTATTCTCCAGCCATTCTGTCAAATTCGTCATCTCCGTAATATTTTCTATCACGTCCACGTCTACCATATGATCCAGCTCCATATTCTCCGTAATTACGTCCATAACTATCATATCCTGGTCGTCTACCTCTTCCATAATTTCCGTACATTTCTTCTTCCTCCTTTATACATTTAATTTTGTAGGCATCTTTTTTAGTTTCCATAAGTTTATTAAGATGTTCTAGGTTATTGTTTTCTCCAATACCTTGTTCCATTATTTGCTTAATAAATTTATCAGTTTCTTCTATTATTTTATCTTCCATCAGAAGTCCTCCTTTCTTTAAGGATATTTAGTATTTCTTCTTGATTTTTTATAATCTTTTGAAAATACTCATTGTCTTGCTTTTGTAACTCTTGCATTAAGTCAGTATTTTTATAATCTTGCATTAATAAAACAAGATTATATACTTGCAAAATTAAAGATGTTGCATCTAAATTGTTTCTCATCTAAATTCGACTTATACTGAATGTTGCGTTAGTAATAATTGCCTGTGTAGTTGCTATTGGTGTTGTAGGTGTAGTTGGTGTAGGCACACTTGGTACACTTTGAACTGATATGTTAGTAGTTCCACGAGGGCATACTCTTAACTTTTTATCAAAAGAAATAGTTTCATAATCATCAGCAGCTGCAATTGTTACGGCTCTTACTGTGTCAGGAATTAATACTCCATCTTGAAATAATCCAATAGCCACAACACCAGGGGTAGCCGTACTTACCGAAGCACTAAATTCTACATCATAATATCCTGTGTATCCATTACCGAATATTTTAAAATTAGGATTACCGTTTGAATAATCTAACCAACCGTTGCAATTGCAACTAGCACATCTTGTTCTGATGTCTGTTTCATCAAAAGTTACTGGGCTTGCATTACTTGGCAAAGCAAGAGGCTCATTAATTATAGTTTCAATCATAAATCATTCTCCTTTCATTTTTGCACTATTTTTTTAAAATATTGTGTATTTTTTATAAAAAAGAGTGGGGCTTGCCCACTCATTGACCATTTTCCCTTTATAGGGAATTTGGTATTTAGCAAGTTCTCGTAATCGAGCAAGTAGTAGTCTACTCTATGCTATTAAATAAATTGGCTTGTTGTGTTATATCCACAGCCACATCCGTTGTTGTTAGGGCAAGTGAATATAGGTGTGCGTCCATAAACTGGAGTGCTTGGTACTGGGCAGTTGCTTAATCTGTTATAAAGAGCGTCAACTTCATTTGCAAAACCTTGTGAAATGAAAGCATTTTGAGCTGTTTGACTAGCTCTTAAATCAGCCATTGTTAATTGTCTTTCTAAGTCACTAATTTTATCGTTTTTAGCGTCTAACTCTAATTGACATAACTTATCAAGGATAGCCTGTGTATTAGCTGTTGCATTTGTAATAATATCTCTTGTATTATTTGCATCAGCAAATCTTGTAGCATTACCCTCATTTTGAACTATGTTTTGAGTTTGACAAGTAGCTAAACGATTTTCACAGCAACATGAAGCTAAGTCAGAAGCTAAACCTGTTATTGCTCCTGTTATAGCAGTTTGGGAATTAAATGCTTGTTGCATATCTGCTATTTGTCTAGCATTTGCAGATATTTCAGCTCCAGCAAAACCACTATTTACAGCTTGAACTATATCAGCAGTTGACCCACAAATTTGTGTTGATAAGTTGTGAATTGAATCTCTTGCTCCCTCAATTTGATTACTTAGGTGTAAAGTATCAAAACCATCATTAACATTATTGTTAATTCCATTTTGACCTGTTAATAGCCAAGGAAACTCGTACATACCATTTCCTCCACCAAATCCACCAAATAATCCTCCATTACCAAGCATACCTAGTGCGACTAAACCGATTATCCATTCTCCCATTGAGCTACCCCAACCATTATTATTGCCACCACTGACATCAAAAGTTGGAATTACTCCAGTTGAATTTCCACTGTTCATAGTCTTTTTCTCCTTTCTATAAATTTATTTATATCAAACACCTATTGAGTGTTGATACCCATTTCATTTTGTATTTCATTCAATACTTCATTAGGAAAACCTAATCTTTGAGCAGTAATATAAAAATTCTGCATTTGTTGAGGTGTGTAATTTCCAGTTACTTGTTTTAATAACCCCATAGGGCTACTTTGATTTTGCTTTGCTTGTTCTAGAAACTGAAACATTTGAGGTTGATTTTGTCTTAATTGGTTCATCAATTGTTGTGTCACTTGACCTCTCACTTGTTGATTCATCATTAATCATCCCTTTCAACTTTTCGTTTTCACTCATTAATTTTTCTATTAAAATATCTTTTTCGTCTTTCGGTATTATTTCCTTAATTTCAAAAGGTCTTATTTCCCCTTTGGCATTTTTTATATACATTTGTTTATAATCATTTGTTATAAAAGCAGTATCAACTATTGTAAATTCTCTTTTTACATCTTCTATTGAATTTACATATTTAATACCATTATTTCCGTTAGGTGCTAATTGTATTGTCTGATTTATAGCTGGTTGTTGTTGATACCTATTAAGGTAATTTTCTTTTTTCTTTTTTAATAATTCCTCTTCTTTCTCAATTGTTTTTATATAATCATCATTAAAAACCTGCTGATTCATTGGAAAGTTAGGCATATAATTGTTATACATATTATCCTCCTATGTAAATATTTATTGTTGGTTCTTCTTTATTATCAGATAAAAGAAGTAAACATAATAAAGCTAATACCCAGTTGCTTTCTATATCGTTTGACAAATTAGGTGCTTCATTTTCTTGTCTATATTTTTTTAAAAGTTCTTCTATATCCATATATCCTCCTATTAAAAAAGAGAGTGATAATATACTTAATACTTTTCAAAATGTGTTTTAAACAAATCTAATAAGCGATATTATCTCCTCTCATGCTTACATTAAACCATAAAAAAAGAACTTAAAATCTTTAAGTTCTTGTCTAATTATTGTCATCTGCATATTTCCATATATAACCACCTGCTGTTTTTCTTTTCCCTCTACATACAGCAGATATACTTGAATTATCTATATTTAAAACTTTTTTTGCATCTAATATGTATTCAAAGCTATTGATATAATTACCATTTAAATCATATTGTTTTACTTTTCTTTTAAATCTCGGCTTTTCTAAGCCATTTTTATAAGCGTGTATTTGATTTTCACTATTAGTACACCACTCTAAATTACAAACTCTATTATCAGTTTTTATTCCGTTAATATGATTTATTTGTGGTTTATTTTCAGGATTAGGTATAAATGCTTGTGCTACTAATCTGTGAATTTTTTCACTTTTTAATTTCCCATCTTTATGTAAAGTATAATTAAGATAATTTTTTTTATCACGAACTAATTTTATAATAATAACTTTTTCTTTTTTTATTAGACTTTTTAATCTTCCATAATTAGATATTTGATATAAACCTTCATATCCTTTTATATCTTTCCATATTTCATTTTTTAAATTTGTTAAATCAAACCACTTTTCACTATTTACTTCTACTTGTTCAAACATATAATTCCTCCTTTAAATGCAAAAAGAGTATCATATTTCTATACACTACAAGTTTTTACGTTCAATAAGCCTTGTAATGCACAGAAATATAATACTCTAATTGCTTATTGAACACATTAATTATACCACAAAAAAAGGCAATAGTCAAATTACCTTTTTTATTTTTTTCTTAATTTTGCTTATTTCTCTACTTATTGTTGATTCACTACAATTTTCTAGCATTGCCATTTTAGTTATTGAATATTCTTCAAGCCTATAATTTATTATTCTTTCTTGCATGGAAGTAAAATGTATTTTAGATTTTATATAATCTATTTCATCATTAGTAAATTCTATTTTTAACATTAAATATACCTTTGACAAGTTTTACATCTTCTACGACCATGTTTGTCTTTTGTTGTTTGCGATTTACGGTATTTAGTTTTTGTCGTTTTTGTTTGCTTTATCTTTTGTTTCGCCATTATTTATATCTCCATTGCTACCAATAAAATTATTATTACCACTTTCATTTTCTTGTTCTACTTGTTGTGTTGTGGTTTCTTCCACAGTCCCTATGTCATTTAAAGTATAGACTAAATAACCTATCGTTACAAACCACATAACTAATATTACTAAAATAACAATAAATTGTCTTTTATTAGCTTTTTTACTATCTTGAAGCAATTCCCAAGCCAAACTTTTTTCTTCCATTTCTCTCTCTCCTTTCAAATTAAATATAATATATATTTATTTTTTAGTCAAGATTAAACTTCATATAAGAAAGTACTATATACCCAAATATCATGTCCATTAAGTGTTAATTTAGCTGAATTAGTAGGTATATCTATTTCTTTAACTTCGTAAATATTATCGTTCTTTACCCAACTCACTCCACCTACAACTACATCATCTTGACCATCAGTACTTCCACTTTGATTTACTTCTTTCCAGTCGTCAAGTGGTATCCAATGATAATCTTTAGCTTTTTCATTGTAATAAGTATTGTAAGACACTCCAGTTAGTTTAGTATTACCAAATAAGTTAGTTCCTCTTTTAAGAATATCAACTTTAAATACTCCATCAAATCTAACTTTAGAACCTTTGTGTAGAATTTGGTCTTTCTTTTCTCCTTGATCGTCAACAGGTATATTAGATAAATATTTCCAATTACCTCCCATACCATAAATAATATTAGTATTATCTACAAAATAACAATCATCTGTATCTGTTTCATTAGGAAAGCAATATATTCCATAGCTGTTCTTTTTCCAATTAGAAATATCATATTTATGTTGTGCTATTTCTATATGACAATGTACTCCTGTTGAAGTACCTCCTCCACCTGCTTTATTGCCCATGTTACCAAGTTGTTCTCCTTGTCTAACTATTTGACCTACTACTGCGTCAAAAGTTTCATCATGAGCTGTTACAAAAGTAGCATAATCTATATTACCATTTGCAAATCTAACTTTCTCTAAAGACTGCCACATACCTTGTCCGTTAGATACATCTCTCCATATTAATTTAACATCACAAGGAGCATAGTAAGGGTATCTAACTCCTGCATAAGCTCCTCTGACGTCATTCGCCATTGTTCCTCTATGAGTTCCCATATTAGAACCTTGAGTGATGTACATATCTGTAAATGGGCATAGGAAGTCTTGTATTCCTCCACGTCTACTTGTCTGACCTTTTCTCATTTTTTCATCTCCTTATTAAATTTTTGTCCTAATAAGTAAGTACTTAATACAGCTATAATAACAGCTATTGTATTTGTTATCTTATCTGCATTGTACCCCCAAATAGGTGCTATTCCAATAATTAAGGCATTGATGATAGCAAGTACATTTAAAGCATACTTAACTATCTTTTTAAATTTCTTCATAAAACCATCTCCTTTTACTTTAACCCTAATTTTGTTACTAATAAACCTAATAGAAGTGCAACAACAAAGTAGAAAATATAATCTATTAGTTTATCCCATTTCTTGCCTTTTTCTTCTGTTTTACTATCAAGCTTGTCATTTATCGTTTCTACTGATTTTTCAATATTACCAACTCTTAAATCCATTTGTTTCATAATAGCGTATGTTTCTTCTACTTTTGCAAGCCTTTTCTCATGATTCTCAAGTTGTTTATCAGTATTTTTAAATCTTTCTTCAATGTATTTTTCGTCCATATACCTTATCTCCTTTTTAATCTAGTTTCCAGTCTTTGTAATACACCACATCAAACTCTACATCTAAACCGCTTTCGTTAGTTACAGTGATATGGTTTGTGCCCTCAAATAGTTTTATCGCATTAAGTTGATTATATAATGTAGGGTAATTGCTTTCAGTTATTTCTTCTGTTGTTGGTGTGGCTAGTTGATAATATACTATTATGTTATGTGTTGATAACCAAGTTTTAAAACTTGTTACATCTGTAAAATTACTGTCATATAATGCTAAAAAAGAAGCACCTAAAGATATAGATTTATCTTTTTTAAAAGTTGTATTAATTATATAATATCTACTCCTACATATATATTTATCACATAGTCCTTGTGGTGCTACTGAACCAGTCCAATCTATACCACCAGTTAAAGATGTTTGCAAATAATGATTATAATAAGTCCAATTCTCACTACCATCATAAACAACTTTACCTATTTCTTTGTATAAATACCATTTACCATTTTGGTTGTATAGTTTGTCTTGATGATCTCCTCTTTTGCATAATTCAAAAGGTAAATCTAATTTATATTCTTTTTCTTCAGTTCCTTGTGTAATATTTACAGTGGTTTCACCATTTATGTTTACTATATCTTGTGGATAATCAGGACTAGGTGAAGCTGTTTCACCCGTGTATTCTTCATAATCGGTGGCTTCCGACCCTTCTTCTAACATTACATTAAATATATCAATACTTCCCCCAGTTAAACGAGTTGTAATATATACATATATAGCACTTTTATTTGTTATCGTTGCTGTAATTTTGCCTTCTGTAGCTGATGATGATGTTGCCAATGCTATATATTCATTATCCCGCCTAAGCATTATAACAGCGCCAGTTGATGAAAAAGTTGGTGAATTATATTTATAATCAAAACTTAATGTATATGTTTTAGTGTTATCTATACTATAATTATTAATTAGGTATTGGTCAAATCCTTTTGGTGTAATCGTTCTATCTTCTACATTTATTTTATTTTTCCCAGTAGTACTCTTTTGATATGTATTCCCATATTGATTAACCAACGCTTTCATGTCAACACCGTCGCTAATATCAACTGTGTTTGTAGCATTTACTGTTTTGGTAGGTATCAATGATTTATATTTTTCATTATTATTACTTATTTTTTCTGCATATTGTCGGAATGTAGTATTATCATTTATTACTTCAAAATCTTCATTAATAGCTTCTTTTATCGCTTGTTTTGTACCATTAAGGTAAGTTAATTTGTCTGCTATTGTTCCCATTAAATTACCTCCCCTTGAATAGTATCAAGCACTTCTCCTATATCTCCAACCAAATCATCGACATAAGTCTGATTTACAAGTTGTTTTCCTGTTATTACATTTTCAAGCGTGCCTTTTGATATAAAACTTTGATCAGTTTTACTTTGATAAGTATTGTAATCTACTGTTCGTGGATATATATAACCATTATACATTGCCACATTATAGTCGGAGATTATTTTTACGACTCCACCTTTGCTAGAACTAGCATAATCAGTATCCTTAACATAATCTACTAAGTCTGATTCATCAAGCTTATTATTCCATGTCGATTTTTCAGTATCACTTACTGTTCTGTGTGTGCTATCACTTGTTAATTGGCTCAATTGAGTAGGGATTAAGTTATCTACTTGTTGTTTTGTATAATAGTCATCCAAATCAATGTCAATTTGTTTTTCACCTAACAATTCCCAAGCACCATTCATATAGATATATTCATCATACAAATTGCTTGTTTCAGTATCTTGTTTTGGCACAAAGTATAAAGTGTCAGAGTCCCCTATTGCTGGCAATTGATTTACTACCAACATTTTTATTTGACCAGGCTCACCAGTATCTCCCTTATCACCCTTATCACCTTTATCTCCTTTGTCGCCCTTATCTCCTTTTTCACCTTGTATGCCTTGCTCTCCAGTATCTCCTTTATCTCCTTTGAAATAACCACTGTCTACTTTCTCTTGCAAGTCATCTAAAGCGTCTGATATGTCATTTAATCCATCATTTAAAGCTTGTTCCATCTGCTCTTTATCAGTTGGAGTTACTGGTACAGAGTTTTCAGCTTCTTTTAAGCTTCCCTCATCAATGTATTTTGTTATTGGTGTAGGGTTGTATCTTATTGTTTTATTATCTACTACCTTAAAAGCACTTACTCCTATGTCTATATAGCCTATTCCTTGTAGTACTTCTTGTGGATAATCACAACGATCATTTTGAATAATTACTTTGTAAGTAGTATCTCCTTTTGTAAAGAAAGCCTCTTTTGTAAAATCAGAAGTTATTTCCTCATCAAATTCAAAAGTAAAATCACTCACATAGCTTTCTTTTTCATTTGTTTTTTCATTTTCTATTAATTCCAATTCATGTGGATGTACTTTTATTTTCATTCTGAACCTCCAATATCATAAGCAAGCACTTTTTTTATTGTTATATTATTATTATTACTATATTTTATCAAATCAGAAGCCAATTGAAATTCTCCAGAACCACTTAGCGTAATATTTCTGCCACTAAATGTATACTTAGCATATTTTGCGTAAAGACTAATGTCTGTGACCATATCATTATAATTACAAGTAACTGTAAAATTAAGAGCATAATTTGTAAAAACTTTTTGGCTAGATAAACCACCATTGTTATCTTGAAAATAAATTTCAAAATAATTATAATTACTGACATCATCTGAAAGTATATTTGTTCCACCTTTAGTAGAACCATCAAAAATTTCTACTGCTTTTTTGCTAAAATTATTTTTTACTCTTTCTAATACTTCATATTCACTTCTATTAAGATGATAAGCACTTAAAGAAGTCCCATCGCCATATACTGCTGGTGTTACATAATGTTTTACACCATCTATTTCTATATAGGCTTGTTCTATCAACTCGCCTTGTACCCATTCAAAAGGTAAATCATCCATATTTAATCACTCCTTATCTTTGTTTTTATATATTGTATATTTTCATTTTGTATTTTGATACTGCCTAAATAATATTTGCCAGTATCTTCGTATGTAGGTTCACTATCTACATATACTACTTTATATATTTTGTATTTATATATTATGTAATTATCTGTTGTTTGAGATGGTAATATATTTGAAAACGGTTGTATATCTTCACTTGGATATATTTGATTATTTGTTTCTTTTGTTATTGGTAATTTAAACCCTAAAGGCTCGTCTATTTTTGATATATCTTCTCCTATTACATATTCTTTATTCATATAGTCTTTATCTTCTCCTAATCCTACCGAGTAAAGAAATACTGCTGTTATTGGTTCTTCAGCATCATAAGAAGTTTTCCTTAAATTTGTTAAATGTCTAGGATAGTCATAGCCTGTTATATCTAAATCAGTTGAGAAATTATCTACTCTTGAAATAGTTAATTTTTCTCCCTCTTGTATTATTATATTCATGTCTGATAAATCAACCCATGTCATTAATTTACCTGATATATCAAAACCTATTCCTGTTAATTTATGTCCTACTAAATAATTGTCATCTCCAAGATGTGTTGTTCCACCTATATAATACCATGTGCCTTGTGTATATGTTTGAATTAATTTTATATTTTTCTTAGTATATGTTTGTGTATAATTTCCATCTAATAATTCCCCAGTAAAATTATATGTTCCGTCTGAATAATAATCCACTTCATCGTTTTTGTTTATTTCTTTTGATGTGTCTAATTGAAATATAACCCCTGTAAATATTGCACCATATAAATCACCATTATCCTCAAACTGCATATCTATTAAATGCTGTAAGTATCTATTTAATATCATGTTTTTACGAGTAAATACTCTTTTCCCTAAACTTACTTGTACATATTCATTACTTACTTTCATATTTCCTCCTCATGTTCCTCATAGATGTTGTTTTCTTCATATTGTGCTGTTGTTAATACATAAGTTTTTGCTTCAATTTCTTGAGTTTCTGTCTTTCTAAATAAGTCTATAAAGTTGTCAAAGTAATTAGCATTTCTCACACTTATATTATACTCTATTTCTTCGTTAAAATCTATACTTTCAGTTATATCAGTTATGATATAATCATCGTTTATATAGAAATTAGGTTTGTTTATTCTTATTAAATCCCCTGGAGATAAATTATAATTTTTGTCTACACCTAAAGTTACTTTATCTACTTTTGTTTTATTTATTTTTAAGTGACTTTTTGCTATTTCTAACATTTCATTATAAGTATGCCATTGTTCTTTTAAATCTATCGTTTTTTCCACTATACCCGTTTTACTTATAATACCTTTCATACGTTCTATTTCTTTATTATGTATTATTTTAAGTCTAGTCCATGGTAAAGCTGTACAACTATATATTCCATCTATTTCTGTTATAGTTGTTGACCCATTATATCTAAAACCTATTACCAAATTACTAAAAAAACTATCTAATATTAATTCAAAGTCTTTTTTTGTTTCTGAATTGCTGTTTCCTATTTTAACATTGTTAGGTACTACTAAATTTTCACCATCTACTGATATTTCAAAACTTTTTTCTGCTTCATTACTATCATATCCTGTAAAACCTAGTCCTATATCAGTAAAATATCTTGATTGACCTCCACTTAATTCATCACTTGCTCTTCTTATGTTTTTAGGATTTATATCTACTGGATATTCAAAATATACTTCGTCTCCATTTTTTATTTTTAAGTCATTGCTTATTAGTGGATAGCTTACTACATAATTAGGGTCACTATTACTTATTGCATACATCCTGAAATTAGTAAAGTTTATTTCATTATAATAATCAGTTGCTTCTATACTTGGTTCTATTTTGAATAAGCCATCCCAACGATCATTATATACTACTTTAGGTTCTAAATTCATTAAATAACTTATATCATTAATATAAATGTTTTTTAATTCGTCTATATACCAAAATATATTATATTTATTAGATATTTTATTAAAACCATCTTCACAAGTTGCAGTTAAGAAGTTAGTTGTTACTTGATGGTCTGCTATGTTTACTTCTTTTAATACAAAGCCATCGTCTATTAAAGGTTGAGCTATTATTTCTACAAGTCTTTTTAATCTAAATGTTCCTATTGCATTAAAAGTTCTGTGTGTAGCCATAGCCATCGGGCTTAATAACTCTATTTGTAACTCTCTATCTTCATCTTCTAATTTCATTGATGGTAATTTAAACTTGTTAACATACCCTGTAAATTGTATTTTATCATTGTTTTTTAATTGTACTTCTTGATATTTGTAAGGTAGGCTTTCAATAGAATACCCTGTAAAGTCTACTGATATACTATTGAAAGTTACTTCCCTACTTGATTTTTTTATTTGATATTTACCAATTAATTTTAATTCTACATCTCCATTAGGAGTTTTATATGCTAATTTATACATCATATCCTCCTTGCTTGAATGTTTGTGCTATACTTGGTGTTATTATTCTTCCAACTCTTTCGTTATCCATTTCTACATCTGCTTTTATATCTATTGCTACTGGTGTTGTAAAGAAAGCTTTATTATATACATCTCCACTTATAGCATTTAAACTCAACTTACTATTTTCTACTGAAATAGCTTTGTCTATTTGGTCATACATATCATCTATGGAATCTAATACACTATCAGTATTTGCTTCTATTCCTATGGAAACACCACTTGGAATATATTTACCTATTTCATCAGCCATAAGTTTTGATGGAGAATGAATACCAAATATTGACTTAAATTTATTTACTATTTTGTCTTTAACTCCAAGTACTGCATTTTTTACAGCAGTTCCTATATTTTTAAATCCGTTTAGTATACCCTCTATTATATTTTTACCTAAGTTTTTCCAATCTGTATTTTTAATAGTTTCTTTAAAACTTTTAAATAATCCTGATATAATCTTTGGTACTGCTAATATTAAATTAGGTATATTTTTTATTAATGCTTCTGCTAGTGATAATATTAGTTTCGGTCCTATAGAAGCTATTTTTAGTAACATTTCAGGTTTAGTTAATGCTGTTACTATGCTTACTATTATTTCAGGTATAGAAGCTACTATAGTAGGTATAGCATTTAATATTCCATCAAGTAAACCCATAGCTAAATCTATTCCAGCTATAAGCATATCAGGGACATGACTTATTATCATAGGAATTATTTTTAATAGTGAATCTATTATTTGAGGTAATAATTCAGGTAGTCTTTCAGCTAGTGATTGTACTACAGAAATAGCTAGTGTATACAATGTATCTAATATCTGAGGTGCCATATTCAAGAAAGTCTGTATTAATTGAAACAAAATACTTATTACTGAATTTATTATAGTAGGTGCATTATCATTTATTAAATTAAGTAATTCTTCAAGTAATTTTTCTCCTGCCTCTAATATTTCAGGTAAATTATTTTCTACACTATCTGCAAATTTTTTAACTAATTCTGGAGCTTTCTTTTCTGCTGTTTTAATCCATTTATCTATTTCTTTTCCGAAGTTCTTTTCTAATGCTCCAAGTCCAGCTATTATTGCTCCACCTAATGTTGCTAGTTTTAATATTTCAAATATAGCTGTTGTAGTTGTTCCAGCTTTTCCTATAATACTAGCCATGCTACCATCTAAAAAACCAAACTTATCGCCTAATTTTAATACACTATCTCCTAATAAACTTGTTCCACTATTTAAGCTATCAAATAACGGATTAGCAACTTTTAAAGCACTTGCTACACCTAATAATACAGGTGCTAGTTTAATTAAATCAGGCAATCTTTCTGCTACTTTATCTAAAGCTATTTTAGAATTTTTACCAAAGTTTTCTATTATTTTATTTATTCCACCTAAACCATTTTCTTCTAATAGTTTATTTAGTGAATCTATTATATCAGTAACACCTTTAACTATTTGTGTCTTTGCTACTGTTATTGATGTCCCTATACCAGCTATACCATTTCTTGCTTGTTCGCTTAAACTTGGTAATTCTCCTATTCCCTCGTTGTTAAGTTGAATAATAGTATCAAAAAACTCATCCATTGTTTCTTTTGTACCATCGCCTTGTCTTAACATTTCTCCTAGTTCATCAGTTGTTAATCCCATAGCTTCTGCTACTTGTTTTAATTGAGCTGGCATTGCCATTTGTAGAGTTCTCCACTCCATCATATCAAATTTTCCTTTAGAATATGCTTGTGAAAGTTGTTCTAAGGCACTTGCTTGAATTTCTGAAGAAGCTCCTCCAGCTAATATTGCATTATTTAATGCTAAGAATATATCAGTTGACTTTTCTATGTCCCCATTTGCACTTGTAAATCTTTGTACTGCTAATGCTCCTTGATCAAGTGTTGTAGGTAGTCCTGATAATTCTTTACTCATCCTATCTATTGACTTCTGTGATTTACTTGTTTCTATTCCTAAGTTTTTCATTACTTTAGGAAAATTATTTAATGTATCATATCTTGTAATAGCTCCATCTAGTGAACCCTCTATTACTGAACCTACTTTTCTAAAGGCGTCTGCTAATAAATTACCAAAAGCTATTGTTTTTGCACTTATTCCATCTAATCCTTGTGTTAAACCTTGCGTATTTAATTCAGTTTTATATGTTAATGTTCCTGCTATTGCCATTGTTTTTCCTTTCTACTTTAGCTTCTCATATAATTCATCAAGTCTTTTCTGCTCTTTTTCAGGTATTGGTAATTCCCAATATTGTTTTAAGTCTATCATATCTTTATCATCGCCTTTATAAGATCTATAACTTTGTATCTCATTAAATTTAGTCTTATGTAATGATTTTAATAAAGCTTTGAACTTCCACCAATGAATTTTATCTTTTGTTAAGTCTATTCTATATTTTTCATAGAAAGCTCCATATATGTATTCATCATCATATTTATAATTAAATAATCTGTTTTGCGGTGTTCCACCACTTCTTCCTTTGTGATAATCTTCTTTACCACATTTATAAAACCATACTAGCTTATTCCATGCTTCCTTAAACAATTCTTCATCTCTCAATATTAAACTACTTTTACCATAAAAAAAGGGATAGAAATGCTCTAAACACCAACAAATCGTTTCCAGTTTATCTGCACTCCTATCCATGATTTTTTCTTCGATTTTTATTATATGTCTAAAGTCTACATTTATTTTATATTTTTTTCCTTTTAATTTTATAAAATAAGGTAGCTGACTAAACATATTAATATCTCCTTCTTCTCTTATATCTATTAATATTATTATACGTACTATTTAGTTTCTTGCTTACATCTTGAAATGGTTTTGTTATTTTATTAGATATACTTTCTACATAAGCTTCATATATACCTAATAATATTCTTTCACCCATTTTATCATCTAATTCTATATTATTCTTACTTAATTCTTCTTTAATTTTATCGACTGCTCCATCACCTAAAAATTTATCTATTACATTAAATATTTCGCTTTTATCTTCATCTACTTTTCTTATTTCTTCTACATTACGATCGTTTATATCTAATTCAAATTCTATTCCTAATATCTTTATTTTTTCTTTCTTAGTTAAATCTTCTAATTTTATTTCTTTCATTATTTCTCCCTTATATTAATATGTTTATAACTCCTTAATTATGCGTTTTCTGTAAATGTTTTAGTTGCAGTTGCAAATGTTCCATATTTAAAATCACCAATACCTTTTAGGTTTCCACTAAATGTTATTGTTTCTCCTGGATTAGCTTCTTTGCTTTCAATAACTGCACTTACTTCGATTTTTCTTGCTTGATATGTTCCTGATGTTGTAGTTTCGTTCCATAACTCAACTATATAAAAATCAAACTTAGCGTCTGCTCCTGTTTTTCTTTGTCTAAATACATCATATAAAGCCTCTACTACTGCATTATTTTTAATTAAATCACTTGTAATAGGGAATTGATTATCATAACCAGTTACTTTATTAGAAACTGCTTTATCTCCTATGTATTGAGTTGATTTTTCAATAGGATTAGAGCTTTCGTTTAGTTGAGTAATACCTACGTTCATTAATTGAATATTAGGTGTTTCAGATGTTCCTAAATCAATGTAATAAGCTTCATCATAAGTCATTACTTCTGCTTCACCATCAGCAAATCTTTGAATATCTAATTTTAACATTTTTATTCCTCCTTTTTAAAATGTTGTTATTGTAAAATATAATTGTATAGCATAATTACTTATTGTTCCATCTTCTGCAACTTCATAAGTAATTTGATTAGCACATCTCATACTTGTGCATTGCTTCCCATCTATTGTTGGAAAATTTCTTAATTCATTTTGTTTATATATATCATCTACTAAATTATCTAACCAGTCAAAATTTTGTATTTTAGTGCTGTTTCCCTCACTATTTTCTTTCAAGTATAACATATATTGGTATTCTTCTTTTCTTCCTTTTAAATACCTTTGAATAAGCTCTACTCCACTACGTTGCAAAGCTAACATCTTTGTATCATCAGGAAGTTCCTCTATATCTATATCATAATTTTCACTTATTAAAGGTCTTGTTAATAACCAGTCATTTATTCCTTTTGTTATTCCATCCATTATTTACTCACTTTCCTAGCATACGAGCTTAATTCTCTTCCTATGCTATCTTTTTTATCTGCTACCATACGTTCAAAAGGTCTTGTACCTCTTTTACCTCTTCTTTTCTTTATTCGTTTAGAATAAGCTTGAATTTCTGCATAAGGTACCATAATGTGTACATATCCACTACCTGGCACTAAAGAACTTAATATTGACTTCTCTTGTGTACCACTTTTAAATGATACATAAGGTTGTAAATTTTCAGCTACTCTTGTGTCTAGATATTTTTGTACTAATCCTTTTTCATTTATTGATAGGTCTTTTAATATAGCATTTATAGGTCTTTTTTTTAGTTGATAACTCATACTGCTCCTATTTTAATATGGTCTAGTTCTTCTCCATAAATATGTCTATCAATAGAAGTTATTTTATATGTGTTACTTTCTCCATAAGCTTCTCTTAATTCAGTTAAACCACTACTATAACTTATTTCATCATTTACACTTTTATTTACTATTAAATCTTCTTTTTCTACTTCATATTCTTTATTATCAGATTCAAATACTCTTATTAGTACTTTATCAGTTGAACTAACACCAGTATTATTTCGATTCAATATAGATGTATCTCTTACACTTGCTATTAAGTTATACCTTTTATATTGCTTTTTAGTTTTATCTCTATGATATAGTGTTATCTCTTGCTTTGGAAAGTCCATTAGATATACCTCGTTAATTCCTGTGGTAAATAATCAAATATTTTTTCTTTGTCTTTTTTTGTTTCTTCCAAAGTCTTTATTGTCTTACTTACCCCGTCTATTGATATACTTTTTACATTTCCAATTTTCTCTGTCTTTAGATAATCTATTAGCATACAAGTTGTATATTTTATTTTATAACCATCGTCACTCTTTAAATCTTCTTTAGTAAGTTTTCTATTTACATTATTTTGTATTTCAAAACTTGCTTTCTTTATTAAAGAATTAAAGAGGTCTCTAGATAAAGAGCCTTTATATTCGTTCATGTAAAACTCATAGTCAGCTAGTTCTATCATAGTAAACCTCCTTTTCTTATTTAGATTTTTTAGTTTCTTTGATTATTGGTTCTTTAACTTCTTTTTTTACTTTGATTTCTACAAAACCATCGTTTAAATATCTATTTAACTCTTCTTCTGATACTTTGTATTGTACATTTTCTTTTTGTACTATTACCATTTTATTCCTCTTATTCTACTGCAGTTGTATCTAAGTCTACATAGATACTATCAATGTTTCCATCTTTTCCATTAGGGAATACAAATGTATCATAGTGAGCTCTATTTTGATATAAATATCCATCACCCTCAGTATGTTCTCCTGGTGCAAAGAAGTAAATAGAAGCTATTTTTGGTACCATTTTAGTTGTTAATGGTGTACAAGCTAACATATTAATTTTGAAAGCTCCTGTTGCTGGTTCATATCCATCTGTAAAGTCGAATGCTGAATAGAATCTATCATCATCAATTACTTCTACAATTGGAGTTCCGTCTATTGATGTAATTCTTGTTTGAATAGCTTTACCACCTTGTACTATTGTTGTACTTTCCATTGTATGAGTAAGTTCTCCAGAAAGTGCTAGTAAATCCATTAGTTCAGGTGCTAGATATACTATTAATCCTTTGTTTCTATATCTTCTTACTTTTCCTATGAATGCTGATACTTTGCTGTAAATATTATCTTTTGTATAAGTATTTCTTGCAGTAGATGTTTTTAAGTTGTTTGTTGTTGCAACAGTTGCTACTTTACTGAAGAAATATGCGTCTTTTTCAGGTACTGCTTGTGTTTTTTCAAATGTTTCTGATACATTTTCAACAGTTGCAGTTCTATTAGATTCGTCTACTTCTCTCTTATCCATAAAGAACTCTACATCTCTATCTTGTGTAACTGTAAATACTTTATCAGCTTCTACGATAGGTTGTCTATTCCATCCTCCGTTTAAGCTATGAGCTTTATATCCTCCTACTTGTAATGTTGTAAAATGAAAGTTCTTTGCGTCTAACCATTCTACATTAGTTGTAATAAATGGTGCTACATAAGAACCCTCAATAAATGTGTCAATTAATTTTCTTTCATATTTTGAAGCATAATTTATTGTATTTGCCATTTTTTATCATCCTTTCTTTTTTTAAAATCCCCTAAACATAGGGTTTAGTTTTAATTCTTGCTTTCCAGGTTTTCCACGATCATTATGGTCTACACCTGTTTCTACTTTTATGCCTTCTTGTTTTTCTACAAAGAAAGCATTGGGATCATATTCTTGATAATCTTTTTTAAAATCATCATATCCCTTTAGTGTTCCATCTTCAGCAAATTCTAAATTCTTGTCTAACAATTTTTCATAGTATGAACTTTGACTTGATTTACTTGAAAACTTTTCATCTTTGATATAGTCTTTAAGTTTGATTTCATATTCTCTCTTGTCATACTTATCATTTAATGCTTTTGTGTCCTCATCGTATTTCTTTTGAAGTTCATCTATTTTTTGTTGCATTTCATCAGGATTTACCTTTGATAACTCTTGTACTTTCTCGTTGGTTTCTTTTAGTTGATTTTCTAGGTCTTTCTTTGTTTCGTTTAAGCTATCAAATTTGGCTTTTGGAATATAGGTACCATCATTTATAATTAATTCCTTTTCTCCATATTTAGTTTTTACCTCTTCAGGTAAGCTTTCAAAAACTTCTTTTCCTACAATATCTTCTAATTTTTCCATTTTTTCCTCCATATTTACCTTTATTTAAAACGTCGGCTCCGTTCTATGTAGTAGAGCTTTAACACTCACTTATATTATACTACAAAACCAACATTTAGGTCAAATTCTTGTCCTTGTATAATCAGCTTTTAGTCCAGTTGTTTTATTAAACTCTCTATATTTTCTTCTATATTCTTTTAACTCTTCTTTTAACTTGTTTTTTATGTTATTTCCTACATCAGTATCTATTTTTATGCTTTCAATAGCTCTTTTTTTGTTTCTAATGTTTCTTTCATAGTATCTTTGTTGTTGTTCTGCCTCGTATAAAGGCATTTTTTTGCCCTTATAAAGCACGTTTTCGTTTTGATAGTCTTGTAGTTCCTTATTGGTATAATTTGGCTCTGATACGCCTAAAATAATACCAAAATAACTATGTCTACAATTATAATCATCCCATAGTTCAGCTATTGGCTCTCCATCTACTTCATCATACCAATAGCCTACACCATATTTTTCGCTATCTTTTCTTGTTAAAGCATATTGTTTCCCTTGTGCTACTGCATGGCTTGGTCTAGCTCCACTATGAGCTGATACTTCGTAACCATCACATCCAAGTTCTTCAAATATCTCTTTATTTATCTTATTAGTTGTATCTTGAATACCACCTAATACATTTCTTCTTACTGCTACATCTAATTGTACATTTCTACCAACACTATCTTTTAATTTTATTCCTTGTTCTGCTAGTTCCTTGTATGTATTATATATAGCTTTATTATAATCTATTCCTCCACTTATTACTTGCATATATGCTTTATCTACTGCCTCTATATACAAATTTTCACTTTGAAAAGCTATTGATTTTACTAAATTCTTTAATGTGCCTCTTGTTGATTTTAAGCCTTGATTTAATATTCTTAATTGATTGCTATTTAGTTTAAATGCTTTTCCTCTATACTTAAATTCTTGCTTATAATGTTTTAAATCTTCATGTGCATATTCTTCGTATATTCTTTTTAGCTCTTTATTTGTATCTTTAGTGATTCCACTTGCATTATCTAAAGCTTTATAAAACACTTCTTTAGAGCCTATTTCTTCCAAAGACTTTATTTGTGCTTTCGTAAATGATGTTATATTTCCTGTGCTTTCTATTTTGTTTATTATGTCAGATATAATAGTTATTTGTAAGTTATCGTATATTTCTACTAACTTATCAAAGTTTATTGTATCTACTAAATTCTTCATTATTCCTCACTTACTTCTTTTATTGAGTTTTCTTCTTCTATTCTTTGAAGTTCAGCTAGTGCTTCTTCTTCAGTCCAATTATTTATCTTCATTAAGTAAGTTCTTTTTGACATAAGCCCCATATTATATTCTTGTCTGTATTGTTCTTTTAGTTCTTCATCACTAACCAAGATTCCATCTCTATTAGCCACTTCTACAATACAATTTTCATCGACTTTTTCATTAAATACTAATCTACCAAGTAATAAAGCTCCTTTTATAATATCACTTATAAACTCGTCTAAGTTATTACGATACTTTTTAGCATTTTTCATTAAGTCTTGTCTATCTCCTGCATATTGTGTCGCAGTTACTACACTTCCACCACTAAATTCATAATATTTAGTTCCTAACATAGCTTTAAAACTTAATATATCCAATGAGAATTGAATACCATCTTTATTTTCAGTTGTTCTTAAACTTGGATTTATTTCTTGTACTAACTCTTTATCAGATAGTCCATCTCCTATTTCCATCCATTGTTGTTTACTTATGTCATCAGGATATACAGGTATTTCTTTAACTTCTTTTGTTCCATCTTCCTTAGTTACAGTTACATTTTTATATTTAACAAGGTTTTTATTATAAATTAATTTCTTACCACCTAAATAAAAGTCCATTACTGAATTATGATATTTTATATCACAATCTTTTAATTGGTCTATTGCATTTGCATATACTGAAAGCCCTAAACCTAGATTATCTTCTATTTCATTGTCAATAGGTGGCATTAATAAAGCAAATAAAGGTATATCACTTTGCGTTTCCATTTTCTTAATAATATTATCAAGATTTACTTCTTCTTTTGTTTCTTCGTCTATAAATACATTTGTTATTACATAACCATTGTCTTTTAACTCATGTATCTCTAAACATATTATTGTTTTACCTTTTACTACTTTTTCACTTACAAAAGCTACATCTATTATTTTTTCGTGTTCTATTCTTAAAGGTATTATATGGTCTGCACTTACTAATATTAAATCATAGTCAGTTTTATCAGTCTTTTCTATAATACCATTGTTTACTTTTATATTCTTTAATCTGAATATACTACCACAAGTTCCACTCCATGCACTTTTTTCTATTGCTATTGGTAGTTTCTTTCTTAATCTTGTTTTACTAACAAACTTTTCTACAAAACTTTTATTTTTAGTTTTATTAGTTGCTATCTCATCTTTTTCAGTAAAAATTATACTACTCCAGTCCTCACATAATCTTTTTGCCATACCCAAAGTGTACATTTGTCTTTGGTCTCCATAAAAATCTCTATATGTATGGAAGTCAACTTGATTCATAAACCAAGACTTCCATATATCTATGTAATTATACATTGATGTTTCAGGTAACAAATACCCATTTTCTCTTAAATACTCTAATGCTGTATCCATTTTATCCTCCTAATATCATTAATTGTTTGTTCCATACTTCTATACCATAATTAAATGCGTCAAGTATATCTATGTCAGAAGTTCCATCATCAAGCCAACGATCATCTTCTGCTTCATCGTCTTGTGTAGCTTCTTGCAAAGCCTTGACTATTATATCAGTATGTTCCCTCTTAAATTTTAGTCTATCTTGCATTAAAAGTACACCTATTAAGTGTATTCTGTCTTTAATTTCTATTTTTATACTTGCTTTTACTGGTATATGTAAGCCCTCATTTATTAAACATTGTTGTAAAAAGTCTATAAGTTCAGGTTCAGCTCCATCAGCAAATATATAATCTATTCTACCATAATGTTTTAATACCCATTTTACATGAGCTATAAAACCATCTTTTAACTGCTTTAACTTTTTACCTATTCCATCAGTTTCCATTATTTCTTCCTGTGTAGAGCAGTCTACTTCATCACTTCTTATTACTTGTATGTTTCTATAACTTCTTGATATTATCTGACTACAAAAAGCGTGTTTAGAGCCATTTTTACCAAAATCTACTCCTGTTGTTATTAATCCTAACATAGTATCATCAGTTAAGTATCTTTCTTTGTTGTTTGCTATTAAATCAAATAACACTCCAGCATTTGCCATACGAATACCTAATATATCTCTTTTATACCATATTGAGTTCTTATCGTAAGTTTCCAATGTCTTTTTAAGTTTTATATCAGTAATAGCCATATTATCAAATATATTAAAGTGTTCATAGTTATAACCATAATTAGGATTTTCTCTTTGCTTTTTCTCGTGAAAGTCTAATATTTCAGTATAATACCAATGAGCTGGTGGTTTAGGGTTTAAATCGTGAAATATCTTTCTATCACTTGACGATATAGTTCTATCCATTACTTCTTTTAAGAACTTTTGGTGGCACTCGTTAGCCTCTGTTATATAAGCCATACCATAAGTATTACCTTTAATGTATTTCTCGTCTCCATCTTTAGCTCCACCACTTATAAGAAGTATTTTTTCTTTACCATCTGCACATCTTACATACAAGCAGTCTTTGTTCTTGTATTTTCCCTCTCTATATCTACCACTAAAATAATTAGTTATTCCATATCCATCACAGTCTATTATATTTAACTTAACATTTGCTATACTTACTCCTGCTAGTAAATGAAGTCTATCAGGATGGTTTTCTAATAGAATACAAAAACAAAGGGCATTAAGTACGTTTTTTCCTCCTCTTTTCCCACCCTCTGCTACATTAAACCATGAACTTTTACATTTGTTTAAATAGTTTATTTGTTTTATATTAAATGGAGCATAATTATTCATCTATATTATCCTCCGTTCTTGTTTTTACTGGATTATTTATTAAATAAGCTATATTACTTATATTTCGATTTACTTGTGTGTTATCTATTTCATCAGGATATTTTTCTTTTTGATTCAAGTGCTGTTTTCCTAACCATATCTGCATAGTTACATTTCCTTTTTCTGCACTTTTCATTTGCCATCTTCTTAATGAAATATTGCCTTTACTACATTTCTTTTTATATACGTCCGAAAATGTTTCATTATAAGTTTTCTTACACCATGTTTCTACTGTATCTTCGCTTACATCAAAAAACTCTGATATTTCTATTAAGGTACACCACATACCACATAATCTTTCAAATTGTTCTTTATTAATTTTGTCTTGTGCTGGTGTATCTCCTTTCTTCATTGAAACACCTCCTTTATTTAATTAATATAATCCCCACTCTGCAAATTTTTCAAATCCACCTTGTTCTTTAATATATTGTCTAGCTATTTCTACTATTTCTGAATAAGGTTTACCATCTATTGTGTCATCTCCTATTGCACAGCATAATTCTACTGGTTTACCTGTTTCTTGTGCTTTTAAGAATGCATATATATTTACTGATACATCAGCCTTTGATAAATCTTTACCATGCAAACCTCCACCTGTTACACTTTGAGCCATATCACTACCTAACTTTCTATTAGTAGCTCCTGTATCTACATCGGTGCCACCTGTCCAATATCCTAGTGGATTAAATATATAATCTTCACTATCTCCTATTAATTTTTTTAAATCGTGATCTGTTGCATTGCTTTGACAACATATGAACTTATCATCAGTTAATATGTATTTACCATCACTTTCAAACTCATCATATATTTTTCTTGCTAATTCACTTATCTTCTTTTCATTATCAGTTAGTGGTACGCCTTTGAATATTCCATTATCTCCACATCTTGTTTCTTCTGCTTGATTTTTAGCAAGTTCTGTGTCTTGTTCTACATCGTTTAATCTTGTTAATATATCTGTTCTACCCGTAATTCTGCATACTATATCAAATACTTCATCTATTGTAATTTTACAGCTACTTTCTATTATAACATCACATTCTTTATGTCCTATTAACACTTCTACTGCTATTTTAGGATTTTCTTCTTTTGTGTATGCTAAGTCAACTATTGCACCTGCTATTCTATCTGCCACCTTATCTGGGTGGCTTGGATTTACTTTTTCTATCATATTATTCTCCTTCTATCTTTACTGCCTTTTCTCCTGTAAAGTTTTCCCATCTTTGTATGATTACATCAATATAATGTGGGTCTAGTTCCATCATATAACATTTTCTATTTAATTGTTCACAAGCAATAAGTGTTGAACCACTACCACCAAATATATCTAAAACAACATTATTTTCATTGCTACTATTTTTTATTGCTCTTGCTGGAATAGTAACAGGTTTTTGAGTAGGGTGTTCATAACTACTAACTTTTTCTCTATCTTCATCCCAAACATCCATTTCATCGTGATTTGCATTCCATATATTTAATTTATCACCTTTTACACCAAATAAAATTAATTCATGTTTTGTTCTATAATAAGTTCCTAAACCAAAATAATTTTTATTCCATACAATCATCGATTTTTGATTAAACGCCTCTTTAAAGCATTTTTCTAATTGTGAGTAATGTTTCCAATCCATGCACTCATAAACTGATGCACCATCTTTAATATTTATATAAATAGTTGAATTCAAATCAATTAAAAAATCATCAAACGCTTCATGTGACATATTATCATTTAATATCCCGCCCCAGGGCTTTCTTCTATCTTTATCAACTCTTGATGAATAATCAGCATTATATGGTGGGTCGGTAAATACCATATCAGCCTTAACACCATTCATTAATTTATTAACATCTTCTTCTTTTGTACTATCTCCACACATTAATCTATGTTTTCCTAATTGATATATATCTCCTAATTTTGCTTTTGGTTCTTCTGGAACATCAGGAACTTCATCTTCTATTATTTCTTGTTCCTCTTCAATATCAAAATCTAAATCAAATCCAAAATCTGACATATCAATATTATCAAAGTTCATTAATTCATCGTTTAATATATCCAAATCAAAATCACTATTCATAGTTAATTTATTATGAGCTAGTGTATAAGCCTTACGTTCTTCATCGGTTAAATGGTCTAAACGGATAATAGGAACTTCTTTATAGCCTAATTGTTTACAAGCAATTAATCTACCATGTCCCTCTACTATTTCATCTTTCCATATTCCAATTGGATCGTCCATTCCAAATTGCTCTATTGATTTTTTAATTTGTTCAATTTGTTCTTCAGGGTGCAACTTAGCATTATTTTTATATGGTTTAATGCTATTAATATCCACATATTCAATTTTTAATTCCATATTTTCTCCTTATAAATACCATAGAATAGATATACGAATTGTACTAGGTAGAAGTTTCCTGTACAATAATCAACCAACCACGCATGGTACTTCTAATATCGTTGATATGCATCTATATACCTACTCTATGCTACTCACAAGGAATAGCTAATCATTGTTTGACAGGTACTACCTATAAAGGCCTGTTATTTTCTTTTCTTAATACTTTTATATTGTTTTCGTATTTTTCTTCATTTAAAAATAAATTTGTATTTAATGCTATTTCTATCTTGTCTATTAATTCTATATCTGAACTTAATACAGCTTTTATTATTATCTCTTTTGCTTTTATTAGGCTTTCTTTATCCATAATAACCTCCAATTAATGTGTGTCAAACTAGCTATCACAAACTCACACACCAAGCTAAGAGAAAAATGAAGAACAATAGCTTTTAAAATAATTAATCTTTTATAGTATAATCTTTATTAAATTTTTCTTTGTATTCTTCTACAAAACCTTTAGCTCTTAATTCTTCAAATCTTGGATAGTCTAATTCTCTTGGTTTTACCATACCTTTTTCTACTTCTTCTTTATCTCTTTCTACTAATTGATAATTATTAAGTCTATCGTTGAAGTCTTTTAATACTACTACTTTCACTTTTAATGGTTTCATACTATACCTCCTCTAATTTTATTTTGTATTTATACATAAAAAGTTTCTTTTTTAGTATATATACCTTGTCTTTTCTTGTGGCTGGGCTTTTAACATCTACTACTACAAGTTTATTGTCTTTTTTATAGGTAAAATCTGCATAATAACTTATACTTCTTATGGTTTCATTACCTATTTTATAACTTGGTTGTAACTCAAATTTTACTTGCCTTTTTAAATCTGTTATAAGTCCTCTTTTCTCATAGTTCTCTAATATTATGTAATAATCTCTTTCTTTTTTAGAATCAAACTTAATTCCTTTGTATTCACATTTTATATTGTGATATTTCATATTATCTCTCCACACCTATATTATACTACTTTTAAAGAAAAAAAGCAAAGTTTTACCTTTACTTATAATTTCTTCTGAATATTTTTATAAAATCTTCATCATTTTTATTGTAATATTCACAAAATTTAGTTTGTGCTAGTTGTTTTAATTCTAAATCAAATTCTTTATTAAAATGAACTCCCTCATCACTTAAATTGTGATGTTTTCCACATAACCATACTTTTAAACCATATTTCTCACTATTTTGTCTATTTCGCCCCTCCAGTACGTGATGAGAGTGGAGCCCTAATGTAGTTTTGCACTTCCAACACTCTTTATTTATCTGAATTATGCTTTTCATCTTGTACTCTCTTTAATTCTAATTCTAATAATATCAATGCTATTAAGTTTAACGCTAATAATATACTTAACACGATCATTTTATCACTCCTAATTAAAATTCATACCTAAAGCTTTTTCTATTTCATAGCTAGGTTTTTTACCATCTATTCTTGCTTTTATTATGTTTATTCTTTCTTGTTCTAACTTTTTGTATTCTTTTGTTTTATTACTATCTTTTTTTAAATACTTCTCATAGTTTTCTAATGCTCTTACTAACATATTTTTTTCATTAGATAACATTTTAATTTCCACCATATTTTACCTCATAATCTTCCATTAATTTTTTTATTTCAATATCTTCTTTAGTTTCAATACCTACATCCCTGCACTCTTGAACTACACCATCTAATAGTTGTGAAAATTCTTTTGTATTTAACTTACTTGTTCTTTTGTAATAAATATAACAGTCCCATCCATTGTCTTCCTTTATCCATTTCATATAATCGTATATTCCTGATGTATCAGTTCCTTTAGGAAACTTACTACCTATTACTTTATCTCCATCAGTTGCTATTGTTCCATAGTCTAAATTCATTTTTATTTTCATTTCTTCATCTGATAAATTGTAATATCTAGCTAGTTTATTTATAAGTAAATGAAAGTAAGCATTTGCACTTAAACCTCTTTTTTCTTTATATTCTTCTATTTTATATTTTTTATTAGGGTCTAAAGTCCAACAATAAGCTGATAGTTCTTTAGGATGACCTATCATTTTAAACACCTTATTGTTCTGCTTTTACCTTTCTCATATTCTATATATCCTAAACTTTTTAATCTTCTTACCATAACCATAGGAGTAGCTGAAGATGTAGTACCAGCTAACTCTCCTATTTCTCTTATAGTTGGAGAATAACCATGTTTATTTATGTAATTTTTTATAATATCATAATATTCTTCTAATCTTTTTGTCAAAATGGTAAATCCTCCTCATCTATCTCTATGCTTTCTCCAAAGTCTTTGAATATATCATCATTTAAGCTATTTTTAGGCTCTTCTGAACTTTGTTCTTGCTTTCCTTGTACTAATTCATATTCGGTACACTTTATAAAGAATTTAGTACCTTTTTTACCATCATATTCCCATTTGTAAAAACTAAGCCAAGCATTTTTAATACTTATCAATGTTTTGTTTTTTATCTCTACATCTTTATTAAATTCTATTGGAAAGTAAGCACTTTCATAACTTCCATCTTTTTTCTTTTTTGATATTCCTATATAGTATTTGCCATCAAATACAAATACCATACTATTTTTTGTCTGTATATTCATTATTTATCTTCTCCTTCTTCACTTATTAAAAAACAACTAATTATAAATCCTAACATAAATATTATAAAAAAACTTATTATTCCTATTATGATCATTTTCTTCTCCTCTTTTCTAACTTTTTATACCCCTCTAACATTTTCTTTTCTATCTGAAGTTCTTTAATTTCTTTTTTAGTTTGTCTTATAAGTTCTGATTTTAAATATATAAGATAACTTATCTCTTTCTCTCTGCTTTTCACTTATTCTCCTTTTTCATCTTTTAATAAATCATAATGTATATAATCTTCTACGCCATAGTTTTTTGTGACATCATAATTAATTATTGTTCCATTTTCAATAGTAGAATATATTGATATTGTTCTTACTCTTTCTAAATCTTTTGCAATATCTTCTGCTCTTTTAATTAAATCTTCTCCTATTGATTTAATACATCTTTCTACTTCACTATTTATTGTTCTTTTATTTTTCATACTTATTCTCCTTTGGTTTTAAGATACTCTAAATAATCTATTAACTCATCTATTTTACTTGCTACTTTTATCAATGCAGTATCATAATAACTATCTTCAAATTGATCAATTTCTAATGATATTTTTTCAGGTATTTTCTTTTCTTCTTCTAGGATTTTATAATTAGCATAATTAATATTTTCTAATATATCTCTCAATGTTAATTCAATAAATTCATCTGTACAATAAAATCCTAATGTTCCATTTTTATATACATAAGTTACTGGAAAATCAGAACATCTTATTTTAGTTCCATCTTTTAATTTTCCATCTTTAATCATTCCTAATAATTCATATATTGTTATTTTCATATAATCACTCCATACTATTATATAATTCTGTTAATTCTGCAAATTCTTCTTCAGTGGCTCCAAATACTTCAAAATATGTCCAACTAAAACATATATCTAATGTGAAATATTCACCATTAAATATTGTCGTCATTGAATCACCAACAATATTTCTGGTATTAAATATACCACAATCTGCCTGCTCGTAAAATTCTTTTACCAATTCTTTCACTTTTTTAAATTCTTTTTCTCTCATGTTATCCTTACTTTCTACTTTCATATTACCATCCTAATCTACTTCATTTACTTGTAATATTTCCACCCCAATTCTTCTACTTGTTTATTTATTGCTTGTAGTTCTTCTAATGTAATTTCATTTGTAAATTCAATACGCTTTCTCATTTTATAAAAATATATATATGTATCATATTTTGAACAATAATACATAAGTTGAGTATCAATATTATGTATTAACTCATACCCTAACTTTTCAAACATTTCTTTTGCACTTTTCATTATTTATTCTCCTTGTCTAATATTTCTAAAATAGCAATTCCATTTACATCATATCTTTTACAATTTTTTCTTATACTTTCATCTATATCTAAATATTCTCTAACTTCTTTTATTATGTTTTCTTTTTGTTGTAATTGGTTTTCAAGGCTTTGAATATATGTAAATATTAAAGTACTGTCTAATTGTTCCATTACATTATTCATAAATTCTTCTTTTGCTATTTTCTTAATTTCTTCTTCACTCATTATTTTCACTTCCTTTAAATCCTACTGATATATGATTACAATTTATACACTTTAATATTTGAATATCTTTATTGTCATATATTTCTTGATAGTCGTGCCCGCTTACAATACTAAAAGTTAATATACTTCTAATTATTCCTCTTAAATAACAAATTAGTTTACTCATTACTTTCACTTCCTAAACTCATGTATCATATTTGCTAGTTCCTTGTTGTTTTCTTCCTGTGTTTTTAAAAAATATTGATAACAATTCAAATATCTTTCTATTTTAAAAATAAGCATTTCATAGTCATTTATTTGTTTTTCTTTGCTTTTTTCTAATTCATTTATGATATTATTTAATCTTTTATTTTCTTCTTGTAAATTAATTATGTAATCTTCTAATTTCTTTAAATCTCTTTCATAATAAACACTTTTTTGATATTCTTTTTCATAATAATCATTACTTCTTAATTTATCTAAAATTTCTTTTATTTCTTCTCCCATTTCTTACCATCCTTTATGTGCTTCGTATATATTTTTAATACCTGGATATGTTCTTCATAATTTTCTTCCATTAATAAGATATTGATATTATTCATAAGTTCCAATTTGTCTAGTGTTGATATGTTGCTGTTTGATAATACTTTTAATATTAATTTTCTTGCTTCTAATAAGGATTGTTTATTCATTGTTACTCACCTACCTAGTCTAATTGTCTAAATACTTCTTCACTTTCATAATAAGTTTCTCCAAGAAGTTCTATTGATTTTAATTGTTTTTCTCTTTCAAAAAATAAATCTTCTCTATCAAGTATTTCTTTTACTTTTCCATAAGCCCTATTACTATCACTAGCAACTACATAATATTCTTTATAGTTTTGTAACGTTACTATGTATAATTTCATTATTACTCACCTTTGCTTTCTAAATATATCTCTAATACTTCATCATCAATATTTATTTCTTTTACAATATTATCTAAATAATTATCTAAACCAATATCATATTTATCAAATCTTCCAATATGTTTTTCTTTGAATAAGTGAAAATAAACATTTGCATTTAACACTTCTAATAATTCTTTTAATTTCATACTTATTCTCCTTTGCTTTTAAGATAATCTATTAATTGATTTAATGTTTCAATAACACTAATAGTATCAATATGTGCTATTTCTATTTTTTCATCTAAATTATCTATACTTTTTAATGATGTTGGTATTATTTTTTCAGGTATTTTCTTTTCTTCTATTTTATAAAAAATTATTATTTCATCATTTAGCATATGAGGACATTGTGATAAATAATCTAATAATGTAGGTTCTCCTAGTTCACCTTTTGCTTTATATTCATAAACAAACCATTCAAAATCGTGGCATCCCCATTTTATTGCATCTGGTACTTTTTCACCACTTGCTATTTTATTTAATAAATCTATTATTTTCATATTCTATTCTCCTTTATCTAATATTCTTAAAATTATCTTTTCGTTATCTTCTAATGAACCATATTCTTTTTCGTTTTCCTCTATATATTCTCTAACTTCTTTTATTATGTTTTCTTTTTGTTGTAAT
>UMEZ01003509.1_pt1 | contig 37411 bp, 18 predicted proteins | sample 1964841 | NCBI WGS metagenome assembly UMEZ01 (sample SAMEA4836029, study PRJEB28245) | human gut metagenome | biome: gut microbiome; material: fecal sample | place: Denmark | collected 2008 | reverse complement strand
TAAATTTTTTTCTTTCTTCCCCCACTATTTATCGGGTGAACCCTTCTTTTAGGAACGGCCGCAATCTTAGGATTTTCCGCATGTACGGACAATGACTATGATTTTAATGAGATTGACTCAACAATAGGTATAGGAGGCGATGGTCTAGAGATACCTTCGATGTCAACAGAGATTATCCCGTTGAAGGATGTTTTGGAACTGGAAGAGAATGGTAGTGTTATTGAAGACGAACTGACCGGCGACTACGTATTCCGTCAGGATGGTGCCGATGTAGCCCCGGTTCATCCTTTTATTGATAAGATTACTGTTGCTGAGCAGACGTCGACTTCTAATGATGTTGAACTTGTGTTCTCTACGCCTTCTGGTTCGCGCCGTCGCAGCCGTGCAACCCGTGTCGGAGGCGAAAGTCTTGTGGCTGACGGATGGCTTCAGGCATTTACTTATGAAGGCAAGCAGCCAGAAGAGGTGGTGGATTTGTCTGACGCTGAGGTAAGTTCTTCGGTAAATCTTCAGATAAACTTCAGCGACGTAAGGTCTGTTGTAAGCCAGTTTGACCAGATTGTCATTGCCCTTCCGGCGTTTATGACATTGTCTGACGTTAATTGCGGCGGTCATGCATATACGATGTCTGGATCAGAGTTGACGCTTAAGAATGTTTCAACTTCGTCGAACCTTACTATAACAGCAAACGTAACTTCTCTTGACTTTAAGGAGAAAGACACCACATACGGCTCGCTTAAACTTTCTGGCGGCAAGATTATGATGGACGGAAAAGTCTATATCAAGGCCGTGGCCACAAGTATCAATGCAGGTGCAGGCAGCACTACAGGCAAGAAGATAAGCAGCACAATGACCATGAGCAGCTTTGTTGTTAATGCAGCTACGGGTAAGTTTAACCCTGAGATTGCGCTTAACGACCTCGGTAGCGTAACCGTTAGCGGCATTCCAGACTTCCTGCTTGGCGGCAATGTGGTTGTCGACCTGTATAATCCGCAGATAAAGCTCACCATGACAAGCGACATGAGCGTGCCCGGCATGCTTGACGGCGTGATTAAGTCGTTTAAGGACGGTCAGCTCCTGGCTACGGTGAACGTAAATGATATTCCGATTGATGCCAACAGAACCTCAACCGTATGCATATGCCGCAGGGCTGAAGGCGTTACCGGCTTCGACCATGTCATCGTAAACGAGAGTCTGTCTAAACTTATCGAGACTATACCTGACAACATCACTTTCTCTGCCAATGCAACGGCAGACAGCAAGAACGACTATCGCTTTGAACTCGGACGCAACTACACGGTGCAGCCGGTTTACAAGGTTGACGCTCCTATCGCCTTTGGCGAGAATGCCAATATAGAATATCGCGACACGCTTGACGGATGGAATGACGACATTGAGGACTTTGAACTTGCTGAAGGTTCGTATATCAATCTTGATGCAAGCATAAAGAGCTGCGTGCCTGCTTATATGTCTATCACAGCAGTGCCTGTTGACGCCGACGGCAATGCCATCAGTTCAGACGAGCTTTCTGTTGAAGTAGAGGGTACGGTAGAGGCATCTAAAGACGGAGTGACTGAAACAGTTTCGCCTGTTAATATAAAGATTAGCCAGAGCAAGAGAGGCGCAATGAAAAAGCTCGACGGTATCGTGTTTGTCGTGTCGGGCAAGGCCAACGGCGCCAGCGGAGCCGTTACGGGCATTACGCTCAACGCACAGAAGCACTCGCTCAAGGTTGACGAGATTAAAATCAAACTTGTGGGAAAACTGATAGGCAACTTTAATTAATAAAAAAACAACAGGCAAAAATGAAATCAATATATAATAAGGCTATCGTTGCAGCCTCAATGCTTATGGCATGCAGCGGCGCCATGGCCCAGGAACTTAACTCGGCCTACTATACAGAAGACTATAATTTCCGTCATGAAATGAACCCTGCCTACGGCAACGAGCAGAACTATGTGTCTATCCCTGCACTCGGAAACATCAACGTCGGACTGCGCGGAAACTTCGGCTATCAGGATGTTGTGCTGCATAATCCGATGTATGGCATTGAGGGCGGAAAGAAGATGACAACATTCATGAACCCTTATATCTCTGCTTCAGAGGCTCTCGACGGCTTCAGCACAGGCAACAACCGCATTGTCGGCGATGTAGGCGTAACGCTGCTTTCTGCCGGATTCAAGGCTTTCGGCGGATATAACACCATCACGCTGTCGTCTAAGACATCGTTTGGCGTGTCGTTGCCTTACGAACTCTTCGAGTTTGCAAAGAACACAGGAAACAAGACTTATAACATCGGCGACATCAACGTAGGCGCCAAGTCGTATGTCGAGCTCGGCCTTGGCCACTCTCGTCAGATTAACGACAAGCTGCGTGTGGGCGCCAAGCTGAAGTTCCTGTTGGGCGTAGCCAGTGCCGACTTCCTGTTCAAGGATGTTAAGGCCGACCTGGCTTCAAACGACAAGTGGATAATATCAGGAACAGCTACTGCCGATGTATCGATGAAAGGATTCACTTATGAGTCGGAGACAGCAGAGTATAACGACCCCTCGAAGGGTGAATATGAGAAGATAAACAGCGCTAATGTTGACGGCGCAGGCATCGGAGGCTTCGGTATGGCCATCGATCTCGGAGGTGTCTACAAGATAAACGACGACTGGACTGTCAATGCTGCTGTGCTTGATCTCGGTTTTATCAACTGGAGCAACGACATGCAGGCCGTTAACAGAGCCGACAAGTTTGAGTTCAGCGGTTTCCGCGATTTGTCTGTTTCGAGCGACCACGGGTCAACCATCGACGACCAGCTCGACAGCTATGGCGACCAGATTACAGACTTTGTAAACCTCAGAGACAACGGCGACCAGGGCGGACGTACAACCGGAATAGGTGCAACCGTAAACGTCGGTGCTGAATATAACTTGCCTGTTTACCGCAAAATAACATTCGGAGCACTGAGCAGCACGCGCATCAACGGGGCCTACACATGGACAGAAGGACGCATCAGCGCCAACTGGACTCCGCTGAGCTGGCTCGACGGCGGCGTAAACTTTGCTGTCAACAGCTTCACTACAAGCATGGGCTGGGTGCTCAACATTCATCCCAAAGGTTATAACTTCTTTATCGGAATGGACCATGTCCTCGGCAAGACCAGCAAGGAGGGCATTCCGCTCAGCTCTAATGCAAGCCTTGCGCTTGGAATGAGCATTGCGTGGTAAACTTTTTTTTACTTACAATAAAATAATAGAGGCTGCTTCGGATTCGTTCCGGGCAGCCTCTTGTTTTTTTGCATCTTCATCATTTTTTGCCATTCTATGGCTTATTGAGCTTATGCGTGTGGCGCAGTTTTCTTGCCTTAATCCTATATATGTTATTGGCATTCAACTGTATTGTCGTTGCCTATTTTCCGGCATATCAGGCTATATTCTGAAACAACAGCCGGTAGGAAGAAAATAGAAAAACTGCAGCCGGCTGAATGTATCTGCATGCTTATGGAATTAAGCTATATGCGGACTAATCGCCGTTTTGGCTTACAATATAGCTGCGTGTTGCTCCGTTGCAGCCATGCATGCCATGAACACGCAAAAAAAGGCAGACCGGACATCACGTCCAATCTGCCTGGAAAATGAAAAATATATTAGAAAAAATTATTATTTACATGAAGGAGTCCACGGCTTCAGCTGCTTGAAGAAGTCGTTGCCTTTGTCGTCAACGAGGATGAAAGCAGGGAAGTCTTCAACCTGAATCTTCCATATTGCCTCCATGCCGAGTTCAGGATATTCAACACACTCGATGCTCTTGATGCTGTTCATAGACAGAACTGCAGCCGGGCCGCCGATGCTTCCAAGATAGAAACCGCCGTGCTTCTTGCAGGCGTCGGTAACAACCTGTGTGCGGTTGCCCTTTGCTATCATTACCATAGAGCCTCCGTGATCCTGGAACTCGTCTACATACGGGTCCATACGGTTGGCTGTTGTCGGGCCCATTGAGCCGCAAGGCATTCCTTCCGGAGTCTTTGCCGGACCTGCATAGAGTACGGGGTGATCCTTGAAATACTGCGGCAGATCCTCGCCTGCGTCAAGACGTGCCTTCAGTTTGGCATGTGCTATGTCGCGTGCAACGATGATTGTTCCGTTGAGGCTGAGGCGTGTAGATACAGGATACTGTGACAGAATCTTGCAAACCTCGCTCATAGGCTGGTTGAGGTCTATCTTAACGGCGTTGCCTTCGCCTGCCTTGCGCAGCTCTTCTGGTATCAGTTCGCCGGGGTTATCGTCAAGTTTCTCAATCCATATACCGTCCTTGTTGATCTTAGCCTTGATGTTACGGTCGGCAGAGCAGCTTACGCCAAGACCGATGGGGCATGATGCGCCGTGGCGCGGCAGACGGATAACGCGGATGTCGTGAGCAAAGTATTTGCCGCCGAACTGAGCTCCGAGTCCAATCTTGTGAGCCTCCTCGAGCAGCTCTTTCTCCAGTTCTACGTCGCGGAATGCGCGTCCTGTCTCGTCGCCTGTTGTAGGCAGGTTGTCATAATAGTGAGTAGAAGCCAGCTTAACTGTCAGCAGGTTCTTCTCAGCCGATGTACCGCCGATAACGAAAGCTATGTGATAAGGAGGACAAGCAGCCGTGCCGAGAGTCTTCATCTTCTCAACCAGGAACGGAACCAGCGTGCCCGGGTTCTGTATTCTTGCCTTTGTCTCCTGATAGAAATATGTCTTGTTGGCAGAGCCTCCGCCCTTAACCACGCACAGAAACTTATACTCGCAGCCCTCTGTAGCTTCGATGTCTATCTGTGCAGGCAGGTTGCAGCGTGTGTTAACCTCCTCATACATGCTCAGCGGAGCATTCTGAGAGTAGCGCAGGTTCTCTTCTGTATATGTCTTGTATACGCCTTTCGACAGAGCCTCCTCGTCGCAGAAGCCAGTCCATACCTGCTGTCCCTTCTCGCCGTGGATGATGGCAGTACCTGTGTCCTGGCAGAAAGGCAGCTTGCCCTTGCATGCCACTTCGGCGTTGCGCAGGAAAGTCAGAGCCACATACTTGTCGTTGTCGCTTGCTTCGGGGTCGTTAAGTATCTTGGCCACCTGCTCGTTGTGAGAGCGGCGCAGCAGGAAGTTAACGTCGCGGAAGGCAGCGTTTGTGAGCATGGTCAGTGCTTCGGGGCTTACCTTCAGTATAGGCTTGCCTTCAAACTCGCCTAATGACACTCCCTCTTTCGTGAGGAGATAGTACTCTGTGTCGTCCTTGCCCATCTGGAACATCGGGGCGTACTTGAATTCTGGTGTTGTTGCCATAATGTTTTTATTTTATATAACAGTTGTTCGTAAGTCGCTTTTGTGGCCGTCTTGCGGTCTTTCCGGCTAAGGCTGCCGTATGTGTTTTCATGCCGTGTCAGCAGCGACGGTGTCGCGGCATGGTGTTTGACTGCAAAGTTATATAATTTTTTTGAAACCCCATTCTTTATTTCTGCTTTATTAAGTCCAAAACGTTCATTCCGGCGCAATGTTCACATTATTAAATCTTTTTACCCTTTTTTCAGTTTTATCCCTTTTCGGCGTGCCGTAGCATCGCCTTTCTTAAGAGAGTCTCTTGCGCAGGAGTATGTCTGCGTATGTTGCATGAGCACACTTGCCTGGCGGAGCGTTATGCCATATTTAGGCTATATGAAAATATTTAAAAAAAGACAGTTAAATTACAAGGGCGAAAAATCGAAAGTAAAATATATTCTTATGCTTAATGTCTGCGTAAAAGAGAAATATTATCAACCTTGATTGTAAGCAAAGTGTATTGTGTAAGTTTTAAACTGTTAACCTATCGTTTTTGAGTCGTAACTCGGCCACTTTTGCATCAAAAGTGACCGAGTTTTTAGTCATAAATAAGTGAGTTTTTGAAGGCGGATTGGCCATTTTGTGACTGTCCAATTTTTTCCCACAAGTTTGATTTTTATATTTTTCGGTAATATGGTACAGAACTGTTCGGTGGTTTGACTTTTTACATATTCCTCACTCTTTCTTGCAACTCCCTTATTTTCTGCATGAGCGCATCAAACTCTAAGGATTCACCATAAATGAAGAAACGCCTCATGTCTGCATAGTCATTTTTCCATGCCCCTATAACCGATTCTGGTATCATGAAGTTGATAGTTGATGGATCATGTAAATCATAGTTTACATACTTCAAAGCATAATAAGTCTTACGATGCTCAACAATAGCATCATATAGTTTTCGATTTGACAAAGCTTCTTTTCCATATTCTGTATCCATCAGTTTTTCTAAATCATACAGATGTCGTGACATTCGTGCGCTACGTGGTTTTTCTTTTTGGAATTCTTCCGCCAAAAGAAATAGCTTCTCAAGGAATGTACGAGTAGGAACTACGGTTCTGATTGAACTATCTGCATCGGTATCTTCGCCATCAAAACTTTCACCTATTAAGGAACGGATTGGTCTTAATTCCGTAGGCTCATTCATAGAGAGACAACTTATTTCAATCTTAACACGTGGAGGTATATAATTTATCGTATCTTCAAGAATTGATGGATAGTGTAATAGAATTACAGTAGGATCTTTGTCCGAATCTATTGGCCTCCATTCCCCATTTTTATCTTGCACTTGACATACATTCTCTATATTGTAACCAGAAACTCCCATTTCTTTCAAACGGGCATCTAATTGTGCAGAAAGGGTATCGTGAATATATGCCCGTGCCTTTTTGCGTAATCTTTCCCGCTGACTTTTACTTGTTTTCTCAATATCAAAGAATGAATGATTGATTGCCAAATCAATGTCTTCAGAGAAACGCTCTATGGTATTAAAACCTTTTGACAACGATGTTCCGCCTTTGAATATCAAAGAATCACGGCAATCTGTTTGAAATAATGCCTTCAGCGCAATTGTTACCCACCAGTCCTTTTCTATAGCTATCTGATTAATGCCAGGATGTTCAATCTCCGTCTGCTGTAACATTGCTAGACGGTCCACAATTTCATTGTTTAACCACAGCTTTCCCATAATTTAAGTTTCTTTTAAGCGGTTAGCATTGGTTTTATAATTCGTTTCATCCATGCAGGCATCATATCTACATCTTTGATTAAAGCCTCCTTATCTGTTTCTTTTGATACCAATTGTCGAATTATATTCAATTCGCGTTCTCCTATATTCTCCTTTTTCAGAGCCTTAAGAGCTTGAACAAGTAGTGAAATAAGGCGAGTACTATAACAGAAGTTTTTGGGGACACCTCGTTTTAATATTACTTTCCTGTTTGATATAATTACAGTTCTTTCACTACCGGTAGTCAGAAATGTATAATTCATCGGTACTTGAGTTGATAGCCCTAATGAATTCAATGCAGTCATACCTGATGGTAACACCTTTGCTTTATCTCGTACAGCAATTGCTTTCACGATTTTATCTACCGAAGGAAGTACATTACCGAATCGACTTTTTCTTGGCTTGGCATATATTCCATGTGCAATTTTAACAAGTGTACCTTCATTTGTCAATTCAGTTAAAATACTGCCAACAAATTCTGTGTGATATTCAGGGAAGTCTGAACGAAACAGGATACAATCTTCAGGCATCGCTTCTATACGTTGCTTGAGAGTAGTACTATTTATAGAATATTCATTAGTCATATCACCTTTGAAATTTTGATGATTTTTCAAATGCAAAGATACAGAAAGGATTCAAATAAATGGTAAATTACCAAGTAATTTTTGTTTTGTGTCGATTTTCCAATGTCTTTCCGTAACTTTTGCAAGAAAAGGAAACTTGCTTAGAATAGCTCGATTGGTAGGATTGTTTGAACTTAAAAAAACGAAAGATCTACTGTTCCTATTTCTGAGTTCTTCATTATTATGCTTCAATGGATAACTCTTGATGCTACAAAGGTAAAAAAGAAATGCAGACGAAAAGAAGATGATAATAATATTCTTTCGTCTGCATAATATTTTGTTTCTATATTTTGAAATCTTTTCTTGTTTGCAAAATTTGCTTTTATTCAAATGTCGTTAATACAAAATCAACCAAATTGAATCGTACTTTTCTAAAAAGCATCAATGATTTTAGCCCCAAATTACATTGATAAGAATATAATACACCACCTGTATTATTTTCCAATAAAACAACCATTTCAGGTACAGATAATTTACTATTTCCTAATTCGAGTTCTATGTTTTGTATTCGGTAACACTTCGATATGTGTACACCTCCAATTCCTGCACCTCTGATAGTATCTAATTTACAATGAGTAGTGATGTATTCTTTGTTATTCTCAAAGAATCTTTTGTCTAACGAACCATATGAAGCATCACCGGTATCAATATTCATTAACATTTTATTACCTTGTACGATACCCTTGCTCAACAAATTCATATTGGATGAAAAACACATGTTTGGAGACGCTTGGCTTCGTTTTGGAGCAACTGATGGAACTGTAATTTTATTATTAACAAAATCAATGGTTAGGTCTTTGAGTTGTAACATCAGTTCGCTGCCTACAACAATATTGAAACAGTCAATATATTTGTCTGCCTCTTCGTTATTGGTTGTTATATCTATGACGTAAAAAGGAACATCAGTAACAATCATATCCCCAATTTTTAATTCCTTTGCTATTGCGTATTTCCCATTTTGTATGCCTACTCCGCCAACTGTGCTTGATGCTTCAAGTGGAATTAAATTATATTTAAGGGCTAATGATTCTGAAATAATATTTACTCCTGCTCCTGTGTCAAAAGTAATATCTGCTTCAACTCCATTGATATAACTGTCTTTTAGATGTATTAATACTGAATTATTCTTTTCCGGGCCAACAGGAACAATCTTAAATGGAATAGTTCCTGACGAATTTTTAAATGTGATTTTATATGGATTGTATTTAGATAAAGCTTTGTATTGATTGATAAATTGCTGAACACCAGCAATGGTTGTGCTGTCAAGATGAGTGCGTATTGAGTCAAGAGTTGAAGATAACATTTTTGCGGCAGTCTTATTATCTCCAATCCTGCTTAAGTCCATTGCAAACATCATGGACGAATTGAGCATATTGCCAAAATCAAGATTTTCTGACTGAGTGTTGAATAATTCCGTAAACGCAGGAATTGAAACATCTGGACGATTTAGCCTATTTCCTATAAGGCAACGGGAAAATATTTCAAAGAAATCGCTGATTGAATCTTTTGGTTCTGTTTGATATAAAGAATCCAATGCAAACCAGTCTGAATTATTCATTGCATCAGCTATTTTTTCATCTGAACTTTGGCTATATCCAAATGAAAATGAACCTAAACATATCCATAATGTAAGAATGAGTTTTTTCATAATCTGTCGTATTCTTGTTTAACATTAATCATTACTACCGTAATCTAATTTATAAAGAAGCGTGGAACTGCACAGCTACGTCTTTATTCGGAGGTCGTAGGAAACCTTGCATACAGATGTAGTGATAACAGCCCACGCTATAGCGTGAGAACCACTATGCCATCTGAGTATGCAATTTGAAAATTTCCTACGTTTCCAAATACTTGATGCGCATAACGCTTCTTCTTTCTAACATGTCTTGGATAGAGTTTTCTCAATCCGATGCAAATTTACAAAAAAATAATAATCATTCTATTATTATGGAAATTTTTTCAATGTTTTTCCGTAACTTTGCCCGCATGGATAACAGCCTCTTTTGCGTCCTGCAGCGTATAGCCGCGGCAGCGTGAAGAGATAAACATTTTTTAGTTATGATGAGACAATATCAAGACACAATCAACCACAGACTGATAATGCCTTTACAGCATTTCATCAATCAGGAAAAGTCGGGCGGAATAGTGCTCGGCATCAGTATTGTTATTGCCCTTGTGCTGGCAAACTCTCCTTGGAGCGACAGCTATTTTCATTTCTTTGAACATAAGCTCGGCTTTGTGTTCAACGGCGACAACTATCTTTATTACAGTCTTCACCACTGGATTAACGACGGACTGATGTCCATGTTCTTCTTTGTAGTCGGTTTGGAACTTAAGCGCGAGTTTATTGGCGGCGAGCTTGCCGACGTGCGCAACACCATATTGCCTATCGGTGCGGCCGTGTTTGGCATGATAGTGCCGGCACTGATATATTTCTCTCTTAATGCCGGAGGCGACACGGCGAGCGGGTGGGGCATACCGATGGCTACGGACATAGCCTTCTCGTTGGCCATTCTTTATGTGCTTGGCAGCAGGGTGCCGCTGTCTATTAAGGTGTTCCTTACTACACTGGCCATTGTCGACGACCTCGGTGCGGTGCTTGTCATAGCGCTGTTTTATACTTCTGAGATTTCGTTCGCGAGCATAGCCGTCGGCGTGGTGTTCCTTCTCGCCATGTTCATTGCCAACAAGCTGGGCGTTAAGAACGTTATATTCTATGGCGTGCTGGGCATCGGCGGCGTGTGGATAGCCTTCCTCATGTCGGGCATACATGCCACTATCGCTGCCGTGCTGGCGGCATTTATGATACCGGCCGACGCACGCATATCAGAGCCTGTGTATCTGGCGCGCGCCTCAAAGCTTATCAACCGGTTCAGAGAGGCAAAGCCTAACGATGTGTCTACGCTCGAGCATGAGCAGGTGGAGATAATAGACCGCATGATGAGCGACTCGCGCGACGCCATTCCGCCGCTTCAGCGTCTTGAGCATTCTATGCATCCGCTCGTGTCGTTTGTCATAATGCCGATATTCGCGCTTGCCAACGCCGGCATATCTTTCGAGGGCATAAGCTTCGACGCCGTTATGGCCAACAACGTTGCGCTGGGCGTAATGCTCGGTCTGCTGATAGGCAAGCCCGTGGGCATTGTGCTGTCAACCGTGCTGCTTACGCGCCTTAAGATAGCAAAGGCGTCAGACTCGATGACCATGCGCCGCCTTGTGGGTGTGGGCTTCCTTGCCTCGATAGGCTTCACGATGTCTATGTTCATATCTACTCTCGCCTTTGTAGACGAAACTTTCCTCATTCAGGCAAAGCTCGGAATATTTGCCGCCTCGATACTTGGCGGAGTGCTGGGCTACATACTGCTCAGAGGCGGGGAGCAGAAGTGATGTTTATATTACGGATAAAACGATTGGGCGCGCTGCATAGATACAGCGCGCCCAATCGTTTTATGTTAATCCTAAGTTTGTTTGTAGTGTATATAATTTTGCCGTCTTGGGCGTAACGTTATGAGCCCTTTTGTCGGTATATGAGCCGCCTGTTGACGGTTGCTCTTGATTTATGCAAATAAGTAATCTTACAGTCAGTCTGATTATGATACAAAACCGCCCGGAACGTGTGTCCCGGGCGGCGTTGTGTATTAATATCCGAAGATTTCTTCAGTTGTAAGTCTCTTAACAGGACCAATCTTTTCAAGAGCCTTCATGTCGAGCTGTTTCTCATCGCCGAGAATCATGTAGCGGTAAGGCTTGTTTGCCATGTTCTCTTTTTCAAACTTAGCAACATCCTCAAGTGTCAGTGAGGGCACAGCCTCATAAATCTTCTTGTTGATGTCGTAGTCGATGCCGAGGTTTTCAGCGTTGATGTATGCGTTGAGAATGCCGGTCTTGGTTGTGCGTGATGTGGCAAGACGCTTCATCAGTGCCTGCTTTGACAGCTCAAATGCCTTTTCAGACTGCGGCATGGTGTCCAAAATGCTGTTGAACGTGTTGATGCAGTCCATCATCTTGTCGTTCTGTGAGATGATGTATGTATATGCAAATTCAGTGTCGTCCTTGTAGCTTGGTGTGCCGTACATTGCGAAAGCGCTGTAGGCAAGGCCGCGTGCCTCACGCAGCTCCTGGAATACAACGGTGTTCATGCCTCCTCCGTAATATTCGTTGAACAGTGCTGCTATCGGCTCCTGCTCTGCGTTCCATGTGTTGCCCTCATTGTGATACTGAATCATGTATATGTTCTTTGCGTCATAAGGAGCGATGAGCACTTCGTTCTTAGCAGTCTGCTGCAGCTTATAAGGCTTGTTCTGCGGCACGTCGGCAAGCTTCTTGGCTGTCTTGTGCTTCTTGTTGATAGTGGCAGTAAGAGTCTTCAGGTCCATCGGGCCATAGTACAGAACGCTGTGCTTGTAGTTCTTCAGGTCTTTTATCATGTCTACAAGTTTCTGCGGATCCATCTCCTTCAGTTCTGTTGACGACGGCATGTTGCGTGCACCATTGTAAGGACCGTACATTCCGTACTGCTGCAGTCTGTTGAAGTTCACTCTCTGGTCGAGTTTATTGTCGGCGCGCGACTTTTCAACAATGCCTACATATTTGTCATAAGCATCCTTGTCAACCTTCGCGTTGGCAATGAAGTCTTCCATGAGTGTCATGGCTTCGGTCATATTCTCTGCCAGACCGCTGATGCTTACCTGCAGGGTTCTTGAGCCTACGTTGATGCTGTAAGAGCAAGCCAGCTCGTAGAACTTCTGTTTCAGCTGCTCGGCAGTCATCTTGTCTGTGCCGAGATAGTTGAAGTATTCAGTAGCGTAAGGCAGCCACTTGTTGCTTGTCTCGCCGAATTTGTAGTAATAGTTCAGCATGAAGCGGCCATTCTCGGTGTTCTTTACGTAGAGCACTGGCAGGCCTTTCTTAGTCTCGCCCTTTGTAAGATCCTTGTTGAAGTCAACAAATTTAGGCTGTATGGGCTCTGTCTTAGAGTTTACGATCTCTGTAACAAATGCGCTCTGCAGGTCGCGGTTGGTAGGTATCGCGGTGATATGCGGCTTGTCGATCTTCTTGATAGATGTGTCTTCGCCTATACGTTTGTAAACGGCGATGTAATTATCTTTGAAGTATTTGTTTGCAAAGTCTACAATCTGCTGCTTTGTTATTTTTGAAATTCTGTCGAGTCTGCCTACCACGTCGCTCCATTTCTGGCGGTTGATGAAGGCGTCTACATACATATTGGCACGTCCCTCGTTGCTTTCAAGAGTGTTATAGAACTGCAGTTTCTTGTTGTTGATGACGGCCTTCAGCAGGTTCTCGCTGAACTCGCCCTTCTTTATCTTCTCAATCTCACCCAGGAGCAGACCCTTGACGTCGTCGAGCGACTGACCCTCCTTGGGGAATCCTGCCATTACGAATCCAGAATATTCAGCCAGCGGATAAGTGAAAGCACCGCCGCCGAGCCATTTCATCTGTTGGTCGAGGTCGAGGTCCATCAGTCCGGCCTTGCCGTTAGACATCATGTCGCAGATAACGTCGAGAGTGTCGTTCTGGAAAGATGCAGCCTTGTCGAATCTCCATGCCATGTATATGCGCTCAGACTCCTGGCCTACTACGGTTGTGTCGGCCGGTGCAGTGCGTTCTGGTATAGGCGCATATTCGGGCTGTGAGAGGTTGGGGTTGGGCTTCCATGTGCCGAAATACTTGTCGATTATGGCTATGGCCTTGTCCGGATCGAAGTCGCCGGCCATGCAGATAGCCGTGTTGTTTGGCACATAATAGCGGCTGAAGTAATTCTTGATGTTTACTATCGACGGATTCTTCAGGTGCTCCTGTGTACCGATAGTGGTCTGTGTGCCGTAGGGATGTCCGGGGAAGAGCATGGCGTTTAAGGCTGCAAACAGCTTGCGGTTGTCGTTTCCGAGGCTGATGTTGTATTCCTCGTATACGGCTTCAAGCTCGGTGTGGAATCCGCGTATTACCATGTTCTGGAAACGGTCAGACTCTATCTTAGCCCAGTTTTCAAGCTCGTTGGCAGGTATGTCCTCAACGTAGCATGTAACGTCGTTGCTCGTATAGGCGTTGGTTCCCTCAGCACCGATAGACGACATCAGCTTGTCATACTCGTTGGGGATGAAGTATTTGGCTGCAAGCTGCGACAGACTGTCAATCTGCTGATAGTAGGCGCGGCGCTGAAGAGAGTCTTTCAGAGTGCGGTAAACCTCAAAGCGGTTCTGTATAGAGTCGAGCAGCACGGCCTCTTTAGCAGCGTCGATGGTACCGAAGTTGCGTGTACCCTTGAACATGATGTGCTCAAGATAGTGGGCCAGACCTGTCGTCTCAGGCGGGTCGTTGCGGCTTCCGGTACGCACGGCGATATACGTCTGTATACGCGGCTTCTCGTTGTTTACTGACAGATACACCGTCAGACCATTGTCGAGGGTGTAAATCCTTGTGTTCATCAAATCGCCCTTGACGGTTTGATACTTGTATTCCTTGGCTGCGGCCGATAGTCCGCACATGAGAAGAAATACATAAATGAATACCTTAAAATTTTTCATTGCTGTTGTTATAATTCAGTTTTTCCTTTATTAGATTTTTTCTTCCGTTATTGTCCGCGCCTTCTCCGTTATTCTTCTTCAAGCTGCGTGATAAACTTTTCGAGCACGGCATGCTCCACGTCGCCCATGCTGTATTCCTTTTCGGCGTCTTTGCGTATCTCGCTTATCCATGCCTCCTTGGCAGCCCTTCCTTGCTGTATAATCTGCTCTATACCGCTTTCGGTAAGGTCGTCGGTGCCGAGTTGTGATGCAATGATGTTGCGTGTGAATGTTATGAGATATTCGCCGTAGCGCTCGTTTACGTTTTTCATGAACATGTCTATGTCGGCAGTGCTGCGCAGATAGCCGTTGCTTATGGCGTTCACTATGTTGCGCTCTTCCTGTTCGGGCAGCAGCATGCCTGCCAGGTCGCCCCATTCGCCCGTGCCGCAGTCGCGTCCTTCAGCCGTAAGGTCGTATCCCGCTGCGACGTCGCCGGCAAACAGCTTTATTGCCATGTCGTAGAGCCGGATGCCGCGTTCGAGCGAGTTGCGGCTTATCTTGCATCCTCCGCAGGTATAGAAGGCCGTGTCTTCACCCTGAGACTCACGCATCTGTTCAAGAGTCTTCTTGCCCGCGATAATCTCGTTTATGGTCAGCGGACTCAGCCAGTCGTGGTTTATCAAGCTCTTGCGGCTGCTCTGTATTCTCACGTCGCGCCGCGGCCACTTGCGTATGTCGCGGTATAGGCCTACGGTGGTGATGTTTATTCCGGGCACGACGAAGGTCTCCCTTCCGTCTGATATGATATACGAGAACGGCAGGTTCCTTGTGTCGGGATGGTTGGTTATCTTGCCCAGGCACACCGAGAAGGCGCCAATATTGGCCGGCAGCAGCAGATGGGAACCGCTTGCCGTCTTTGTTCCGCGTTCAAGGCATCCGTAGTGTATAGGCCCCATCTTGTAGGCATGGTTGCTGAAGTTGGTTGCAGAGCCTGCATTATAGAAAGAGAGCATGCAGCCTATGAGCAGCGTGCTCTTGTGATGGCTTGCCGAGAACGGACCGCAGAAGGCGGCGCACGCCTCGCCGTTGCTCATGTAGCAGTTGGCGAAAAACAGGCTGCTTTCGGCCGTAAATCCGTTTGTTATCTGGCATGCCTCGCCCACAAAGCAGTTGGTTATGTTGGCGCCGTTGAGTACGGCAGAGCCGTCGGTGACGATAGAGTTTTCGCATATAACGCCCGAACCAATGAACACGTTGTCCTCGAGACCCGATGCCAGGGTGCAGTCGCTTATGCGGCTTGCCCCGTTAATCTCGCAGTTGTCGCTGATGTGCGTGTTGGTTATCTCGGCCGTGTTCACTATTTTCACGTTGTTGCCCACAGTGCTTTTCTCTCTCGCCCTGCGCTCAATGTCGTCTTTCACGATGCCCCTTATTGCCGCCGTAAACTCCTTGTCGGCTGCGTTGCGTATCATCAGCGCCGCCAGGTTGCTCGTCAGTCCGCTGAACAGTATGACGTTGCCGTTGCCGGCCTCGTTAAGCACGGATATGGTGTTGCCTTCGCCGTAGGTGGCTTCGGCCGTTGTCTCCATGGTGCATACGTTGCATATACAGCATTCCTCGCCTATGGCGTAGTTGTTGATATAGTTGCCGATATTCTCTATCAGGCAGTTGTCGCCTATATATGCGTTGCGCAGCGTGGCGTTTCTTATACCCGAGTGCCTTACAAATCCGTTAGACACCTCAATGTTCTTTTCGAATACACCCATAAAGATTTCGCCGTAGAAGTTGACGTTCTTTATGTAAGTAGGCTGAAAGTCGTCGGCCACATTAATGCTTGTCCAGTCTTCAGCCGTACATCCGTTCTCTTCAAGAATGTTAATCTCTTCGTTGGTCAGAAGTCTGTATTCGTCCATAGCGTAAAGTTTTATTCGATTGAATATGAAAAATCGTTGTAGGGACGCTTCTGTACGTGCAGTTCGCGCACCGTCTTGTACAGAGTGTCTCTCCGTTTTTCAATGTTAATCTTGTTTTTTGCCGAGATAAACAGGCAGTTGTCGTTCAGCTTGGCCATCCACGTCTTTTTCAGTTCATCGGGCGTTAGCATTACATTCTGAGCAATATCTTCAGTTTCGTCAATACTCATGGAGAGAGCGCGGGCTGTTGCCACAGCTTTTGCTCTTGTTGATTTTGCTATTTGTTCGAACCCGGTCTGCTCCATATTTTGCTTTGTTTACTGTTATAACGTATTGATGTGGATATTATAAACTGCAATTAACATTTATTATAAAAGTCCTTCTTTTATTTCATGTCATATAATAATATGACTTTTTGATTTTCTGTTTGCTGAACTTCAGCCGTACATCCTTTCTCCTCGAGAATGTCAATCTCTTCGTTGGTCAGGAGTCAGTATCCGTCTATGGCGTAAAGTCTTTTATTCGATTGGATACAGAAAATCGTTGTAGGGATACTTCTGTACGTGCAGTTCGCGCACCTTATTATATATTGTCTCTCTCAGCTCGTCAATGTTAGTCTTGTTCTTTGCCGAGATAAACAGACAGCTGTCGTTAAGTTTTGCCATCCACGTCTTCTTCAGTTCGTCGAGCGTAACGTTCTCCTTCGTTGCCGGAGTGAGGTCGTCTGGGTCTTTCTCCACCCATGTGTATGAGTCTATCTTGTTGAAGATTATCATCGACGGCTTGTCGGCGCATCCGAGATCCTTCAGCGTGTTGTCTACAACCTTTATCTGCTCCTCAAAGTCGGGGTGTGATATGTCTACCACATGTAGCAGCAGGTCGGCCTCGCGCACCTCGTCGAGCGTGCTCTTGAACGAGTCTACAAGGTCGGTGGGCAGCTTGCGTATGAATCCCACTGTGTCGGCGAGCAGGAACGGCAGATTCTCAATGACCACCTTGCGCACCGTGGTGTCGAGCGTTGCGAACAGCTTGTTCTCGGCAAACACGTCGCTCTTGGCCAGAAGGTTCATCGTGGTCGATTTGCCCACGTTGGTATATCCCACGAGAGCCACGCGTATAAGCCTGCCCCTGTTCTTGCGCTGTGTGGTCTTCTGCTTGTCTATTTCGGCCAGCCTCTGCTTCAGCAGCGACATGCGCTGAAGGATTATTCGGCGGTCCATCTCGAGCTGAGTCTCACCCGGTCCGCGCAGTCCCACAGAACCTTTTCCGCCGCCCGAGCCGCTTCCGCCTCCCTGGCGCTCAAGGTGAGTCCACAGTCGCTGCAGTCGCGGCAGCATATATCTGTATTGTGCCAGCTCCACCTGCGTCTTGGCGTTGGCTGTCTGTGCGCGCATGGCAAATATGTCGAGAATGAGCGAAGTGCGGTCAAGAATCTTCACCTTAAGTTCGTTTTCGATGTTGCGTATCTGCTTGGCCGACAGCTCATCGTCGAATATCACCATTCCGATTTCGCGTTCGGCGTCTTCCTCATCCTTTATATATTGTTTTATTTCTTCAAGTTTTCCTTTGCCTACATACGTGGTCTGGTTAGGGCCGCCCACTTTCTGCGTAAACCGCTTTACGGTTACGGCGCCTGCAGTATCTGCCAGAAACTCCAGTTCGTCGAGATACTCTTTTGTCTTGGCTTCGTTCTGTTCCTGGGTTATCAGTCCTACCAGTATGGCCGTTTCGGCTTTTACTTCAGAGATTACAAATTCTTTCATCAGTTGATTTCAATCTTTGATACATAATAAATACAAAGTTACATTTTTTATGTTGAAATACAAAATAAAACGAAACTCTTAACTCTTGCTTAACGTTACGGGCTGTTTAGCGGTGCTGACAAATTGTTTTTATTTTCGTCTAAAAAGTTATAAAATATAATCATATTCCGTAAACGTTTACGTAGTTTTTTTGACTAAACTACATATATTTTTGATTTGTGTCAATTTTTTTGTCTACCTTTGCTCACGATAATAAAGATTTTCAGAATTACATGCTACATTAATACTAAAGACTAAGACATTCAAACAGAAAGAATTTGCTCCGATGTGGTATCGGGGCATTTTTTCGTTTATGCCCCTTTGTGATTCTTTCCGTTTCGGTATAGTCGTGCGACATTAATTGCGGTCTGTCTTGACGCTATGGCAATAAAAGTTTTTTTGTAAAAACTCATCACTCGTCACAAGTGATGTTAATATCCTGACTGTCAGCTTTTTATAGTGTGATGAGTTGCATTTTCAACTCATCACGGCTCATCATGCAGCATGTTTTTCGGCCGGATTATCATAGAATTCAAGTATAATTTACGCCAAAATCCGCCCGTAATGGCAGGCTGTGACGAGTTGAAAATGCAACTCGTCACGCTATAAAGTGTTGAAATACAGTGCCTTATATGTTGGTGTGATGAGTGATGAGTCTGTTGAAAAATCTTTTTATCCAAAATAGTTATTAAGATTTTTCATCATTGTTGTTTCATGTTGCCGGTTGACAGCGTCTGCGTGCGTGCAGAATTAAGATGCATGCGGTTTGATTGTCATATTGGGGCTATGTTGCTATGCCTCTGCAAAAGCATACCTTTTATGTTGCGATATGTGGCCTTTTGGCATGCAAAAGGTATGCTTTCAGACGCTGATTTGCCACCTTTTGCAGACAGGGAGATGGCGGGTGCTGCGTAGGGTAGACACAGCCGGGGTTTTCGGCAGCGAGGCAATGTTTTTTATCTGTATAAATTATGTCGATTACGTGTTGTCGCGTTTGCAAATATTTTTGTAATTTTGTGGTGTATTGTCTGCCGTTCCGCTTCTGTAGTGCAGCGTGGCAGCAGACCCTGTTGCCTTGTGTTATAGGCTTGCTGCTGAGGACATAGGGGCAGGGGTGAAGCTGAATGTGGCTTAATATGATTGAAACTGAGAATAAAAAATATAGAGAAAAATGAAAAACCTGTTTATTTTATCATTCGTCTTATTGGCTTCCTTGGGCGCAGATGCAGCCAAGGTGGATGTGAAGTCGCCCGACGGCAAACTCGTTGTCAGCATATCTGATGACGGCGGAAAGCCTGAGTATGAGGTGAATTACGACGGTACTGCCATGCTCGGCAGGTCGGCCCTCGGACTGAAAACTGATGTTGCCGACTTCACTTCGGGACTGACAATCGTAGATTCTGAAGAAAGCAAGATAGACAAGAAGTATGATATAACGAGGACAAAGACATCGTCTGTGCATTATGTGGCCAACAGGCTCGACGTGGTTTTCAGAAAAGAAGACGGCAAGAAGATAAAGGTTACGTTCTGTGTGTCGGACAACGACCTTGCATATCGATACACCCTGCTGCCGATAGAGGGCAGCGACTGCCGCTGCGCCGTGATATACAGTGAGGCGAGCAGCTTCAACTTCCCCGAAAACACCACCACGTTTCTGTGTCCGCAGATAGGTCCCATGACCGGATGGATGCGCACAAAGCCGAGCTATGAGGAAGACTATACGGCAGACGCACCAATGAACGTGAAGTCGGCTTTTGGCCGTGGATACACCTTTCCGTGCCTGTTCCGCATCGGCAACGACGGATGGGCGCTGGTGAGCGAGACCGGTGTTGACGCCGGCTACTGCGGCTCACATCTCAGCGACTATGTCGAGGGCCGTGGCTACACGGTTGCTTTTCCCGACAAGGGCGAGAACAACGGATTCGGGAGCGAGTTTGCCGCCATTCCCGTGCCTGGCTCAACGCCTTGGCGCACCGTTACCGTTGGCAGGACGCTGAAGCCTATTGTTGAGACAACGGTGCCTTTTGATGTGGTTGAACCGAAGTATGAGGCTTCAACCGACTATAAGCCCGGCCGCTACACTTGGAGCTGGCTGCTGTGGCAGGACAACTCGATCAACTACGACGACCAGGTGGCTTTCATCGATCTTGCTGCCGAGATGGGCTATGAGTATACGCTTGTTGATGCCGCATGGGATGTCAACATCGGGCGCGACCGCATGGCAGAGCTGAGCCGCTACGCGCAGTCAAAGGGCGTTAGTCTGCTGCTTTGGTATAACTCCAACGGCTTTGCCAACGACGCTCCGCAGTCGCCGCGCCACTGTATGAATACGGCCGTGGCACGCGAGCGCGAGATGAAATGGCTGAAGAGCATTGGCGTGAAAGGCATAAAGGTAGACTTCTTCGGCGGCGACAAGCAGGAGACGATGCGCCTTTATGAAGACATACTGAGCGATGCCAACCGCTACGGGCTGCAGGTGATATTCCACGGATGCACCATTCCGCGCGGCTGGGAGCGCATGTATCCCAATTATGTGGGCAGCGAGGCCGTGCTCGCATCAGAGAATGTATATTTCTCGCAGAGACACTGCGACCTCGAAGGCTTCGAGCTCACCATGCACCCCTTCTCGCGTAACGCCATTGGAAGCATGGACTGGGGCGGAGTGATAATGAAGCACCGCATGGGGCGTGGCACCGACAGCGGCAACTATCGCCGCACGACCGACGTGTTTGAGATGGCTACGGCCATAACCAATCAGGCAAGCGTGCAGTGTATAGCCGTTCAGCCCGACAATATCGGCAGTCTGCCACAGTTTGAGAAAGACTTTCTGAAGACCGTGCCTGCTGCATGGGACGAGACACGCTTTATCGACGGATATCCGACAAAATATGTTGTTATGGCCCGCCGCCACGGCAACGACTGGTATGTAGGCGGACTCAACGGCACCGGCAAGCCGATGACCTTGACCGTCTGTCTGCCCATGTTTGCCGGGCAGAAGGTGAAACTTTATGCCGACAACAAGAAGAAAAAGGGCGAGGCCATAGCTTCGTCTGCGCTTAAAACCGTGAAGGTTGACTCTAAAGGCATGCTCAAAGTTACCATGCAGCCTTTAGGAGGCATCATCGTAACTAAATAAGAGTTATTAAATCCGCCGCCGTGCGGCTCTCTGTGCCTGCCCAGACATTGTCCGAGGCAGGCATTTTTTATGTTTTCAAGTGGTTAATTACAGCTTATAAGGTAGAAACATGTTCACAGAATACAATCATAGTAATCAAAGAATGATATTGAAAAATTGTTCCGGCTGCTATGTTTTCATAAATTATCGTTATCTTTGTGAGGAAACTCAAAAACATTGATTATAATGGTAAAAATAACGGTTCAAAACACACAAATAAATGTTTTTCACAGGGAAGACCAAGATTACATATCCCTTACAGACATGGCTTCAGCAAAAGAAGGCGACAGCAGGTCGGCTGATGTCATTAAGAATTGGATAAGAAATCGTTATACAATAGAATTTCTTGGAACGTGGGAAATTATCCATAACCCAAATTTTAAAGTGGTCGAATTTGACCACTTTAGGCGAAATGCAGGTCTGCCGTCTTTTGTACTTAGTGCTTCTGAATGGATAGAACGTACCGATGCCATCGGTATTTTTGTTAAAAAGGGACGTTATGGTGGTACGTATGCGCATAAAGATATTGCTTTTGAGTTTGGCTCTGCTATAAGTGTTACATTCAAGTTATATTTGATTGAAGAGTTTCAGCGTCTGAAGACCGACGAACTTCGTCAGTTGGGCTGGTCGGCTAAACGTGAACTGTCAAAAATCAATTACCGTATACATACTGATGCTATCAAGCATAATCTTATTCCAAATGAAGTTACTCAGAAACAAGCAAATGTTATTTACGCAAATGAGGCAGACGTATTGAATGTGGCTATGTTTGGAATTACAGCAAAACAATGGAGAGAAGCCAATCCTGATTTGAATGGTAATATTCGTGATTATGCTACTGTCAATGAGCTTATCTGCCTGTCTAATATGGAGAACCTGAATGCAGTGTTTATAGAACAAGGCATTTCTCAAAGCGAACGGCTTATAAAACTTAACCAAATAGCCATTCATCAGATGAGTATATTGGAAAGTGGTGATAATGGCGAGAGAAAATTATTGAAATAATTGAATGGTTGGGTGTCATTGTATTTGTAGACGTTTATGGCTTGCTGATAGTATTTGTTTTCTTTTCATATCCAGAGGCGTAATGGCGCCGTCTGGATAATATGTTGTGCTTGTTGTCTTAAAAAATATCAAAGTCTAAGGAAGTTATGTTCTTAGACTGTTTTGACATTCGGCAACCTTAATAATAAGTGGCAAGAAATTTTATAATCTTAGTCTTGTGAAAGGTTGTGAAAATTACCCATGTAAAGTTATAAATGTATTATCACACGCAATAATAAAATAAATTTCGTAACTTTGCAAATGAGATTATTAATTACTAACCAATATTCTTTTTATTAAAAAACATGATTAACAGATTTATTCTCAACGAAGTTTCTTACTTCGGAGCCGGTGCACGCAAGCAGTTGCCGGAAGTATTGGCGCGTCTTAATCTTCACAAGGCATTAGTTGCAACAGATAAAGGACTGTTGAAAGTTGGTACAGCAAAGATGGTTACCGACGTTCTTGATGAGGCCGGATTTGCATACGACATATACAGCGAGATAAAGCCCAACCCTACGGTTACTAACGTTAAGCAGGGCGTTGACGCATTCAAGGCGTCTGGTGCCGACTGCATCATCGCTATCGGCGGAGGCTCGTCTATGGACACAGCCAAGGGTATAGGCATCGTTGTTGCCAATCCTGAGTTTGCCGATGTTGTTTCGCTCGAGGGATGTGCACCTACAAAGAACAAGTCGGTGCCAATCATCGCGCTGCCTACAACAGCAGGTACAGGTGCCGAGGTTACCATCAACTATGTTATTATTGACGAAGAAAATCAGAAAAAGATGGTCTGTGTAGACCCCAATGACATTCCTGCCGTTGCCATTGTTGACCCCGAACAGATGTATTCTCTGCCGAAGGGACTCACCGCCGCAACGGGTATGGATGCTCTGACACATGCCATTGAGGGATATATCACAAAGGGAGCATGGGTAATGTCTGACATGTATGAGCTGCAGGCCATAAAGATGATAGCCGAGAATCTGCCTATTGCCGTTGAGGAACCGCAGAATCCTGTAGGACGTGAGGGCATGGCTCTGGCTCAGTATATCGCTGCTCAGGCATTCTCTAACGTAGGCCTTGGCCTTGTTCACGGCATGGCTCACCCGATGGGCTCGCTCTTTGATGTTCCCCACGGAGTTGCCAACGCGCTGCTTCTGCCCACAATCATGGAGTTCAACATGCCTTGCTGCATAGAGAAATATGGTGTCATTGCACGTACAATGGGTGTTGACACTACGGGCATGACTGCCGAGGAAGCTGCACAGGCTGCATGCGATGCTGTCAAGGCATTGGCCATCCGTGTGGGCATACCTCAGCATCTGTCTGACCTTGGCATTAAGGAGAGCGACATTCCCGCCCTCGCCGCTCAGGCCATTGCCGACGTATGTACTCCGGGTAACCCGCGTGACGTTACGGAGGAGCAGATCGTTGAACTGTACAAGAAGGTGCTTTAATTAGAAAAGTATCATAATAATAAAGGAACACCAGGCGCCTGGTGTTCCTTTATTTTGTTTTTTATCTAGCCTGCATTTGTCTGACTGAAACTATAGTGTCCCGTATTTTTCTGCAACAGACTTTGCCGCAACATATCCCATTGTCCATGCCGCCTGGAGGTTGAAACCTCCTGTTACGGCGTCAACGTCGAGCACTTCGCCTGCAAAATATAGTCCTTCGTGGCTTTTGCATTCAAGAGTCTTTGCGCTGATGTTGCCCAGGGCAACGCCGCCGCAGGTAACAAACTCTTCCTTAAACTTGTTCTTGCCGTCTATTCTGTATCTGTCGTTTGTCAGTGTGGCCACAAGGCGGTTGCGGCCCTTGCTGCCAAGTTCGGCCCATCTCATTTCAGGTTTCAGTCCGCTCTGTGTCAGCAGATGCTCCCAAAGGCGGCTGTTTAGGTTGGCAGGATATATGTTCGAAATCTGTTTCTGCTTGTTTTGGGCAGCCATCTCGCTTATCATGTCGGCCACCTCCGGCTCATTCATGTCGCCAAACCAGTTTATCCACACCTCCGCCTTGTATTCGGCATCATGCAGAATGCGTGCGGCGTATGACGAAAGGCGCAGAATGGCTGGTCCGCTCATGCCCCAATGGGTAATCAGCAGCGGTCCGGTGGCTCTCAGCTTGGTGCCGGTGAGGCCTGCTGTAACGTCGTTTACGACGGTGCCCATCAGTTTGGTGACATTGTTTTTCGGCAGACATACGCTGAACAGCGACGGTACAGGCTGTACGATGTCGAGGTTGAGGCCCCGCAGAAAATCAAGTCCGCTTGTCTTCGGGCTGCCTCCTGTTGTTACCAACACGATGTCGGCATGTTCTTCCGGCGCGTCGCTTCCGCTGAAACTTATACTGAAACGGCAGCCGTCATTGTTGTTTATTTCATTCTCGGAGATGTGTTCAATCTTGCTTACCCTGTGCCGTGTCTTTATCTTTACGCCTCTATGGTGCATCAGCCGTGTTAGTGTGCCGACAATTTCCATGGCGTCTTGCGATACAGGAAACACGCACTGGTCGTCTTGCGTTACGAGTCTTACCCCATTGCTCTCAAACCATCTGAAGGCGTCAACATTACTAAACTCGCGCAGCAGGCGCTTCATCAGTCGTGAACCGCGCGGATAAACAGCCTCGATGCTCCTCACATCCCTGAACGAGTTGGTCAGGTTGCAGCGTCCGCCGCCAGTTACGGCCACCTTTGCCAGCAGCTTGTTTCCGCTCTCATATACGGTTACGCATGCTTCGGGTATGCGCTCTTTCAGGCATATTGCGGCAAAGCATCCCGCCGCGCCGCCGCCTATTATGGCAATCCTTGTTGTCATTATGGGCTTATGTCTTATTTTTCTTCTTTCTTATATACAAATTTTTCTATGTCTACGTGTCCTCCCGGTTGTTTCGTGGCATAGTTAAACAGGGCATATCTTGTGCCCATGAACAGGCGGCGGTAGTCGAATTTCATTTTAAATTCTCCGCCAATAGCCGTCCATTTCTTACCGTCGGTGCTGTAATAGAATGTGGCTATGTCGCGTCCGAGGTTGAAGTCGCCGTCGATGCGCAGGAAAATCCTGTTGCCTGTTATGCTTATGCGTGCCTTCTCCTGCGTGTCAACACTGCTCACGAGATGTTCCTTCTCTGTAAGGTTCACCTGAGTCTGCGTTACGGTCAGCCATGTCTTGCGGTTGTCCTTCTCTATTGCCATTATGCCCGAGTGGCCGTTGAATGCGGCAAGTCCAGCGCGGTCGCCGTCTCTCATGCCGCTGAAGTCAATCTCTATATAAGCGCTGCATTTAGGTCCTTCCATGCGCTGGGTCAGCGTGTTGGGTGCCATATACAGATTGTCGACCACTCTACATGTGGTTAAACGCAGGCGTCCGTCGGATAATTTCCAAAAATCATTGGCCGGATTATGGTTCCATTGCCAGTGCTTCAGGTCGAGCGTGTCGCCGTTGAAGTTGTCGCTCACCACCATGTCTATGTCTTTACAGCCCTGCACAGGCTTGTTCATTACGAAAGGCACCTTGCCGTTCACGTTGCCGAGCATAGGCCATCCGTCGGTCCAGCGGCACGGCATGAGCAGCGGCACGCGGCCTACGGCTCCGCGGTCCTGGAAGATGAAGCCATACCAGTTGCCGTGTCCGTCGTCAACGATGGTGCCCTGTCCGGCATAGGGGAAGCCGGCAAAGTTGTCTTCAAGTATCACCTTTTTCTCATAAGGTCCGGTTATCTTGTCGGCACGGTAGCACAGCTGTCGGCGCGGCTTGTCCTTCGGCCATGAAATCATGAGCAGATAATAGCGTCCGTCGTGCTTTATCACGCGACTGCCTTCGAGCAGATTGTTCTCCTCTTCGTCGCGCACGTTGAGCGTGATGTCCACGCCGCCCTCCTTCTTGGCCGTAAGGTCGGCGTTGAGTTCGGTCAGTTTGCCAGTTCCGCTGAACACATACACACGCCCGTCATCGTCGAAGAACAGCGACGCGTCGTGAAAGTGGGGTAGGCGAGAGTGCAGCGTCCATCCCTTGCGCGGGTCTTTCGTTGTGTAGACAAATGAGCGGAACGGCTCGTCGTTGGGTGAGAACAGGGCATAGAATGTGCCGTTGTGGTATCTTATCGACGTGGCCCATTGTCCGCGTCCGTAAACAGTTCCGCCCTGCATATTATATTTTGGCGTTTCGTCGAGCCTGTCGAAGAGATAGCTCACCGTCTCCCAGTTTACCAAATCCTTAGAGTGCATTATCGGTGCGCCCGGCATGAGATGCATTGTGGTTGTTACGAGCCAGAAGTCGTCGCCCGTGCGTATCACGTCAGGGTCGGGCATATCCGCCCACACAACAGGATTCTTGAATGTCTCTTGTGCATAGGCCAGTGTGGCGGCAAGTATAATCCGCAAAACGAAATGTTTTCGCATTTTGGAACGAAACGCTAAAATTTCAAAAACGAAACGCAACTTTTCAAGGTTATACCCCACACCTCAAAAATTCAAAAAAATCGACCGGCTTCGCCGGAACGAAATACATTTGAAGGCAGTTAGAACATCATCCTAACTGCCTTCTTTCGTATTGTCGCTTCGCTCCACGCTTTGACGCTTTGCGTTTACGCTACCTCGATTATCGCTTTGAACGCACTGACGCTTTGCGCCCAGACGATTTTTCCGTGGAAGGCCAGGCGTGAGCCGACATACGCATACGCATACGCTGCATCGTTACTCGCATGCGCATACACGACACCGCCATACGCATACGCGTCGTAGTACCCACGATAAACCACACGGCTTGCTGATGTGCTTATCCAGTATATATCACTATAATACGTACTGGATGAACCACTGACGTTGCCAACTGGCACGACATCCATGTATTTGCCATGATAAACGGCTGTTACCCAGTTTCCGCTGTTAGTCGTACCTTTTACCATTCGTGTGCTTCCGTCTGGCATCCAAATGCGCCACTTGCCAGCATTGCCACTGTCATTTGGCAAATCCACATTGTCCATCATATCGTACTTGTTGCCGAATATGTCTTCATAACCCAAGCAACAAGTGTTGTTTACTTGCTTGACATCAACGGCTCCATATTCACCATTAACCTTGTACCATGCGTATTGGTACACCAAGTTGTCAATGAGCGAATTTGTCACATTTGCGTTGATTGCCTTTGAAGCCTTATAGCCAATGGTGTCAGTCATGCCGTATGCCATTGTTCCGCCTGTAGTTCTCATGTTGGTGTGCTGACCAGCTCCACATTGGTCTTGGGCATCCCTACGGCCATACTTGGCAAAGAACAAGTTGGCAATGGCACTGTGCATACTTGCGTCAATCTGCTGCATACCACGTTGAACACTATAATAGTGGAAGTCGCTCCATGTCAAGTTTGACGTGGTGCTGCCACCAGTAACCACCGCCCTCAATTTATCGCCTACAACAGAACTTCCTACAGTTGCACACAAACAGTCATCCTCATTGACCCAATCAGGTTCCATATCCTCAATCTTGTCGCTGTTGCTCAATACCACCTTGTCAAACTCAGCGGTCTGCAATACGGTAAAGTTGAGGTATGTCGCACCAGAAGGGATGTCTGAAATCAAGTACATACCAGCCTCAAACTTGTTGCTGAGTGTTGGCACAACGATGGTTTTGACTACCTTTCCCGAATCATCCGTGAAAATGCTTCCAACAAGATTGCTGCCTGGCACAGAAGGAAAACGAACACGCTTATAGCCTGATACAGACACACGACAAACGGCATAGCTGCTATCTGCTGTATATGAGTTTTGCAAGGTGTTCTTGCCACTCATTACCTTATATCCTTTGCGATAATTGCCACCACTCTGTATTTCACTCAGCAAGATGACTTTTGCTTTCGGTACGGATGGCATGGCAACATTGCTGCTGTAACAGCTATAATGCTTGCCATTCAGGTAGTCATTGATTCCCTTGATCCATCTGTGAGGCTCGAACATCATAATGTCGCCCTCTGAGCCATCCAACTTTGCAGCGGTGCAATTAGCCACCTCTGCTGCATCCGCATAATAGTTGGAGTTCTCATCATGCAACGGATATATGGTGACTACGCCATCAAGGTTGTTTGCAATGGTATCGACACCAGCAATCTTGATGTTTCGTGTCGTTGGCTTTTTTGTAACCTTGGCAAGCACACGATGACGCTTCTTCAAAAGTGCCGTGATATGACCACTTGGAACATAGTCATTGCCATACTTATAGCCAGTCTTGTTGTCAAGGTTGGACACATTGGCATCATCCGCAACAGTGTCATCAAACTCAATCATCGTGTATTCTGGTTGAATGATGTTCAACTCAGGGAAATGTTCCTGCCATTTCTTGTACTCTTCATCAGCAATGTATGAAGTGAGGCGATAAGTGCCGACCAGACGGCATGAATCCACATTGCCACCATTTTCATCAACACCACCCATCGAAAGCATATTCTTTAGCATGGTTCCGTCACCTTCCATGTCTATGCCTGTAATTCGTAGATACTTCACTTTGCTGCATCTGCTGTAAAGTGTCTGCCAATTTATCAATGGGCAATTATCCACAACAAGACGTGTGACATTCGCTGTTCCTTCAAGTGTGAGACCGCTGTTTGTGAGCTTGCTCAGATAGCGAAGCTCCAAGGTTTGCAGCGTTGAAGGCAATACGACAGTCTTTAATGGTGATCCTTGTGCGAAGCTCACGCCTGTCAAAGCACTCTTCCCTGCACGGAATGTTTCCAGCTTGGTGTTTGCACTCAGATCAATGCCTGTGAAGCTGGTGGACTTCAAACCTGTCATATTGAGCGTGCGAAGGTTCTTGCATCCGTTCACAAGCAATGCGTTGAGCGTTGTCTGTGTCGCTGCACAACTTACATCAAGCGTGCGAAGTGCCGAACAGTTGTTAAGGTTCAACGTCTGCAAGATGGTATGGCTCACGTCCGTAAGGTCAAGCCCCATGATGCGACTTGCACCATACACATATTGTGGATCATTTACAATCAAGTCGGTGTCAAGTGTAAGTTGCACCGTGCTGCCAGCGTCTTCTGCCAGGACTGCACTCTGATGTGGTGTGCCACTTGTATAGCCATAACCGAAATAATAACGCTCACTTGACGTTATCTTTATCTTTCGGTTGTCGCTGCCAAACTTATAGCCAAAGTAAGCTGCAAAGCTGTCCTTTCGATATGTGCCACACACATATTGGCTATCCAGCAGCGCAAAGCGGTTTTGGATGGTGAATGTGCGGTGTGCGTAACGGCTTCCCTGCAAGGCATAGAGATAATTGTAATAGCTCGTTCCGTCTGCTGATGTTACGCCTTCCGTCAAGGGAGTGATATACTTGTATATGCCATCCTTGTTGTATATGCGTTCGCACCAGTTGCCCATCTGTTCCACATTGAACATATTAAGCACATATTCGAGGCTCATGTTTGAGCGGATTTTGTCAGCCACCTCCCTCAACTTGTCTGGACATCCCCTTACAAGCTGCCACAAAATGCTGTCATGCCCTGCGAAGGCATAGGAGCCAATGCTTTCATCCAAGGTCTCCCATGTTATGGTATAGTCATACTTCAAGACGGAATCATTGCGTTCACCAAAGATGGTGTCCATGTCGTATGGAATGAACTGCCAGTGAAGACCGTCCCATGTGACAAGCATCATGTTCTTGGCACGGTTATCCACCGCCATGAAATAGTCCGTTATCACATACCATGCAAATGGGCTTTCATTGTCAAAGTAATCATTGTACTCTGCATAGAACTTGCTTGGATTTCCTTTGCATGAGAGAATCCACGACCAAAGACGCTTGACCGCTGCCTTGTCTTCCTCATTGGCGGTTTCCCAAGTGTCATCAGCCTTGAAACGGAACTCCAGTGCATCCGCAAATGAAGCCATGTCAGCCGTGCCAAACAAGCAAAGTGTCTCAGAGTTGTTCAAGAACTCCAAGCAGATACATTTGTTTCGCTGTCCGTTCAAAGCTGCTGCATCATTGAAGCCTTCAATGCCCTCAAATCCATAGATGGCTGCACTGCCACTTTTCTCATTGTTGAAATTGTACTTGCCAAGGTAGATGTTTTCACCAGTATTGTCATTGTCATAGAACAAATCAATAGGGAAACCATCCACACCAATACGGACATCATAGTTGCCAGTATATGTCTTTTGTGGTGGTGTGAGCCATCCGCAACGCTTCCAGATGTCATTGACTATCTTCACGGCTCCAGTGTTATGAGTGGAAGAGGAATCTGAGAAATCCGCTTTCAAACAGAAAATATTTATTGGACGTGCGCCTGGCTTGAATGAATAGGTACATTCAGGAACTTCCACACCATTCACATACAGCTTGGTTCCATACTTGCTTGAACGGCTGAAATACAAGCGGTAGTTCTTTCTTGGATAAGTGGTTGATGATGTTCCCTGTATGCGCAATCCGCACTGGTATATGATGAAATCATATTCCTTGCCATAGGCAGAATAGAAATAGATGTCAACAGGCACTTCAAACTTCTTGTTGTTGGTCTGATTCACAAGATTCACATCGCCCACGATGCGCATCACGCTCTTGCCCTTGGCTCTGAGCTTATCCATATCAACGTCCGTACCTTCATCATTCATCACCTGATTGTTCTCGAACAGCACAACCATTTCATCAGTAGTAGGACGATCCACCATGTAGTTGGCAAGTTCTTCATCATCGCCAAGCGCACGGTTATAGACACGGATGTTTCTCAGTTCCACATCTGCACTATCGCTTCCAACCTTGATGTTGACAGGTGTCGATTGCAAAAGACTGTCGGTGTTGGCATACTGCTTCGCACCGCAAAGAATACCGTTTACATAGAGTTCCAACAGACGGTTGCCAGACTTCTCTTGCACGACAAAGGCAATTTTCAAGTTCAAGCCACTCGCAAAAAGCGTATTGACCTCCGTTCCTGCCCCTGTTCTCATTATAGCCTCTTGTGTGGTCAGCTTGAAGCCGACATTGCCATTCATGCAATCAATGACAACACCGTTTCTGTCTGTCACATTGGAACACATCAGTTCCATTTCATAAGTGGCTCCATTGGTTGTGGCATCGCTCTTGAATGGTGTGTAACCGATTTCGATGTTTGCCCCATTGGTCAGTTTCAAAGCGTCACCAGTCCATCCGTTGCTTTTCCAGTCAAAGCCATTGAACGTGGTTCTAATGCCGTTATAAGTCCATTCGGACGGTGTACTTTCACTGTTGCTTCTGCCTGATGCTGTAAGTTTCAGTTGCAAGCCAGATGTTGTCTCATTCAGGTCAATGCCACTTTCATTCACATCAATGTAGAAATTGTATTCAGTGACACCACACTTGAATTTCATTTGGTTTGTTCCCTTTTCAAGGAATCGGTTTGTGTAAATCTGTGTGGTTCTTGGCACACTTACATTCTGCGTCTTGATGTCATTGCGATATACAGACACATCCGCTGGTGTCGCTGTTGGGTCATAGGCAACGAACTCAAATTTTACTTGCTCATATTGTCCAGCTTCCAAAGTTGGTGCCAAATGGTCTTTTGTAAAGATACGACCATCCGAGTGCGTCATCATGGTTCCGATAAAAGGCGAATTGCTGCCTGTTTTCAGAATATCCATATAGATGCTATCGCTCTTCAAGGTCAAGTCTGCACTTGCCTCCATTTCTGCCACCATTTGGATGGTGTGCCTTCCCACACTGAATGCGGTCATTGACAACGAGAAACTGCTGTTGGTCGTTCCGCTTCGTGTTATGGTGTGGGCATTCTGCTGCTTACCATCCACATAAAGCGTCACCACCTTGGTTCCCGAGCCACTTATTGCGTATGGAATACTGATGGTCTCGTTTGTCCCATAGCCACCCTTTGCAATGGCTTCTGCAAGGTTGAAACTGCTTGTCAGGGATAACGTCACGACCTTTACGCTCACATAGCTCTGTTTCATCTGCTTCTTGCCAGTTGTCGGATCAGTAGTGGATGCTTTTACATATATGTCGGTTGTACCGACCTGCAAGTATTTGGAGAGGTCAAGCGTATAACTTCCCTTGCTCACATCCTCGATGGTGTCATGGTACATGGTGATTGAACCACGTTTCATTTCAATCTCAATGGTTGCTTTTTGGCCTGTTGACGTACCTTTCTCATCACCGCTGCTATATTGGTGGTCGTAAGAGTATGTGAGTTGCGCACTGCCACCTTCCTTGATGACACTGTTGTTGACGGATGCGCCCAATACAATCTTTGTGGTGGAAGTTTCACCACCACCGCCGCCTTTTCCTGCTGGTATGTCCAAGCCCACGACTTCCGCACCACTCTTGTTGGTTAAGGTAAGATGTACCGTGCTTTCATCCTCACTAAGTTCAGCATTGCCTCCAAAGATGGTGTTTGCCTCCACCGCATTGAGCTTCGCCGTCACTGCTGAGTTCTGCACAGGGTTCGTGCTGTTTGCGTCAAGACTTTCATCAACCTCAGTTTCCTTGATGGTCACATTCACGTTGCCAGTGGAATCAGGTGTTTGCTTCGTGCCATTTACCGTTATACTCTTGACAGTCCCTGCACCGCCGAAATCTTCCCAACTTGAAATTGATTCCCAGCTTGAAAGATTCGTGCCAATGAATTGCTTGGTCTCCCACTTGCCTTGTGATACCTCATAAGTTATGCAACGTCCCTTGGCACGCTGCTTTTCCTCCACTGCTTTGATGGCAGTGGCAAGCGTATAGTAACCGTTTTCAAGCGGAACTTGCTCAGTCACATTGTACGTGTTACCGCCACCGCTGCCACTGATTTCAACAAGGTCTTTTTCTTCATCGCTCCAAACATAGAGAACATCACCACAAAGATAAACCTTGTTTTTCTGTATGCTTGAAACATCCTCACCACGGTACAATTCCGCATTGGGAACACCTTCAACAGCCCAGTTGCCGTAATACTTGCCACCCACATAATAGGCAAATTGCTTTTGGCTCTGCACATAGACGATTACACCGCCCTTGGCTATGGATGATTGAAGTTGTATTGTGGCAGATTCCACCATATAGGAAAAACGTGCCGTTGCACCATTGAAAGCAGCCTTGGCTACATTCTCGTATTTAGCCACAACCACAGATGCAGCAGCCACAGCACTATTAACTTCTTCCGCTGCATCAGAAGCTGCTGACGCGGCAGCATTGGCTGCACTTGCAGCAGAATTTGCGGCCTGTGTGACAGAATACACGGTTTGCGCTGCTTCCGTTGCTCGATTTGCTGCACTTACTGCATTTGCCACAGCATCCTCCGCTGGTTTGGTCAGCAGCTTTATTGGCGCACTCACTACTTCCTCACCTCGTAAGGCTGGAAGGCTCATAATACCGTCCAAGGTATCTACTTGCTCCAGTTCATCTACACCTTGCGATTCAGCTTTCATCGCATTGAGTAGTTCTTGCTTCTCTTCGTTTGTCAATGCCATAGTTATTCGTTTTTATCCGTTTGACAATTTAGTTGCTCATTCAAAGCGTCTATGATACTTGGAAAGCAATAGTGTTCCACAAGTTCTTTTATGAGATTGACTTCATCATCGGAAAATTCCGTTGCACCATTGCTCTCATATATTTTGAAAGCCAAATGATGTGCTTTTATTCCCATGGAACGAGTGTAAACCAAATTTGCAATGGTTTCACGAGCGTCACCTGTTTGCTTTCTTTTTTTACTAATCCCTACAGGAATAGTGAAATTTTGAAAATCTATTTTTGCCATATCTTGTTTTTTAACGGTTTATGTCTAATACTTGACCATAATAGGAGCCACTAACATAAGTAAGGGCTATGCTTACACTGTCACCTTTTCCTAAGCAAAGTTGGTCTGTGTTTCTATTATCATCACGCCAATGTCCTCCATCATGGTTTAGCAAATCGCCATCACCATTTATTTTAACATAAACATTGTTAGAACTCTTTGAGCTATTTATGATTTTAACAGGGACACAAAAGGTTTTACTTTCTTCTATTCCAAGCTGCAATCGTATTTCATCCAATTTTGGCAAGGAAACCCATGTGTTACCAGAAGAATTATTAAAAGCGGTCAATGTCGTACCATGGTCGAGTGTTATGATGTAAGCTGTACCTGCTTTTGTTGTATTGATAATTCTACCAATTTCTAAGAATCCTCCATCACATACAATAGCTCCTTTTGTATAAAGTGCAACATCACGATTCAAGACATTATCACTTATTATTTTCACTGCTGGCAAATAACAGTCACCAGGATCAGGATTCATCTGCCGATAAAAATAACCAGCACAATTGCACCAGGAAGTTGATTCTGTCTGTTGTGGGTCTGCACCATTGCCAATAGCAACCTTTATGTTAGCCACATCACCTGGCTTGAATACTCCTACTTGTGATTGTAACTTAATCAGTCCTGGTCTAATTGCCGCTAAATCTTGTTTATAACTATTATCTGTCCATTTTGCTGGGTCGCCATAATACAAGCCTTGGTTGTCTATCAGGAAATATCCTATTTTGCCTTCATAAGCCTCAATTTTACCTTTTATCTTGGCATTTTGTGCCTCAATGCTACCATCCTCCAATATTTTGAAATTTTCGTTGGCAGTAACAAGTCCCTCCAGTTTGATGTTGTCGGCACTGATATGCACACCGCTTTCTAAGTTTCCATTTTCGTCTTTAGTGACAAATGCGGAAATATCGGCTTGTTTGACAATGTTCTTGTTTTCATCCACTGCTGATGCAAACATCCCAGCAAAAGCCTCAATGCTGACATAGTTGCCAAATTTTTCATTCAACTCCTTTGTGTCTGCATTATATTGTTTCAGCCATGCGTCATAGTCAGTTGCTGTAACAAGTCCAGCTTGGTTCTTTAGACTTCCATCCTCATTGAATCTTTGGCTGATAAGTTCATTATATTTTGCTGTTGTTATAATGTCGCTTTCTGCCAACACATTGCCGTCCTTGTCAAAATTTTGGGCTGCAATCCTTACAAGTTTTTCGCTTTGTTCAAAAAGTGTTTTATACTTGTATGCCAATGATTCCACACGGTCAATTGAGAGAATGAGCATATACAGATAGATGTCGCCTGTGAAGCTCAGTTTGAAATCACCAGTACCGTTCCAAAGGCCATTGCAAGAATATTGCTTGTAGCCATCAGTTTCAGCAATTTTCTCTTCAACGTGCATAGAGTTGAAATTTTCAAAGCCAGTTTTATCAACATTCTCAAACTCCACGGTCAGTGTGCCAGCCTTGGCACATCGGTAGAAGAACGTGAGGAAAACAGGAATGGCCTCTTTGGTTCCGTCTTCTCTTGTGGTCATTGGTGGAATGCTCTGCAAGTTGGTGTTCTTTTGGCTGATGTACTTGTTTCTGATGCGTACAACAGTTCTGCCCATGTCCTTGCAGACACTTGCGCTGTTGCCACGTTTCGACAAAGCCTTTCCGTTAGTCCATATCCAACGATTGCCAGCGAGGAAGAAAACAGTTTCATTCTCTGTTGCCCATTTGTCCATGCCATCAGAAAATGATGGATTGTTCAAGTAGCCTCGATCACTTGCAAAGTCCTGTCTCAGTCCTTCAACAGCGGATTCAATCTTTCCTTCCGTTATCTCAAACTTGGTTTTGATGTCTTCACCAGTCACCAAGAGGAACGTGCCACGCAAGTAGGCATTATCGGAATATAGACCGTTTCCATGGGGTTGGTTGTTGGAAGGAAACCAATCATCCTTGATTCCGTCAAGATTGCCAAGTCTTGCACGCAAGGCATTGGTGAAGCTCTTGCCGTTCACACCATCCATGACATCAATTCTGGGCTGTCCGTCTTCTGTGGCTGATATGAGTATGAGGTTTTGGCGATTGCCATTTGTGGTGTTGCCCATCAATACACATTCATCGCCTTCTGCTGGTTCCGTATTGTCAAACTCTTCCTTGGCTACGAGAATGCCGCCATCGCTCATACCTGCCACCTCCACCCAGTAGCTTTTCAGGTTTGCACCTGTGAAGGTCTGGCATCGCATCAAGTCATGTGCTACAAAGGTGTTCTCTTGCTCGAAGTGAATAAGGAAATAGCCATCTTGCTCTTCAACGCTCTTTACCTTGCCATTGGCTGCACTTACGCAAATCTGACCACCGACACTTCTGACCTTATTTATCAAAAGTTCAAAGATGGTCATTATCTGGCGCACGGTCAGTTTGTCAACAGTAAGATTGGAAAGACCACTTTCATCAATCCAAAGCTGCCATCCCTCACCATTGAAGCCATCAACAAACTTGGCACTTCTCAAAAGTTGGCGCACAACCATTGTCAACAGCTCACCATTGCCTTTGCCATCCAAGTGGCCACCTGCAACGCCCTCCACAAAGTCACCGAGGTCAATGCCCTCATCAAAGATGATTTTCTTTTTTGCTCGATCAATTTTCTTCTTGCTCAAAAACTCCCTTTGGCTTCTTCGAGCTGAGAACATATTTGTGTCAGTTGGCAAAGTATTATCCCATGTACGGATGATGTCTGGCAAACTTCCAGATGTGCGTTCACGTGTATAGTTTTTGATGTTGGTCAAGCTGTCATTCACCTGATCCAATGTGCCACTTTGGAGCGCATCACTGATTTCCAAGTCCACTTGTGACGGCAAAACAACCTTTCTTGTTACTTTGGTTATCCGGCTGCTTCTATATCCAGTGTCTGGAAAAAACTTCTCACTTTCAAGCCTTACCCTGCGACCAACAAACAAGTCTGCATTGTTATGTTCCACCCAAACATGGTCGGTCTTGCCTTTGTAGATGCTGATGTCTTGCCAGTGTTCAGCATTATATTGGTCAACAGCCGTGCGGAACTCTTCTTCTGCAAGCGTGTAATATTCATCTGGCATTCTGATGTTCCAAAGAATGTAATGGTTGCCCTCTTTGGGGACAAGATTGCCACCAGGCAGTTGCGTGTCATCATCGTATGGCCATATTGTGATAATTTCAAACTCACGTGTCTTGCTGTCGAAATTCACCTCAAAGTAATGGTCATCATCCGTTCCAAGACCTGCGAGTTCACCATCTTGGAAGGAAACACGCTTTACCTCATTGGCAAGCTCGTATTCATTTGGGTCGAAATTGAGCGTGTCATCCTTGAAGTAGTAGATGATGAAAGGATTGCCGTCATCATCCGTCTTAGTCTCCGAGCGCACACTGCTAACCATACCCAAACGGCGTGGATATATGTCAGAAAAGGCATCTTGCTCATAATGGTCATATATGCCGTATTCCTCAGTATGAAGTTCGATGTATTTCAAGCCACCAGGCAACATCAAACGATTATGCCCATAT
>UMEZ01017671.1_pt1 | contig 37581 bp, 37 predicted proteins | sample 1964841 | NCBI WGS metagenome assembly UMEZ01 (sample SAMEA4836029, study PRJEB28245) | human gut metagenome | biome: gut microbiome; material: fecal sample | place: Denmark | collected 2008 | reverse complement strand
CTTCTGAACGGCTGTCATTTCCGTCCCTGCCGTGGCTTCCGCCGGAGCATTGGCCGGACGGTTCGTGACAACACCGACGGCTTTCGCTGCACCTTTAGCGTCTTTGCCCATCATCGCAGGCGGCATCATGCCGCCCATTTTTCCCTGGTGATAGACGTCAACGCCGTTAAACATCCATTCATAAGCCATATCGGCATGGTCGAGGTCCGTAATCGGGCAGTAGACGCTGGAAGCATAAATGTCATCGCGTTCGTCTGCAGCGCCGAGGGCCTGCAGATACGGTTCATAATCGCGGCTGTCGCCAGTCGCCCCGATGAGCGTCGACAGGGCGCCGCCGGCACTGGTCCCGTTGGAAATGATCCGTTCCGTATTGCCCGGCAGCTTACCTGCGTTGTGGCGCAGATAACGGACGGCCGCCTTCATATCGACGATGAGAGCCGGTGCCTTGCCAGTATAGGTTCCGTCTGCGGCCTGATTGGTACGGCCCCGGGCACCCGCCTCCGCGACGACATAGCCCTTGGACAGCGCGACGAGGGCCGCATTAGGACCGCCGCCGCTCATCCGATCCGTTTCAGAGGGCTGCCCGGCGGCACCGGGCATGTAGCCGCCGACTGTATTGGGCAGGAAAATCGGCGCTGTCTTGGCCGTATAACCGTTGATGGTCTTGCCTTTAAAATAGCCTTCCGGAACGTAAATGTTCATCGACTGATACGTCGTATCGACGGGATGGGCTACATAAACTCTGTTTTCATAAGCCCTGAAAGCAACCTTTTTGCCGTCGACAGTCATGGTCTTCTTTTCATATTTTGACGTGTCGAGATCAAGGCTGTACGTCTTCTGGGCCGTTGCCGTCCTGGCCGTGCCTGCTGTCTGAGACGTCTTCGCCTGCTGTGTCGCCGCAGCCACTGCCTGGACCGGAACGGCTGCTGTCGTATCAGCGGCCATGACCAGTCCGCCAGTCATCATCAAAAAGAGCGCTGCTGCGCACATCTTATTCGTACTACTCATCTTCATGAAATCACCTGTCCTTAAATTGGTTGGAATTAAAACTATTGTTTTCTGCTTCAGTATAGCATAAAAATGTGACGGCCGTATTACAGGAATAAGTAAAAAAGGGGCTGTCGCATGAAGCGGCGAGCCCCTTTTGTGGTTCGTTTGGCGTGGTTCGTTTAACGAAATTCCTTACAACTACAAGAAACATCTATATACAGAATTCACGCGGGCGCCCGATTATGGTCGCCCCTACAAAAATCCCTCCGCCACGGCAAACGGCAAACGAATCACGGCAAACGATTTGCAGTACATTTTTATGCCTGATGCCACCAAACTCTTACGGTATAAACCACAACATGCCAACCATATAAAACCCGGTCAGCCAAGTGTGAACAGCGTTTACTGTGGTAAACGGCGTGGCTGGCAGCAGCGCCGATGCAGAAGCCGCCGACGACGTCGCTGACGTAGTGGAGACCGCTCAGGACCCGCGAGGCGGCCAGGACGCCGGTCCAAATAAGGGCCGGCAGCCCCCAGCGGTTGCCCCGGGCGAGGAGCATCAGGGAAATGGCCAGGCTGTTCATGGAATGGTTGCTGGGAAAAGACGCATTTGCCTTATGCGGCACCAGGGCCGCTGCATCGCCCTGTACAAAAGGGCGCGGACGATGCCATATCTTACCGATGACCCAGGACAGGGATGAGCCGGCGATAACGGAAAAGAGACAGTACACTAATGTTTTCCGCTGTTGAATCTGCTCTGTCAGGGGACGGGGCCGGAACCATTCGACGAGGCCGTACAAGATGAAAAGCCAATAACCGAAGCGGGTAATCCAAGAGAGGAGACGCAGCCACGTGCGGCGGCGGGCAATGAGCCATTGGGCAAATAAAAGCAGCGTACGTGCCATAAACTTCGCTCCCTTCGCCGTTTACTTAACCGGTACCGTATCCCACATCGGCTGGGCTACATCAGCTAGCGAAATGCTGCGCATCTTGTCTTCCATGGCATCCTGGATCTGGTGCAGTTTATCGTCCAGTCCGATGTGGATTTTCCTGCCGACCGGGCACTGCGGACAGGGATGTTCATGGAAGTGGAAAAGCGAATCGCCGCCGACACAGTCAACGGCATGGTAAACGTCGTATAAACTGATATCGGACAAGGGCTTTTCCAGTACCGTGCCGCCTGTACCACGCTTGACCTGGATAAGACCAGCCGCTTTCAGCTGAATCAAGAGCTTGCGGATAATAACAGGATTCGTACCGACACTGGCAGCAATGAAATCGCTCGTCACTTTTTCGGTCTTGCCGAAGTACTCGATACAGAGCAAGGTATGGACAGCCATGGTAAATCTGCTTGAAATCTGCATAGGTATTAGACTTCTTTCAGTTCCTTAAGGATAGCGAGGTCCGCCGTGCAGGCCGGGCAGTCGCAGAATTTAGCGCCTTTGGCTTTAATATCTTTGGCATGGGCCAGAAGCTGTGCCGCACCGTCTTTGCCCATGAGCTGGACAGCGTGATCCGAACCGGCAAAGGCCAATAGTTCGTCGATTGTCGATATCCCCTTCTTCAAAGCTTCGATATAAGCCGGCGTAGCTGCTTCTTTATCAGCGGCATCGAGCCAAGCCTGAGCAGCCGTTTTCAGCGTCGCATTGCAGCTGGGAGCTGCCATCAAATCATGTGTTTTAGCCGTAACGAAATCTACTGTTTTTGCATCCATTTTAAAAAACCTCCTATAAAAACGAAGTAAAACATCCAGGATAGAACTATCCTGATTACATCTCTATCATACGACATTTTAATTGTAAAGTCAATGGTTACAAATGTTGGCATTTCGTTGAACTGTTTTAAACTAATTTATTTTAATTTAAATCTCGATTTTTAGCTTGGTTGTCACATTTTCATGCTGGGCGTTTCCTTCATTTAAACGTTTTTATCTGTGAGTAAACAGAGGGGATCCATACAAATACAAAAGGAACTATCGCACATTTTAATCCCATACGACAAACGATGAACGATCTACGATCAATGTAAAAAGAGCCGTCACGATGTGACAGCTCCTTTTTTCTATAAACGGCAAACTCTGTAACTATACACTTTTATTTTCGGGCAGCCTGGACAGCGGCGATGAATTTCTTAGCTGTAGCCGTAATTTCATCGGCTGTCTTGCCGCCGCCCGTGAGGGCACCGCCGGCACCGACAGCGACGCAGCCGGCTTTAATCCAGTCGCCGGCGTTTTCGACGTTGACGCCGCCTGTCGGCATGAGCGGAGCCTGCGGCAGCGGGCCGTGGATGGCTTTGATAGCCTTCATGCCGAGGATTTCACCCGGGAAGATCTTGACGACGTCTGCGCCGTATTCCAGGGCCGTGATGACGCCGTTCAACGTCGTCGTACCCGGCATGACGGCGATGCGGTAGCGGTTGCAGAGCTTGATCGTTTCCACGTCGAGAGCCGGCGAGACGATGAACTGGGCGCCGCTGAGGATGGCGATGCGCGCCGTGATGGCGTCGAGGCAGGTGCCGGCGCCGATGATGACGTCCGGATTGTCGGCATATTTCTTAGAAAGCGTTTCGATCGCTTCATGGGCCCGCGGCGTCGTGAAAGCTAATTCAATAGCCGTTACGCCGCCGGCGATGCAGGCATCGGACATAGCGACGGCTTCTTCCGGGCTCTTGCCGCGGATGACCGCGACGACGCCGATTTCTTTAATTTTATTGACAACATCAAGTTTATCCATTATTCAGAACTCCTTTTTCACACACTTCAGGCGGGCGCCCCACATGGGCGCCCCTACGCATTTAACAGGCTAGTGCTGCGCATCCATGAACACTTCAAGCTTCTCTCTCGTCGGCAGTCCTTCGTTGTCGCCGGCGACCTGGATGGCCATGGCGCCGATGGCGGCACCGCGGCGGGCCGCGTCTTCCAGTTCCAGACCGTCCAGGAGAGCGCTGGTGAAGCCGACGGCAAAGCCGTCGCCGGCACCGACGGTATCGACGATATGGTCGACATGGAAGCTCGGTACGCGGTATTCATTACCGTCTGCCGTGCGGATATACGTCCCATTGCTGCCGCCCATCTTGATGACGACAATCTGGACACCGCGCTGCAGGTAGTAGCCGGCAATGTCCTTTTCATTTTCCATGCCCGTCAGGATACGGCCTTCATTGAGGCCGGGCATGACGATGTCTGCGTACTGGGCGGCATCGTTGATGACGCGGGCCATGATTTCCTGCGATTTCCAAAGCATAGGACGCAGGTTCGGGTCAAAGGAAATGCGCACGCCTTTGCTGTGGGCCCGCATCATAAGCGTATAAATCGTTTCCCGGCACGATTCCGAGAGGGCCAGGGGAATCCTTGAAGACACAGAAGCCCTCATCGACCGCCTGACGGCCGCAAACGTCCCCTTCGAAGCCATCGTCACGTCCGAAGACATCTTTGCCGTCGCCGCTCAACGGGCCGCCCTGCACAACCATAAAAACATCCCCGTCATCGGCTGCAACAACTCCATCCTGGCCCAGTGTGCCACACCGACCATCACCAGCCTGGATAACAAACTGACCAGCCTCTGCAGCGCCGCCGTCAACATCGTCATGGAACTAACAGAAAAAGGACCGGATGCCACACCGGTCCGCACCGAGTTCAGTGCCGAACTCGTCGAAAGAGAAAGCTTCAAGAGATAAACCAGTTTATTTAAGTTTACCCGCTTTGTTAAGCCATTTTCAATACATTTAACATCCGTTTTAAACGGATATTGTAAATTCGTAAATATATTTTTCTTTAGTTGTCCCCCATTTAGTGGATATGAGAAAACCGCCTAAAGTTGGTCGCTGGAGGCGGTTTTTCTTATACCTTTATAATCATCCCTAGGGATTCACGCGGGCGCCCCACGTGGGCGCCCCTACGCTGAAAACGTTCACACTGAACGCAAAAAGGGATTGCCGCACGAAGGCTTCTGCCAACATGTGCAATCCCTTGTTTCATGTCGTTTGCCGTGGGTCGTGGCTCGTTTGCCGTAATGAAAAGCGCAGTCAGCCGTCCACAGCCCGTAGGGGCCGCCATAACCGGCGGCCCGCCTGAATCCTGTACATTGCGTATTTTTGCATTTGCGAGAATTTTTGGCAAACGAATCACGCCAAACGAATCACAAAAGGGGCTTGTCGCTGAATGCGACAGCCCCTTTGTAAAAAGGTGTGAAATTAGAGGATGACGTTTTTCTGGTTGCCTGCTAAGTAGGCGTCGATGTTGTCGAAGACGATGACAGCGCGTTTGGCCATGGATTCTGCCGTGGCGAAGGCGACGTGCGGCGTGACGATGGTATTCTTGGAATGGAGAAGCGGATGGTTGGTATCGAGAGGCGGTTCATTTTCGAAAACGTCGATGCCGGCGCCGGCGATCTTACCGCTGTTCAGGGCATCCGCCAGGTCCTGGGAGACAACGACAGGACCGCGTGCTTCGTTGACCAGGAAGGCTGTCGGTTTCATGTAGGACAAGGTTTCTTTGTTGATCAGGCCGCGGGATTTATCCGTTACCGGGCAGTGGAGACTGACGATGTCGGCCTGTTCCATCATTTCCTTCATAGGCAGGTATTTGATGAGTTCCGTGTCGGCTTTATGGGAGAAACCGTTATAGGCGATGACTTTAGCACCGAAAGCATGGACGAGTTCGGCGACGCGGTGGCCGATATGGCCCGTGCCGACGAGGGCGACTGTCTTCCCTTCCAGTTCATTGCCGACAAGGCCGGCCTTCGTGCCTCCAGCACGGCAAGCCGCATCGACCTGGGGAACGCGGCGGAGCAAGTCGAGCATCATGGCGATGGTCAATTCAGCAACAGCAACGGTCGAATAGCCCGATGCATTGCTGACTTTGATGCCTTTTGCTTTGGCAGCATCCAAGGCGACGTGATCAACACCTGTAAAGGCAACGTCGATGTACTTCAGGTTCGGGCAGGCATTGATGACTTCCGCTTTAAGGGGCATGTTGGCGATGATGAGGATATCGGCGTCCTTCGCTTCTTCAATCTGGACGGCTGGGTCATCATTGCGTTCATACGCAGCAAATTCATAGCCTTTTTCCTTCAAGGGTTTTACATACGAATCAAGCAATTCCTGGCTGATACCTAACGATTCCAACAAGACAATTTTCATTTTTAAAATCTCCTTTCAGCATAGGTAATATCTTGATTTAATTATACGCATATGCCGATGATTTGTAAGCTATCTATGGGAAATCAGTATAGGTATACCCTCTATATGATAAAAATATATACTACTCCGCCTCTAAAGCCGCTTGGACTTTCGCACACAGCGTCAATAGCTGCTGACGTTCCGTTGCTGACAATCCCTGCAAGGCCTGTCTCCGATGGGCCGTTACAAAAGGTTCCGCTTTGGCAAACAGGTCCCGGCCGGCTTCGGTCAATTCGATGTACTTACCCCGCCCTTTCTCCATAGGATGACGGCGAATCAGGCCTTTCTTCTCCAGCCGGCTCAACGTGCGCGTAATCGCCGCCGCTTCCACCTTGAAATAACGAATCAAATCGGCCTGGGCAATGCCGTCATTCAAGTGAATGAAGTTCAGGACCATCCATTCCGAGCTATGAAGTCCTAAAGGGGCTACACAGCCGTTCAAAGTCCGGGAAAAAATCCGGGTCGTACAGAATAATTGTCGTATCAATTCATCATCTTTCCGATCTCGTACGTCCATTAGGATACCTCTCAATCTTTATGGATATCGGCGACGGCTCCTTTTCCCACTTTCTGACTAGCCATGACATCGCTGCCATAGCGATAATGACAGAACATGAACAGGACAGCAAAACAAATCATAAGGGCTGTGACGCTCCAGTACATGTGGCGATAGCCTACCATACCGGCGATGACGCCCAAGACGAGGATACCCGTGCTGGTACCGATATCGAGCATATTATAGAAGGTCGCGCTGGCAGAACTGCGACGTTCCGGGCGGACCATATTCAGGATCCACGTCAGCAGAGCCGGGAGCAGCAGGCCGGCACCTAAACCATAAAAAACAGAAGCTGCCAGCAAGACCATGAGCGAATGGGCGGCCATGATGAGCAACAACCCAATCAAATACAAGACTGACCCGGGCATGACGACGGCAAAGGCGCCTTTGGCATCGAGGAGACGGCCGCCAAAAGGACGGGAAATAAAGACAAACAGCGTCCCGATAATGAAGAATAAACCGGCATTTTCAATATGGGCTTCTGCAGCCATCATGGCGATATACGTATTGACACTGCCATAGGCGGCGCCGAAGAAAATCGTCAAAATAGCAGGAAGGCCCGTACCGGTTTCACAGATGCGGTCACGCAGGGAAGCCTTTTCCGTCACTTCTACCTGACGAACTTTCTTACCGGCATGACAGAAGATACTGACAAGGACAGCCAGGAAGGAAACGGCAGCTGACGAGAAGAACAAAGCTGCCGGGCTGATATCATTGAGCAAAAATAAACCGACAGCCGGAGCCAGCGCCATCATGACCGTACTGCCCAAGCCAAAATAGCCAATTCCTTCGCCGCGGCGGCTGGCCGGGATGACATCGGCGACGATAGCCGCTGCAAAAGTCGTGCTCAGGCCAAAACCAAAGCCGTGGAGGATACGGGCGGCTACGATGGCGTGGATACTATCAAACATATAATACGACACGGTGGCTAAAATGGAAAGAGCCAAACCTAGGTAAAGGCACTTCTTTTTCCCTAAATAGTGGACACCGGTATCCGTGAACAGGCGGATACAAATGGCCGAATAACCAAAGATACCGCCGATAAGCCCGATTTCCCCGCCAGTAGCTCCTAAACTAGCGGCATAGAGGGTAATCGTCGGCAAGAGAAAATGGAAACCAGCGAATAAAAAGCCATTGGCCAGGACCAAAACCATGAAATCACGAGTCCATAATCTTTCTTTTATCAATGCAATCGCTCCTTTTATAATTGACTAGTCAAATTTATTGACGGAATATATCATAACACTTATAAATTGACTAGTCAATATAGTGTGAAGATTTCTGCTAGTATGCATGATTTTTTTAGCGCAAAGGTTGTTCGTTCATCGTTCATCGTGATGGCTTGTCATTTTTTAATCCCATACGATGAACGACTACGCCCTACGGCGAACGAACAAGTATTTTTCTATTACAGCCTCTTCAAAGTAAGGTGTGTCGCATCGAGGAGTTCTTCCATAGACGAAGCACCAACGATTTCAGCCGCTTTGAGGACGATGTAGGCACAGGCCCGGGCATCGTCCAGGGCCTGGTGGTGATGGAAGGAATAGCCTAAATAATTGGCGACAGTATCGAGCTTATGGTTCGGCAGGTTGGGCCAGACGCGGCGGGAAATCTGGACCGTACAGGCATAGGAAGCCTTTGGCTTTTCCAAATGATACGTCTTCAAAAGGCTGCGCAGGACGCGCGTATCGAAGACGGCGTAGTGAGCGACGAGGATGCGCCCTTCCAGATGAGGCCGGATGCGGTCCCAGAGGGCATCGAATTTCGGCTTGTGCGCGACCTGATCCGGCGTGATACCGTGGATTTGAATATTTCCCTTGTCAAAGACCATAAAAGGCGGTTTAATGAGCGTATAGCCTTCTTTGACACACTGATCGTCATGCATGGTGACCGCTGCCAGCGAGCAGGCACTGTTGGCATATTTATTAGCCGTTTCAAAGTCGATAGCTGTAAAATCGAGCATAATTTTCTCCTTACATCTTATTTCTCTGCGAGGTATCTGTATGAACAGTGAAACCCATCAATTCACGGCCCAGGGCCGCACCTTCCCGGTCCTCCTGGTCCGCAAAAAAGTAAAGAACATCAATCTCCACGTCCGCAGCGACGGCACGCTGTATATTTCAGCGCCCCAGCGCCTGCCCTGGAGCTATATCTTCGACTTCCTGCAGAAAAAGGAAGCCTTCATCACGAAAGCCGTGACAGAAATGGAAGAACGGCAGCACCGCTTCCCCAGGCTGACTCTCAGCGACGGCGATACGCTCAGCCTGGCCGGAAAGCCGTACGCCCTGGATGTCCGCCTGGGCCTAAACAACAGTATCCGCCGCAGCGGCAGCACGGTCTTCATGGAGCTTGCCGACGACACGCTGGAAATGCGGCAGAAGCTTTATCACAAGCTGCTCCAGTCCCTGGGGAAGAAGATGTTCCCGGCCAGTCTTGAACGCATGCTGCCCCTTTTTGACGAATATAATCTGGCCGAGCCCATCCTCAAGCAGCGCCTCATGCGTTCGCGCTGGGGTTCGTGCATGCCGTTAAAGGGCATCGTCACGATGAATACGTACCTCACGGTCATGCCCGAAGCCATCATCGACCACGTCATGCTCCACGAACTGTGCCACTTTCTGCAGCCCAACCACTCGCGCCATTTCTACGACGCCATGATGATGCGCATGCCGGACTGGCAGGAACGGCGCAAAGCCATGGTCAACTACCTGCCTTACTGCGTCTGACGTTCTGCCGGAATCGTCGCCGCCAGCTGGGGCTGACCGCCGGCAAGGGTCATGATGAAGACATCTTTTATGGCGTCGTGGTTGGCATCGAGGGACATCGTCCCCGTCGCCCCCTGATAATCGATGGTCTTTTCCAATTCTTTGGCCACATCGGCCGCGTCCCCTGACTGACAGCGCGCAATGGCGTCGGCCGTAATCATGAAGGCGTCGTAGCCCAGGGCGGCATAGCTGTCAGGCCATTCGCCGTATTTTTCATAATAGGCATTCGAAAAAGCCTTTGCCGCCTCGCTGGCTTCGTGACCGGCATAGTGGTCCGTATAATAGAGCTGCGTCAAATAGGCCGGATCGATGTCCTGAAGCATTTTGAGCCCGTTCCAGCCGTCCGGTCCGAGGAGGGGCACGCTGATGCCGCGGCTGCGCAGGAGCGTAATGGCAGGAATCGTCCAGTCATCGTAGCCGGGCAGATAGATGACGTCGATCTGTTCCCGCGCTAAAAGGGGCAGATACTGCCCGAGGTCGCTGTTGTCTTCTGCGGCGATGAAGACGGGCACGTCGCCGCCGTCAGCCACAAAGGCGCTGCGGAAATATTCGGCCAGGCCCTGAGCATACATCTTATCGGGATAATAGAAGACCGCCGCCCGTTTTGCATGGAGCTGCTTTACGGCATAGTCCGCCATGGCCCTCCCCTGGGAGGCATCGAGGTAGGCGGCGCGGAAGATATAGCGGTAGACTTCATGGGACTTGTCATCGACAGTGATATCCGGCTGCGTGCAGGCCGGGCTGATAAGGGGTATCTTCACGGCTTCCGCATTGGGGATGACGGCCCGTGTGCAGTCTGTTAAATCCGGACCGATGATGGCCGAGACGTGGCGGATGGTCAGCTGCTGGATCGCTGCTTCGGCATCTTCGGGCTTGCCGTGGTTGTCGACGGAGACGAGCTGGACCGGTTTTCCCAGGAGGCCGCCCCGGTCGTTGACGATATCCTTGGCCAGTTCTACGCCTCGTTCGGTCGACGTCGAATAGGACATGCCCTTACCACTCAGGGCCAGGTTCGTACCGATGAGGACGCCTGTATTATGGCCAAAAAAAGAGCAGCCGCCTGAAAAAAGAGCCGTGAAAAAGATACAGAGTGTCAGAAGGCAGGTGTATTTTTTCATAATGACTCCTTTCAGGCAGTTGCCGTAAATAGCATCTTCTTATGGAAGGAATAACAAGGGGTTCGTCGGCGTGCCGTTGACGCGGACTTCGTAGTGAACGTGCGGACCCGTGCTGCGGCCCGTACTGCCGGCCAGGGAAATGATGGAGCCGGCCTTGACTTCCTGCCCGACCGTAACGAGGAGCATGGAGTTGTGGCCGTAACGGGTGACGAAACCGTTGCCGTGGTCGATTTCTACAAGGTTGCCGTAGCCGTCGACCCAGCCGGCGATCGTCACTTTGCCGGCTGCCGTAGCGCGGACCGGCGTACCGTAATCGACGCCGATATCGATGCCTTCATGGAAGCCGGAACCGCCGCCAATCGGATTGCCGCGGTAGCCGAAATTCGACGTAATCGTGCCGCTGACAGGCCAGATAGAAGGCGTCGTCGACGAGCCGCCGGCATTCCCGGCATTGCCGCCGAGAGAACCGCCTTTATAGGAATGCGTGATCTGCTGCATTTGCCGGACCTGTTCGCCTGCCGTATCGCTAAGGACCGTCTTCAAGGTGATGAAGCTGATGATACGGGCATTACTGCGGGTTTCCAAGCGGGAGGTGGCCAATAACAGGTCATTGTAGCTGGCATGAGAAAGGTCCGGAGATTTCTTCTGTCCCCCTGCTACGCCACCGTCACCTTTTGGGCTGTCACCAGCCCCCGAACCCTTGACCATTTGCCGCAGTTCCTGGTCGAGGGAATCCATTTTATCCATCTTTTCCTGGAGCGATGTCGTCTTTTCCCGCATCAGTTCCAGCTGCTGTTCATGCAGTGCTTCCTGGGCTTTCGCCTGCTGAAGCGAAACAAACTCATAAATCCCGATGCCTGCAGCGATAACAATGACCACCACTGCAATAGCACCGAAACGGACGAGCTTTTTATACTGGGCCGGAGTTACGACGAGCGGTTCCGTGCGGTCCGTTTTCAGGAACGACGGCCACCAGGCAGGCGTTTCCCAGGTCTTTAGGCGTTCAATCCATGACTGCAGCGTGCGCATCCATGGATAGATCTTGACGTGGATTTTCACTCTTTTCCCCTCTTATTCTTCCAGGTCCTTCTGGACAGCCTGCATATCGCCGCTGTAATTCAGGGCATTGTCCAGACTTTCTCTTTCTTCTTCGCTCATACCGTAGAGACACTTGCCTTCTACGATGGGTTTCGCAAAAATACGCGATTCATTGCGCCCGTAGACGCTGGAAAGACAGAAACCGTCATTCTTGCCGTCGAGGACGGTGAAGGCAAAACTCAGGTTGTTGCCGATATTATCGAAGGCATTGTACTTGACAAAGCCGATTTTGCGGAAGCAGTGGTTCTGGACGGACATGATGTCCTTCTGGGTCTGATGGATCATATCCAGCGTCCCCTGCAGGTTGTGCAGCTTTTCGACGTCGTCGCGCAGCTTCGCTTCGACGCTGGCACCACTTTCATCCTGCATAAAGAATGTATAATTCGTTTCCAATTTTCTGATTTTCTTGTGTAAAATGACGATATAGACGAGCAAAATCAGTAAGATCAAGCCGCCGATACCGGCAAGCACCATGATGGCAGCCTGCATGTCGACATTCAACATTTCTTTCCTCCCATGAATCTAAATATGCAAAACCTTATATGTGAAACGAAGAAAAAGACGGCGGAGAAGGTGCTTCTTTTTCCTCCGTAAGCAGCGACAAGAGCCGTTCGAATTCGGCTTCTGACGTAAAGGCGATCTCTATTTTCCCTTTCTGTCCGCCTGCACCGAGATGAATGGAAACATCCGTCCCTAAGGACATCTTCAGCCGGTCCTGTAAAAGCGCGACGTGGGCATCGGCGTCCTTCTCAGGACGCTTTTCTGCCATCAGGCGGCGCACCAGGGCTTCGGCCTTGCGGGCTGAAAGCTCATATTTCATGATATGCACAGCTGCCTCGCGCTGGAGCTTAGCCGCAGGAAGCTGTAAAAGCGGCCGGGCCTGCCCCATGGACAAGCGCCCTTCAGCAATCCAGCCCTTAATATCATCCGGCAGCTGCAGCAGGCGGATCATGTTGGCAACGTGCGAGCGGCTTTTGCCGACTTTCGCGGCAGCCTCGGCCTGGGTCAAGCCAAAGTCTTCGATCAGCCGGGCATAGGCCGTGCCTTCTTCGATGGCATCCAGATCTTCGCGCTGCAGATTTTCGATGAGGGCGATTTCTGCGGCCTCATCGGGCGCATACGAGCGGACCAGCACCGGGACCGTCTTCAGTCCGCAGCGTTTGGCTGCCCGCAGGCGCCGTTCCCCGGCAATGAGTTCATACCTGCCAGGACCGGCCTTCTGGACGACGAGAGGCTGGACCAGCCCGTGCTGGCGGATCGATTCCGCCAAGGCTGCCAGCCCTTCTTCATCAAAGGTCTGCCGCGGCTGCCAGGGATTGGGAACAATGCATTCAACGGCAATTTCTGCCGGTGCTCCCCGTTCAGCAGGTGACTCGTCAACTGCCACCATGTCCACCTCATTTCTTTCTCAATTATTTTTAAGTCTATATTATAGTATATCGTCTCTCACGGATTTAATCAAATGTTTATGGCACGCTTTTTCACCAAATTCTATGATATAATAAAAAGCAAATCCACAGAATCAGAAAGGATGAAAAAAATGCCAACATTTACTGACCCTTTAAAGGAAATCGACGCAGCCAGCGTCAAAGAATATGCCCTCCAGCGCGGCGCCGCCGAACTCTCGGATGACGCCGTCAGCGAAGCCTGCCAGCGCGTCATGGAACTGGCCAAGCCCGTCGCCATGTGCCAGCAGTGCTTTTACGATACGACGTCGCACATGGTCCTCTGCGACAATCCCTTTACGCTCAACAGCCCGTCGGCCTGCCAGCGCATCGAAGACGCAGCCATCGTCCTCATGTACGCCGTCACCCTGGGTGAAGCCATTGAAAAAGAAGTCGACGCTCTCTTCATGAAGAAAGACATCACGCGCGGCCTGGCTCTCGACTCGGCCCTCGCCGTCGCTACGGCAGGCTATACGAAACAGCTCGCCGACATGCTCGATGAAGCCGGTGCCGCCAAAGGCTACAAAGCGGCCTGGATCATGAACCCCGGCACCGGCGACTGGCCGGCCGGACAGGCAGCCAACATCGCCAAAGCTGTCCATGCCGAACAAATCGGCGTCTCCCTCCTGCCCAGCGGCATGCTCATGCCGAGAAAAACCGTTACCGGCATCATCGGTCTCCACTACCTCGGCGGCGGCTGCAGCGGCTCGTGCAGCGGCTGCGCCATGGCCGGACACTGCGGGGAATAGGCCGAAGGCCTTTCGTGGTTCGTAGTTCGTTTGTCGTTTGCCGTTGGATGTGGGAATTTTTCGACAAACGATCCGCGCCAAACGAATCACAAAATGGGCTGTCGCATATGCGACAGCCCATTTTTTATGTTATGGTGAAATTCAGCAATTTTAGAAAATCTTTTTGAGGATGATCGTCTGGCTGCGGTTCGGGCCGACGGAGACGATGCCCAGAGGAACGCCTACGAGTTCGCTGATGCGTTCTACGTAGTGACGGGCTGCTTCCGGCAGTTCGTCGTAGGATTTGCAGCCGGAAATCTTTGTTTTCCAGCCCGGCATTTCTTCATAGATCGGTTCGACGTTTTCCAATACGTCGAGGCTGGCCGGATATTCTTTCAGGAGCTGGCCTTTATATTTATAGCCTGTGCAGATTTTAATCGTGTCCAGGCCGTCGAGGATATCGAGGCGGGTGATAGCCAGGTAATCGAGGCTGTTCAGCATAGCAGCGTATTTGACGACAGCCGTATCGAGCCAGCCGCAACGGCGGGGACGGCCCGTGACCGTACCGAATTCATGGCCTGTGTTGCGCAGGTATTCGCCGACTTCATTGAGCTGTTCTGCCGGGAACGGACCTGCACCGACGCGGGTCGTATAGGCTTTGACGACGCCGACGATGTTTTCCATGCGGCGCGGGCCGACACCGGAACCGGTGCAGGCGCCGCCGGCTGTCGGGTTGGAGCTGGTAACGAAGGGATATGTGCCGTGGTCGAGGTCGAGCATAGCAGCCTGAGCCCCTTCGAAGAGGACTTTCTTGCCTTCGCTGACATAGAGGTTCGCCGAATAGTTCGTATCCTTGACGTACTGGCGGATACGGTCGGCGTAGCCGAGGTATTCCTTGAGGACTTCATCATAATCGAAGCCTTCGCAGCCGTAATATTTTTCAAAGAGACGGTTCTTGAGGTCGATATTGGTGCGCAGTTTCTTGGCAAAGACATCGCGGTCCATGAGGTCGCCGATGCGGATGCCTACGCGGTTGACTTTATCAGCATAGCAGGGGCCGATGCCGTTCTTCGTCGTGCCGATTTTGGCATCGCCTTTGAGTTTTTCATCTTCTTCGTCAATGCGGATATGATACGGCATGATGACGTGTGCACGCGTGGAGATTTCCAATTTGCTGATCTTGACGCCTTTGGAAACCATCCCATCGATTTCTTCTAAAAGAACTTTCGGATTGACAACGACGCCGCTGCCGATGATGCAGGTTTTGTCGGAGAAGAGGATACCCGACGGCAAAAGACGCAGTGCAAAGGACTTATCGTCGACAACGACCGTATGGCCGGCGTTGTTCCCACCCTGGGAGCGGATGACGACATCGGCCTTCTGGGCCAAATAATCTACGATTTTACCTTTACCTTCGTCGCCCCATTGGGTTCCGATTACCATTGCTGTAGCCATGTATTCAACATCCCTTCGTGAATTGTAAAATTAACAAACAAATATATTATAGCATAGTCGCCTACGTACGCCAACTAAAAAACCTCTTAAAAAGATTAGATTTTTGCGCGATTTTATTCTATAATAGGAAAGATAAACTGAAAGTCAATTTTTATTACCAAGGAGAGAATTTTACCATGTTATTCGATAAAAGTCACATCGGCGGTATTGATGTAAAATGCCGTCTCGTCCGCTCTGCTACCTTTGAGGGAATGGGAGACCATGGCCTGCCGACGGAAAATCTGGCATCCATGTATGAAACCCTTGCTGACGGCGGCGTCGGCCTGATCATCACAGGCATGATGGCCACGAACAAGATGGAACCGTATCAGCACTGTCAGATCCGCATCGACGACGACGGCTGCATTGCCCCGCTGGCAAAGGTCGTAGACCGAGTCCACCAGCACGGCGGCAAAATCGTCGCCCAGCTCGTCGTCATGGGTTCGGCCCTGCTCCTGCCGGAAATCCCGGAAGGGGAACAGCGCTTCATCTTCAGCCCCAGCGGCGTGACGGAAAAAGTCGGCAAATGGACCCAGGAATCGCAGGCCCTGACGCAGGATCAAATCCATGCACTGACGTCAGCCGCTGCCCGCGCCGCCGCCCGTGCCAAAGCGGCCGGCTTCGACGGCGTTCAGTTCCACGGCGCCCATGGCTACCTGGCCAGCAAATTTCTCTCGCCGCACTTCAATACCCGCACCGATGAATACGGCGGCAGCCTGGAAAACCGGGCCCGCTTCCTCCTGGAATGCATCGCCGCTATGCGTCAGGCCGTCGGCGCGGACTACCCGATTTGGGTCAAACTGAACTGCGCCGACTTCATGAAAGACGGCAGCCTGACTTTTGACGAAAGCAAACAGGTCATGGCCTGGCTCGCCGACGCCGGCGTACAAGCCATCGAAGTCAGCGGCGGCAACACATCGTCCCTGCCGCGCAAGGGCCCGATCCGCGCCATCCGCCGCACGAAGGAACCGATGTACTTCAAGGCCTATGCCGCAGAAGCGGCCGCCCTGCTCAAAGGAAAAGTCGACATCGGCGTCGTCGGCGGCTTCCGCAGTGCCGGCGATATCGAAGATACGCTCCAGACGACGGACATCGCCTTCGTCTCCATGAGCCGTCCTTACCTGCGCCAGCCGGACCTGCCGAACCTCTGGAAAAACGGCAGCACGGAACCGGCCCTCTGCATCTCCTGTTCACGCTGCTTCGGCGCCGAAAACGTCGACTGCATCTTCAATAAACGAGAAAAAGAAGAACGTGAAAAACAGGACGCCTAAAAAAAAGGAACTTACCCCATCTGCATCGAAATAAATAAAAGTAACGGATTATTTTCACAAAAGGGGGACCCGTCATGCTGCTCGCTGTCATTGCAGTCATTATCCTGAGCCTCATTGCGCTCATTTTATGCCTGCCCGTGACGTACGCCGTCAAAATCCATATCGGCTCGCCGTGGCATATCGAAGGGCAGTGTGCCTGGGGCCGAAGATTAGCCAACGCCTCCTGGTCCTACACGCTGGGAGAAGAACCGCACAGCGAAAGCCATGTCTTCTGGCAAAAAGCGCCGCAGAAAGGTTCAGACGATGTCCAGCCGGACAAGCCGCCGACACCGGAGGAACGGGAAAAAGCTCTGGACGAGCTGGAAGCAGAAAGCAAGAAGACGATCTATGAAGATCTCCTCCAAGAGGAGGGGACAGAGACGCCGCCCGAGCCTTCTGCGCCCGCGGCGGACGCGGCCCGGCAAAAGCCGCCTCTTCGCGAATGGCTGCCCCTCTTTTTGAATTCCGATTTCTTAGCCGCATTCTTTACCTGGCTTGCACGCCTCCTGCACCACGGACAGATCCGCCGCTTCAGCCTCACCGGCATCCTCGGCCTGCCGGCACCGCACGAAACGGGGATGCTCGCCGGCGCCCTCTATGCCGTCTGTCCCGGAAACGTCGAGGAACTGCAATTTAATTTCGTAGAAGAACAGTATGACTGTACTGTCCGTGCTTCGGGCCGCCTATATCCGGCAGCGCTGCTCCTCTTTACAGCCGCCTTTGCCGCTTCCCGGCCTGTACGCCATATCCTGGCATATTGGCACGCTGTAAGGAAGGGAGTAGAAACACATGGATAACTCGTACATCAAGAACAACTTGGAAGAAATCTTTGAAAGCTTCAAGGAAATGATCAAAGTCGAAACCGTCGTCGGCCAGGCCGTCCACATTGGCGACGCCATCCTGGTACCCTTTGTGGATGTCACCTTCGGCTTCGGTTCCGGCGGCGTCAACGGCAAGACCGAAAACGGCCGCAGCAGTGCCGGCAGCGGCGGCGGCGCCAAGATGGAACCGGCCGCTATCCTGGTCATCAAAGGGGACCGCGTAGAAATGTTCTCCATCAAGAAAGACGGCTACCAGGCTTCGGCCTTCGAAAAACTCATCGCCATGGCACCGGAAATCATCGACAAGATGAAAAAGGATAAATATATCTATATCCACGACGATGACGACGTCAAAGACGCGGACAAAGAAGACTGAAGAAGGCGGCGCCGCAGTTGTACTTTAACCGCAAGTTTGCTATAATATACGAATAGAACCTAAGTAATTCAACCGCTCCGGCGGTACAGGAGGAACACACTATGAAACTGAAAAAACAATTGGCATCCCTCGCCGTTATGGGTATGATGAGCCTCGTTGCTGCTTCGTCGGCATTTGCTTCCGGCGTCGGCTACGTCAACTTCGACACCCTCGTACAGGCACATAAAGATTTCCCGAAAGTCAGCGCACAGATGCAAGCCGCTGTCAAAGATGCAAACGAACAGTTCGCCAAAAAAGCACCGTCCATGAAAACCGACCAGGAACGCCAGAACCTCGGCCGTCAGCTCGCCCAGAACCTGAGCAAACTGGAAAACAAACTCGTCGTCCCCATTGAAAAAGACGTCGTTTCCAAAGTAGAACAGGTCCGTAAAGACAAAGGCCTCGACTGCATCGTAGCCCAGAGCGCCATCATCGCCGGCTCGGAAAACGCAACCGACCAGACAGAAGCTGTCAAAGCATTGTTGAAATAAGAGATAAAAAAAAGCTCTCGCCTCCGCGGGAGCTTTTTTCGTTTGGCGTGGTTCGTGGGTCGTTTGGCGAAGATTCACAAACCACGGTCCACGGCAAACGAATCACGAAAAGGGGGCTGTCGCTTCATGCGGCAGCCCCTTTTCCTTATGCTACGGTCTTAATATCTGTGACTTTGTAGTCTTTGTCTTCGACGGTCTTTTTGAGGGTGGCGTCAGCGACGTCTTTGCTCAGTTTGACGACGGCTTCGCCTTTTTCGTGGCTCGCCGTGGCTTCTTCTACGCCGTCGAGGGCTTCGAGGGCTTTTTTAACGGTGGCTTCGCAGTGACCGCACATCATACCTGTGATTTTCAATACTTTTTCCATATCATTTTCCTCCTTTGGTTCATCCTTGCGGATGCCGATGAATTTATAATCTTCTCCTTCAACTTTTTCTTTGATAGCGTCAGGAGAAATAGGCTTAGTGACGACCATGACGGCCGTTCCCTGCTGGTGGTCGGCTTTGACGCTGACCACGCCGTCGAGGGAACCGAGGGCTTTCTGGATGCGGTTTTCGCAGTGGCCGCACATCATGCCTTCGATTTCAACAACTTCTTTTTTAGCTCCGGCCGGTACGTCAGCGGCCGCACGCTGTGCGAGCGGGCTGGCTGCCGTCTTTTCCGGCAGGATGAGGTCGGCCGGGTGTTTCAGGGCTTTATCTTTCTTCGTCGAGTGGACGTTAAAGGTGTTCAGGCGCAGGGCATTCATGCAGACCGTGAAGCTCGAGATGGCCATAGCGGCAGCGCCGAACATGGGGTTGATCTTGATGGGATAGAGGCCGGCTGCCAGGGGGATGAGGAGTACGTTGTAGGCGAAAGCCCAGAAGAGGTTTTCATAGATATTGCGTACCGTCTGGCGGCTGAGGCGGATGGCCGAGGCGACGTCCGAAAGGGTGCTGTTCATGAGGACGACGTCAGCCGAATCGATAGCGACATCCGTGCCGGCACCGATGGCAATGCCGACGTCCGCACGGGTCAGGGCCGGCGCATCGTTGATGCCGTCGCCGACCATGGCGACTTTGCCGCCCTTTTTCAGGGACTGGATGACGGCGTCTTTGCCGTCCGGCAGGACGCCTGCGACGACAGCGTCGACACCGGCTTCCTTGCTGATAGCCTGGGCCGTCCGTTCGTTGTCGCCAGTGATCATGACGACTTTGACGCCCATTTTATGGAGCTGGCGGATGGCTTCCGGCGAATCTTCCTTGATGACGTCGGCCACGGCGATGACACCGGCTAGTTTACCGTCTTTTTCAAAGAAGAGCGGCGTCTTGCCCTGGCTGGCCAGGGAATCGGCCATTTTCTGGATTTCTGCAGGTACCGTGACCCGCGAAGCGATATAGGCACCGCTGCCGGCGTAGACTTCTTTGCCGTCGAGCTGAGCTGTCAGACCATTGCCCGGCAGGGCTTTGAAATTCGTTACTTCTTTGGCCGTCAAGTGCTGACGTTCGGCTTCCTTGACGATGGCCTTGGCCAGAGGATGTTCCGATTTCTGTTCCAGGGCATAGGCCAAATCGAGGAGTTCATCGCGCTGCAGGGCGCCCGGGACGATGTCCGTCACTTCCGGACGGCCGTAGGTGATGGTCCCGGTCTTATCGAGGGCAACAATCTGGACTTTGCCGGCATTTTCCAAAGATTCAGAGGTCTTGAAGAGGATGCCGTTCTTGGCGCCCATGCCGTTGCCGACCATGATAGCCACCGGCGTTGCCAGACCTAAAGCGCAGGGGCAGGAAATGACGAGGACGGAAATGCCGAATTCCAGGGCCTGCGCAAAGGAGGCACCGAGGAAGAGCCAGACTGCCGTGACGACGACGGCAATGGCGATGACGGCCGGTACGAAGACGGCCGAGACCTTATCGGCAATGCGGGCGATCGGCGCTTTCGTCGCCGCGGCGTCGCTGACCATCTTGATAATCTGGGAAAGCGTCGTATCTTCACCGACGCGCGTGGCCCGGCATTTGAGGAAGCCCGACTGGTTGATCGTCGCTGCCGAGACCGTGCTGCCCGGCGCCTTGTCGACAGGAATCGATTCGCCTGTCAGAGCCGATTCGTTGACCGCGCTTTCGCCGTCGACGATGACGCCGTCGACAGGGATGTTTTCTCCCGGTTTGACGACGAAAATATCGCCGCTCCGGACTTCATCAATGCCGACTTCTACTTCCTGACCGTCGCGGACGAGGGTAGCTTTTTTCGGTGCCAGCTGCATCAGACCCTTCAAGGCATCGGTCGTACGGCCTTTGGACATGGCTTCAAGCATCTTGCCGACGGTAATCAGCGTCGGAATCATAGCTGCCGATTCAAAGTAAAGCGTGTTGCGGTACATGTCTTCCAGAACCAGGGCGCTGCCGCCTTCTGTGACGATGCCCGTCATGTGGAAGAAGACGGACAGGCTCCATAGGAAGGAAACGCCGGAACCGAGGGCAACGAGGGTATCCATGTTCGGGCCGCCGTGCAGGAGCGACGAGATACCGGACGTAAAGAACTTCTTATTGATGTTCATGATGACCAGGGCCAGAATCATCTGGACCAGGGCCAGGCCTAAATAATTCCCGTCGAGGAAGGACGGCAGGGGCAGGCCCAGCATGTTGTGACCCATGGTGAAGTACATGAGGATCAAGAGGAAGAGGACGGAATATTTCAGGCGCCGCTTGAGGACCGGCGTGTCATGGTCGGCCAGGGCTTCTTCTTCAGCAGCCAGCTTTTCACTGGCGCTTTCCTGTTTGGCTGCGCCTTTGACTTTGGCACCGTAGCCGGCATCGACGACGGCTTTGATGATATCGGCATCGCTGGCAGAACCGTCGACGCCCATGGAATTCGTCAATAAGGAAACCGAGCAGGAGTCGACGCCGGGCACTTTAGAGACCGCTTTTTCGACGCGGGCCTGGCAGGCGGCACAGCTCATGCCGGTAACCACAAATTGCTTCATACAATATACCCCCCTTATTTCATCATCTTTTGCAAGACAGATACGAGTTCGTCCACTGTCTCATCCCGGCCGGCTTTAATGTCTTCGACGACGCAGTTTTTAATATGATTTTTCAATAATTCCTTACTGAAACTGTTCAAAGCTGCCGTGACGGCAGAGACCTGGATGAGGATGTCCGGACAGTAGACGTCTTCACTAACCATGCGTTCCAAGCCGCGAACTTGCCCCTCAATGCGGCTCAAACGGGTCAGCATCTTCTTTTTCTGATCCGCAGCCCGTTTCTGATGCTGCATATCTTCCATCGAACGCGCTGCCATGCAGTGAGAACATTTCTTATCCATTTTCCCATCTCCTTAACTCGTTTAATTTCTTGGTACGTCAATATAGTATACCCCTCTACGGTATTTGTCAAGGGGTAGGCGCCGAAGGCGCCGTTGTTCGTAGTTCGTTCATCGTTTGTTTGCGTAGCGGACTGCCGACTGCGAACCGCGGCCCTTCCATCAATGAACGATGAACGAACTACGATGAACGACTGGCCCCGGACAGCGGGGCCACAGCCCTTTACATTTTATTCATAAATTGGTATAATAATGTACGTAAATTAATTTTTATTCAATCAACGGAGGGGTTCTCATGGATACGAAAAAAGTTGGCGCCGCATTGCTTACAGGTGTCTTAGCTGTTTCGATGCTGGCAGGCTGTGGTACTAATAATGATAAAAAAGATGCAGCAGATTCGAAAAAACCGCTGCGCGTCGCGACAAATGCAACCTTCGTCCCCTTTGAATTCAAGGACAACGAAAATTCCGACGAATATAAGGGCTTCGAAATGGATCTGATCCGCGCCGTCGCCAAGGAAATGGGCCGCGACGTGGAATTCAACAACATCGCCTTTTCGGGCATCATCCCGATTATCCAGCAGGGCGACATGGACATCGCCGCTACGGGCATGACGGTCACCAAGGAACGGGCCCAGAAAGTCGCTTTCGCCGCACCGTTCTATGAATCGAAGCTGGTCATCCTGACGCCGAAGAACAGCGGCATCCATTCCGCAGCGGACCTGCAGGGCAAGCAGATTGCCGTCCAGATCGGCACGACAGGCGCGAAATACGCGGAAGAACAGGGCTACACGATCAAACAGTTCGACAACAATTCCGAAGCCATCATGGAACTCCAGGTCGGCGGCTCGCCGGCAGCCATTCTCGACAAACCGGTCGCTGACTACTACCTGACCCAGGACGGCAAAGGGAAATTCGACGTCATCGAAATCCCCGACACGAAGCCGGAATACCTGGCCTTCGCCGTCAACAAAGACAACAAAGAACTGCTCAAACAGGTCAACGACGCCATGGCCAAATTGAAAGAAACAGGCGAATTCCAAAAGATCTACAAGAAATGGTTCAATACGGATATGCCGAACCTGCCGACCAGCTCGGATGACGTGCTGAAGTAGTTTGCAGTTTGTAGTAAAAAACAGAAAAAGGCAGCGAAAAGCAGCATGGGACAGTAAAATCGGGACGTGCCCTTGGCCGTCCGTAGGGGCTTCCGTGTGGGAAGCCCGCCGCGAATCCTGTAGATAACCGTAATTCATGACAAATAGCAGACAATCGAAAAAAAGACCGCCACACATTGGTGACGGTCTTTTTTGATTGTAAAATTTCCAAATTCACTGCCTTGGGAACGAACGCAGGCACGTTCAGGCGCCTACTGCTTCAACTCCGGCATCTTAATCGGCGTTTTGTCGATGATGCGGACGATGAGGAGCGTGATGATGCAGATCAGCCATTCAAAGTAGATGACATGTGGCAGGAAGTGGATCTGCGGGCAGAGCTGCCAAGCAAAGAGGCCGATGATGCCGACAAGGGTCGTCCAGAAGGCCGTGTTCTTGCGGCAAAGGGACGGGCAGAACATGGTGCAGAGGAAGACCAGCGTGAAGGCTGTGGTCAGGCTGAGGCCGATTAGCATGACCTTGACGATGCCCACGGCATTGAAGGCCAGCCAGAGCGTGCCGACGCCGATGATCAGGATGATCAGGCGGTTGGCTTTGACGTAATTCGCTTCTGAAATATCCGGCTTGATGAAGCGTTTAAAGATATCCTGGGAAATCAGGGTACCGGCACCGAGGAGGATCGTGCAGGCCGTGGAGACGTCCGCTGCCCAGAGGGCTGCCAACGTCATGCCCGACGAAAAGGGATCGAGGCTCATAATAATCTGCGGCAGGGCCATCGTCGGATTGATGCCCGGGAACTGGGCTTTCGCAGCCAAGCCAAGGATGGCCGACAAGAAGCCAATCGGGAAAATCAGGATGCCGCCGAGGATGAAGCCTCTGCGGGCCGAGCTGGCATTTTTCGCGCCGCAGGCAATCTGGACCGGACCCTGGGCCGTGATGGCCTGGGTCGTCATGACGATGATCCAGCCGATGAGGACGGCAAAGGTAAGGCCGCCCATGGGCGAGAACCAATCAAAATCCGCTGCCGGCAGGGCTGCATTGATGCCGCTGATGCCGCCGTCGCGGAGAAGGATACGGACAAGGGAGTAAATGATGCCGAGATAAATGACAGTGACGCTGAGGATGTTGGAAAGGCCCGACGACCAGAGACCGCCAATAGTCGTAATGCCGATGAAGACGACAGCGCTGGTAATCATGCCGGCATGCATGGAGAAGATATCCGGCATCAGGGCGTGCAGGATAGAACCGCCGGCGACGTACTGCAGCGACGTAATGCAGATCATGATCAGGGACAGGCCGATAACGCTGATAATACGGGCTTTTTTATCATAGCTCCGTTCAAAAAGTTCCGGAATGGTCGTGCAGTTCAAAGAACGGTATTTGCCGGCTGCGACAAAGCCCATGATGATGGCGCCGATAGCCCAGGCCCCGTTGTACCAGCCTGCAGCCAAACCGACTTTCGTCGCACTTTCAGCAACCCCGACGGTCGAAGCCGCACCGACAGCCATACCGGTAATACTGACCGCTACCAGACCCGTAGAAAAGTGACGGCCTGCAAACAAATACTCCGTCGGATTCTGACTGGCCCGGCGCTTGACATAGAATGAAATGGCAAACAATAAAATAATGTATAAAATGACGATACACAATTGAATAGACATTTTCCATTTTCCCCCTTTTTCCTGTTATTTTTTAAATTTAGCAACTTCTGTTCCCTTGTCGGGAACGAAAGAACCTAATAATTGTTAATATTATAGAATAATTCAGGGGAAAAGGCAAGGGAAAAGGCGCCCTATTAGGGGAGCCTTTCGATGAACGACGAACGGCCGACTGCGGACTGCGTGCTTCCTTCAATCTTGCACGTTTTCTTCAAATGTGGTATGATACGGCCGAGGCAAAAGATAGCATCACGGAATGTGAGTTATACTTTGTTATACTTTGATGTCGGATTATTTACTTGAGATGGATTTAGTCATCTGCTTGGATCTGATTCAGACCGAGACAGAAAGGATGCTCAATCATTTCTTGCAGTGCCTTTGATTGTGTTATTTTTCACAAAAGGTGGCTGCACGTTTTGACGCGTAATGAATGTTTACACCTTTCGGTCATGCCGGAAGGTGTTTTTTTGTTCTTTTGCCCCAATCAATTATTGAGGGAGGTTTTTGTATTGAAAAAGTGTTGTGATTTTCTGGTCAACAATATGGCGCTCTTTGTCGTCCTCATCGGCGTCGTCGGCGCTGTCTGGCCGCAGACGCTGCAGTGGGTCGGACCCTATGTGGGCTGGCTCCTGGGGATCGTCATGTTCGGCATGGGCATGACTTTGACCGTACAGGACTTCAAGACCGTTTTCAAGCGGCCCTGGGAAGTGCTCATCGGCGTCGTCGCCCAGTTCCTGATCATGCCTTTCGTGGCCTGGGCCCTGGTACGGCTCTTCGCCCTGCCGCCGGAACTGGCCATCGGCGTCATCCTCGTCGGCACCTGCCCGGGCGGGACGGCATCGAATGTCATTTCCTATCTGGCCAAAGGCGATGTGGCCCTCTCCGTTTCTATGACCATGTCGACGACGCTCCTGGCGCCGATCGTCACGCCGGCGTTGACCTGGTTTTTGGCCGGTGCCTGGATTCATGTATCTTTCGTCTCGATGATGATTTCCATTGCGGAAATGGTCCTCGTTCCGGTCCTGCTCGGCCTGGCAGCGCATCATTTCTTTGCCCGCGGCGTCGAAAAGGTCCTGCCGGCCATGCCCGTCGTTTCCGTTGTCACCATCCTGATCCTCGTCGGCTGTGTCGTCTCGCTCAGCGCTTCGCGCCTCTTGGATGTAGGCCTCTTGATGGCAGGCATCGTCATCCTGCACAACGTCTTCGGCCTGGCCCTGGGCTATGCCATGGCTAAACTCTTCCGCCTGGATTCGCGCAAATCCCGGACCGTGGCCATCGAAGTGGGGATGCAGAATTCCGGCATGGCCGCATCCCTGGCAGTGCTTTACTTCAATCCGGCTGCCGCTATCCCGGGCGCCATCTTCAGCGTCTGGCACAACATCTCCGGCTCCATCGTGGCCAACTTCTTCTCGCGCCGCGATGAAAAGCTTGGGGAAAAAGCCGAATTGGATAAAGCCAGCGTACCGACGCATTAAGTTTAGATAGTTTGCAGTTTGTAGTTTGTAGTAAAAAGATTGTTCAGGCGGGTCGCCCACGCGGCGACCCCTACATTGCTAACGTATTCACATATTATAACTAAAAGGAGTATATATCATGAAAATTTTCCGTACTGTTAAAGAAATGCAGGATTTTGCGAGTGAACAGAAGAAAGCCGGTAAGGTCATCGGTTTGGTGCCGACGATGGGGGCCCTGCATGAAGGGCATCTGACGCTGATGCGCACGGCCAAAGCCAAGTGCGATGTGGTCATCGCCTCTGTTTTCGTCAATCCGACGCAGTTCGGCCCGAATGAAGACTATGATGCCTATCCGCGCCGTTTCGATGAAGACTGTAAGAAGCTGGAAAGTGTCGGCGTCGACGCTGTTTTCCATCCGGAACCGGCGGAAATGTACCCGGAAGGCTACTGCACGTATGTCAATGTCGACGGCGATATTACGCACAAGCTCTGCGGTGCCCAGCGTCCGATCCATTTCCGCGGCGTCGCTACGGTCGTCACGAAATTGATGAACATCACCCGTGCCGATGAAGCTTTCTTCGGCCAGAAAGACGCCCAGCAGGTCGTCGTTGTGCGCCGCTTCGTCAGCGACCTGAATATCCCGGTCCATATCAACATGGTACCGATTGTCCGCGAACCGAGCGGCCTGGCCCGCAGCTCGCGCAATGCCTATCTCTCGCCGAAGGAAAAGGAAGCAGCCCTCGTCCTCTCGCGCAGCCTGCGCAAAGCCAAGGCAGCTTATGAAGGCGGCGAAAAGAATGTCGAAAAATTGAAGTCTATGGTCACCAAGGAAATCCAGTGCGAACCGATGGCTTCCATCGATTACGTCGACCTCTTTACCTTCCCGGCTCTGAAACCGATTGAAACGGTCGATCAGGAATGCCTCCTGGCCATCGCCGTCCGCATCGGCAAGACGCGCCTCATCGACAACGTCATCCTCGGCTGAGGCAATCTTGACACTTTCTTCACATTTCCTCCACATCTTTTTCGCACCCCTCTGGTATAGTATAAGCATGAACAGAGGGGTACTCTACAAAGGAGGTCTTAGGATGAAGAAAAAAATCTTAGTCGGCTTGGCTGCACTCGCAGTGATTGCCGGTTTCTCCGCCTTTGCAGCGACACCGTCTGCTCAGGATGCACCGCTGTCGAACTCGTACGGTCAAGGCTATTGCTATGACGGCAATGACGGCTACTGCCAAGGCCCGCGCCGGGGAGGCTGCTACAACGGTCAGAACAACTGCTATAACGATAATGGCTACTGCCAGGGGCCGCGCCGCGGCTGCCGTGCCAATACACAGGCCGGCTGTCAGGGCTGGCAGAACTGCCCGGCTTACGACAACCAGCGCTAAGCAGTTAATCATCAAAGGGGGAAACAATAATGGTAATGACTCACTACATGGAGCTCCTTTCGCTCCACGAACCTTGGTTCTTGATTCTCTTCATGCTCGTACCGATGGTACTGGCAGAAACGATTTTGGCATCCGGTGCCTTTTCGCTGCTCTACAAAGACAAACGCAGTGAAAAATGGGACAGCCTGAGCCACGTCTGCGGCCTCATCCTCGGCGTCTTCTTCATTATCGCCACGGTCTACATCGTCGCCTGCTACGTACCGACCATTGACTGGCGCGGCCCGATCGACTACATCTCCGTCTGGGCTTACGTCCTCGGCGTCATCCCGGCAATCCTTATCCTTTTGCAGGAATTGGGCGTCATCTATAAAGGCCTCGATACCACGGCAAAGATCAAGAAGCATATCTGCCTCATGATTCTCTTCGTCCTCTTCACGCATTTAGCCATGGTCTTCGGCATGGCAGACCCGCAGCTCGCAGGCTATGTTCCGCCGAAACAGAACATGCAGATGGGCAATATGCAGATGGACAGCAACATGCCCATGGACCACAATCAGATGGATCACAGCAAGATGAACCATGACCAGATGCAGAACCAGCAGCAAGGTCAGCAGGATCAGATGAACGGCCAGATGAATGGCAGCCAGAACAATGGCGGTCAGAACGGCCAGATGGATCACAGCAAGATGTGAGTGTGAGTTTGTAGTTTGTAGTAAGCAAAAAGGGTTGGTGCTTTTGCGCCAGCCCTTTTCTGCTTTTCACTGCTTTTCACCTATTTATGTTACAATAGACTCATACTGAATAGTAAATTCCCAGGAGGTGTCCTCGTGCGTACGAATTCTATTTTGATTGTCGATGATGATGAAAAGCTCTGCGCTTTGCTCCGTTCTTATTTTGAGCAGGAACGTTTTATGGTCTATGTGGCCCACGACGGCATGACGGCCCTGCATGTGCTGCGCAGCCAGAAGCCGCAGATCATGCTCCTCGATTTGATGATGCCCGGCATGGACGGTTTCGAGGTCTGCCGCCGCATCCGCCAGTTCAGCGATATCCCGATTATTTTCCTTTCCGCCAAGGACGATGAAACGGACCGCCTCGTGGGCCTCAATATGGGCGGCGACGACTATGTGACCAAGCCGTTCCACGTCAAGGAAGTCATTGCCCGCATCTACAGCCTTTTGCGGCGCAGCCGCGGTGAAGTGCTGCAGCAGACGTCATCGTATACGATCCGGGATCTGACCATTGATAAGGATAAGTTCACCGTCCTCCGTGGGCAGGAGCCCATTTCTCTGACGCCGACGGAATTCAATCTCCTGGAAGTCTTGGCCTCGTCGCCGGACCGGGTCTTCAGCCGCATGCAGCTCATGGACAAGCTCCAGGGCGGCTGCAGTTTCGAAGGCTACGAGCGGACCATCGACACGCATATCCGCAACCTGCGCAAGAAGCTGGAGCCCGACCCGGCTCACCCGACGTATATCCTCACGGTCTACGGCATTGGCTATAAATTCCAGGGAGGCGAAAACCGATGAAGCGCGCTGACAGTATCGTCGTCCGCCTGACAGGGATGGTCTTCATCCTTCTCTTCCTGACCATCGCTATTTTGCTGATTCTCGTCAACAACCAGATGGACAGCCACTTTTCCCAGTATCTGACGAATACGAGCCAGCTCGCAGGACCGGGCATGGACCACCCCATGGGCATGATGCACGGCATGATGCACGGGCCAGCAGAAATCACGTATATCTCGGCCGTCCACCGTTCTCTCCTCTGGGTCGGCCTGTTGATGATTGCCATCAGCGTCACCGTCAGTTACTTCATCGTCCGGGAAATCATGCGGCCCCTGTCGAGCCTGACCGACGCCGTCCAGAAGGTGCGGGCCGGGAAGTACGGCCAGACAGTCCCCATCGAGCGCTATGACGAAGTGGGCGTCCTGACGGAAACCTTCAACGGCATGTCCGAAGACCTGGCCAAGAACGACAAGATGCGGCGCCGCCTCTTCGCCAACATCGCCCACGAACTGCGCACGCCCCTGGCCATCCTGCAGGGCAACCTGGAAGGCATGATTGACGACATCATCCCGACGGACAAGAAAGTCCTCCTCTCCATGGAAGACGAGACGCTGCGCATGGGCCGCCTCATCCAGGACCTGCGCGACCTGTCGCTGGCCGAAATCAACGAACTGACGCTGCACAAGGAGCCCTATAACATCAACGACCTCCTGGAACGGGCCGTGAGCATGCTCCAGCCCTTATGCGACGAAAAATCCCTGACCGTCCGTTTGGATCTGGCCAGGGATCTGCCGAAAGTTTCTATCGATGTAGACCGCATCAATCAGGTTATTTACAATCTTTTGAACAACGCCATCCGCTACATCGAAAAGGGCTGTACGATTACGGTGCGGACGAAAGCCGTTCGGCGTGACGGCAAAGCCTATGTCCAGACCCAGATAGCCGACACGGGCAGCGGCATTGCCCCGGAAGACCTGGAACACATCTTCCAGTACTTCTACCGCAGCGAAAAATCGCGCAGCCGTAAAAGCGGCGGCAGCGGCATCGGCCTCGCCCTGGCCCAGCAGTTCATCAAAAGCCACGGCGGAAAAATCTGGGCCGAAAGCGAAGTAGGCCGGGGGACGACGTTCACCTTCATACTGCCCGCATGTTTCACGTGAAACAATGGCATACGCATGAAAAGGGTCCAGTCATAAGCGAAAAGACGTTTCTCGCCCGGTTTGCCGTGAGTCGTGATTCGTTTACCGTTGGCTGTGCGAATCTTCGACAAACGAACCACGTCAAACGAACCACAAAAAAAGCTGTCGCTTCAAAGGCGACAGCTTTTTTATTACTTGCTCAAATCCAGGGAGCGTACTTTTTCGCGGAGCGGCAGGACCGACGGGGGGCTTACGGAGAGTTCGTCTACGCCCATGCGCAGGAAGGTTTCCGTTAAGGTCAGGTCGGCGCCGAGTTCGCCGCAGATGCCGACCCAGATGCCGGCTTTGTGACCGTTTTCGATGGTCATCTGGATGAGTTTGAGGACAGCCGGATGATGGGGATCGAAGAAGGCATCGAGTTTGGTCTGCTGGCGGTCGATAGCCAGGGTGTACTGCGTCAAGTCGTTGGAACCGATGCTGAAGAAGTCGACTTCTTTAGCCAGTTCTTCGCTCATGACGGCAGCAGCCGGTGTTTCGACCATGATGCCGATTTCCATGTCCTTATCGTAGGCAATGCCTTTTTCATCCAGTTCCTGGCGGACTTCTGCAAGGATTTCCTTGCAGCGCTGGACTTCCCAGACGGAGATGATCATCGGGAACATGATGGCGATCTTACCAAAGGCCGAGGCGCGCAGGAGAGCGCGGAGCTGGGTCTTGAAGAGGTCGACGCGGGTCAGGCAGATGCGGATGGCGCGCATGCCCATGGCCGGGTTTTCTTCCGGATCGAGCTGGAAGTAGTCGACTTTTTTGTCTGCGCCGATATCCAGGGTGCGGATGACGACGGTCTTGCCCTGCAGGGCTTCGGCTGCCTGTTTATAGGCTTCAAACTGCTGGTCTTCCGTCGGATAATCGCTGCTTTCCAGATAGAGGAATTCGCTGCGGAAGAGGCCGATGCCTTCAGCATCGTTGGCCAGGACCTGGGGCAGGTTGCCCGGGTTGCCGATGTTGGCATAGAGGTTGATCTTATTGCCGTCTTTCGTCACCGTCGGTACGCCGCGTACCTGTTCCAGAGCGGCTACGCGCAGTTCTTCTTCTTTCTGTTTCTGCTGCATGGCTTTCATCGTTTCGTCGTCCGGGTTGATGTAGACCGTACCCGTCGTACCGTCGATGATGGCCGTCATGCCGTCGACGTCGTTGTGGAGCAGTGTGCCCGTGCTGACGACGGCAGCGATGCCCAGCGTGCGTGCCAGGATAGCCGTATGAGAGTTCGTGCTGCCTGCTGACGTCACAAAGCCGAGAATCTTATCCGTATCGAGCTGCAGTGTTTCGCTCGGAGCCAGGTCATCAGCAGCGATGATGACGTGACCATAGTTGCTGAAATCGATGCCCGGGCCGCCGCAGAGCTGCTGTTCGACGCGGCGGGAGATGTCGAGGACATCGGCTGCACGAGCCTGCATGTAGGCATCTTCCATGGAGCGGAACATTTCAGCGAATTCCTGCGCCGTCTGATCGACAGCGGCTTCAGCGTTCATTTTTTCATCGCGGATCTTCGTTTCGATCCCTTCGATGTAGTCATCGTCATCAAGCATCATCTGATGGACTTCAAAGACAGCTGCCTGTTCTTCGCCGACTTTATCGACGGCTTTGACATAGAGGTCTTTGAGCTGGCCGATGGCTTCTTCACGTGCTTTCTGAAAACGCGCTACTTCTGCTTCTGCGTCTTCAATGGGCCGTACGGCCGTAGAAATCGTATTGCGGTGGAACAGTGCCAGCGGTCCGATGCTGATACCGGAGAAGACACTTTTACCTTTTAACGTCAGCATGTACTTTCCCCCTCAAAAATTAGAAGTTTTCTTTCAGGAAGGCTTCTACAGCACTTGCTGCCTGTTCTTCGTCAGCACCTTCTACCTGAACTTTAATCGTTTCGCCCTGTTTTACACCGAGAGCCATGATGGTGAAGATTTTTTTCAAATCGCCTTTGCGGGCGCCTTTGAAGACGCTGATGGTCGATTCAAATTTCTTTGCTTCTTTAACCAAAAGGCCAGCCGGACGAGCGTGGATACCCTGAGGATCTGTAACGACGAATTCGAATTCTTTCATAGTAAATTCCTCCTTTAGGAAATAGATAAAGTGTGAGACAATCTTACATTATATAGTGTATATGATTTAGCGGAATAACGCAATTATTCCTGCGGACGTTTTTTGCGGAAAATACCGAGCAGGATCGCTGCGACGATGACGCCGACGACCAAGGCTGCAAGATACATAGGCCAGTTGGTGATGACGCCGAAGACGAAGATGCCGCCGTGAGGAGCCGGCAGGGTGCAGCCAAAGAGCATGGACAGGGCACCGGCAACGGCTGCGCCGATGGCGCAGGGCGGAATGACATGGACCGGGTCGGAAGCGGCAAAAGGAATGGCGCCTTCGGTGATGAAGGAAAGGCCCATGATGAAGTTGGTAATCGTCGACTGGCGTTCCTTCGGCGTGAATTTGCCTTTAAAGATGAGCATCGAAAGGGCAATAGCCAGAGGCGGAACCATGCCGCCGACCATGACGGAAGCCATGATGCCCGAGCTGACAGCCTGACCGCTGGCGCTCATCAGGGAAGCCGTGCCGAAAACGTATGCGGCTTTGTTAATCGGGCCGCCGAAGTCGATGGACATCATGCCGCCGAGGATGAAGCCGAGGACGATACGGCTCGATGTGGTCATGCTGTTGAGGACGTCGAAGAGCCATTTATTGAAAATCGAGGTCGGCGGATTGATGATATAGGTCATGATGACGCCGATCAGGACCAGGCCCAGGACCGGATAGAAGAGGATGGACTTCGTGCCGTCCAGGGCTTCCGGCAGATGGGAGAGTGCTTTTTTCAGGAAAATAATCAGGTAGCCTGCGATGAAGCCGGCGAAGAGGGCACCGAAGAAGCCCGAGCCGCCTGTCGTAGCCAGGAAGCCGCCGACGATGCCGGGCATCAGAGCCGGGCGTTCACCGATACTCATGGCGATGTAACCGGCGAGAATCGGCATCATCATGCTGAAGGAGAGACCGCCGACGTTTTTCAGGAAGGCCGCCAGCGGTGTGCCGCTGCCGAAGTTGGCCGTACCGGCATTGTCCATATCGCAGAGGAAAGCCAGGGCGATGAGGATACCGCCGCCGATAACGAAGGGCAGCATGTGGGAAACGCCGTTCATCAGGTGTTTATAGATCTGACGGCCGACGCTTTCTTTTTCAGCGGCTTCGACGTCGACACTTTCCGAAGACGAATCGCTGCCCTGATAAATCGGCGCTTTGCCGTCGAGGACGGTCTGGATGAGTTCTTCCGGGATCTTAATGCCATTGGCGACTTTCGTGAAGATGACCGGTTTGCCGGCGAAGCGCTGGACCGGTACGTCTTTGTCGCAGGCGACGATGACGCCGACGGCGCGGTCGATATCGGCCTGGGTCAGGTGGTTCTTGACACCGCCGGAGCCGTTCGTTTCAATCTTGATGTCGACGCCCATGGCAGCGGCCTTGTTTTCCAAAGCTTCAGCGGCCATATACGTGTGGGCGATGCCCGTCGGGCAGGCCGTGACGCCGATGACGTAGGGACGATCCGAAGGAGCGGCGGCTTCTGTTTCAGCGGGTGCTTCTTCTGCCGCCGCTTCAGCAGCCGCTTCTGCTTCTTCAGCGGCGACCTGTTCACTTTCAGCCTTATCGATGACAGCCAGATATTCTTCCGGTGTCTTGGCCTTCATCAAGTTGTCGCGGAAGTCGTCGTCCATGAGCATGCGGCTCAGACGGCTCAGGACTTCCAGGTGGACGTTGGCACCGCCGGCCGGAGCGGCGATGAGGAAGAACAAGTGGGCCGGTTCGTCATCGAGGCTTTCGTAGTCGACGCCGTCGCGGACGATCATGGAAGCCAGACCCGGTTCATTGACGGCTTCTGTCTTGGCATGCGGAATGGCGATGCCTTCGCCGATACCCGTGCTGCCTTCGGCTTCACGAGCGAGGACGCGCTGTTTGTACAGCTCTTTGTCGTTCAGGTTGCCGCCGGCAGCCATGAGATCGACGAGGTGGTCGATGGCTGCTGCCTTGTCGGCTACAGAGGCATTCAGGTCGATGCTCTGTTTCTTGAGTAAATCCACAATACGCATTTGCTTCTCTCCTTCTCTCTGTGACTTCTCTCTATACAAAAATGCGTTGCTTAAGCGGTTTTATAACTGTGCATATACTTCTTTGATATTGTCTTCTGTAGCCAGCCATTCATGGAAAGCCGAAGCACTGCCGGCACTGATGCCCATCTTGAGGGCTTCTTCGAGATTGCCTTTAGAGGCTTCGAAACCTGCCAGGAAGCCTGCGACCATGCTGTCGCCGGCACCGACGGAGTTGACCAATGTACCTTTCGGCGACTGACGGCGGTAGACCTTGCCGTCTTCACCGAGGAGCAGGGCACCGTCGCCGCCGAGGGAGACGAGGACATTGCGGGCACCCATGGCCTGGAGCTGTTTGGCGCAGACGATGATTTCTTCATCCGTGTGCAGGTCGACGCTGAAGAGTTCGCCCAATTCGAAGTTGTTCGGCTTGATCATGAAGGGCTTGTATTTAATGACGTTCTTCAGGAGGTCGCCCGTAGCATCGACGACGGTGCGGATGTCGCGGTCCTGGAGACGCTTGAGGATCTGTTCGTAAATATCATCAGGAATATCGCTGGGGATACTGCCGGCCAGGACGAGGGTATCGCCGGCCTTCAGGGCATCGATCTGTTTGATCAGGGCCTGCAGTTTATCTTCCGGAATGTGGGGGCCCATGCCGTTGACGGCCGTTTCGTCGTCAGCGCTGACTTTCAGGTTGATGCGCGAGCAGCCTTCATCGAGGACGATGAAGTCCGTGTCGCCGCCGTTAACTTTGGCCAGGCGTTCGATTTCCCGGCCCGTGAAGCCTGCGATGAAGCCGAGCATCTTGGACGGGATGTGGAGATTGCCGAGGACGAGGGAGACGTTAATGCCCTTGCCGCCGGGATAAATCATTTCCTGTTCAGCCCGGTTGATGTCACCGGCTTTAAAAGTGGTCATGTGGACGACGTAGTCTAAGGATGGGTTGAACGTAACTGTGTAAATCACAGAATATGCACCTCCGTAATCTGCTGGTACGGCCTGTAGTCGATGTGCTGTTCGTCGCTTTTGGCCGTAATCAGTGTAACCATTGATAAGTCTGCGAATGTAATGTGTGAAGATAAGCCGAATTTACTGGAATCGGCGAGGACGAAACGGTCCAGGCACTGCGAGAGGGCAGCGCGCTTGCAGACGGCTTCTTCTTCGTCCGGCGTCGTACAGCCGGAATGGGGAGCAATGCCGTTGGCGCCAAAAAAACCCTTCGTGAAATGATAGCGGCCGATCATGTCCCGCATCTCGCTGCCGACGATGGCTTCTGTATCGCCCTTGACCCGTCCCGGCAGGATGTAGACGCGGCTGCCGCTGCGCCCGAGCTTCTGAGCCAGGGGAATACTGTTGGTCACGAAGTTCGCTTCGGAACCGGCCAGGAAATCGGCCATCTGTTCCGTCGTCGAACCGGCATCGATATAGACGAAATCGTCTTTTTCGATGAGGTTGGCTGCGAATTGAGCAATACGGCGCTTTTCGTTCATATGAAAGGAATATTTATCCTGGAGATTCTCCATATCCGCTTCATAGGACGAATCATCGCGCAGTGTCGTCGCACCGCCGTGGACGCGGCGCAGGCGGCCTTCTTTGTCCAATGTCAACAGGTCCCGGCGGACTGTCGATTCGGAAATGTTCAGAAAATTCACTAAGTCCTGGACAGAGACAGCACCGCTCGTATTGACGAGGCGCATGATTTTTTCATGTCTTTCTTCTGTCAACATCGTATCACTTCCCTTTTCTCCTCCTTTGGTCTCATTATACTTTTATATTCGTTCATTTTCAATCAATTTCATTCATCATAAGCAAAAAGCAATCATTTTCGTTCAGCTATGCATTTAGAGTATTGAGTGATTTTTTTCACATTTTTTACAAAAAAAAGGCTGCCGCATAAAGCGACGAGCCTTTTTGTGGTTCGTTTGCCGAAAATTCACGCGGGCGGCGCCATCAGGCGCTTTCCCCGACAATCCCGTGGCGCGTCCGGTACTTCAGGAAAGCCATGAGGGCCAGAGCGACGCTGAAGGCGCCTACGAAGAAATAAAGGGTGATGCTGTAGCTGTTGGTATTTTCCTTGATCAGGGACAGGACGAGGGGTCCGGCGACGCCGGCAGCGCCCCAGGCGGTGAGGATGCGGCCATGGATGGCACTGAGGTACTTCGTGCCGAAGAGGTCGCTCAGGTAGGCCGGCATGCAGGAGAAGCCGCCGCCGTAGCAGGAGATGATGAGGAGGACCAGAACCTGGAAGCTGAAGGCATTGGTTACGCCTGCAAGCTGCCAGAAAGCCAGGATTTCAATGACGAAGAAGAGGACGTATGTCGCCGAACGGCCGATGTAGTCGGAAACAGTAGCCCAGGCGATGCGGCCGGCGCCGTTTATCAGGCCGATGAGACCGACCATGGAAGCCGCTGCCAGCGGCGACATGCCGACGACGTCCTGCGCCATAGGCGAGGCGACGGACAAGAGGGCGATGCCGCAGGTGATATTCGTGAAGAAGAGCCACCAGATGGCGTAGAACTGCCAGGTCTTCATCGCCTGACCGACGCTGAACTGCGGCTGGGCAGCGGCGTATTCCGCTTCTTTGGAAGTGCTTACAGGCCGCTTTACGTCAGCATCTGCCGGCGGTGCCAGATAAAGGGACGACGCCGTCATGATGACCATATAGACGCAGCCGAGGATGATGAAATTGGCGACGAGACCGAAGTGCTGGACCAGGAGCTGCATGGCCGGACCGGCGATGAGGCTGGCGAAACCGAAGCCCATGATGGCCAGGCCCGTGGCGAAGCCGCGGTTTTCAGGGAACCACTTGACCAGTGTCGAAACGGGCGTAATATAGCCGGTCCCGAGACCGACGCCGCCGATGATGCCGTAAAAGAGATAGAGCAGGGGCAGGCTGTGGGCATAGAGGGCCGCTGCCGTACCGAACATGGCCGTAACGAAGCAGGTCATGGAAAGGAGACCGGATTTGCGCGGACCGATTTTCTGGACGAAGCTGCCCAAAAAACCGGCCGACAGGCCGAGGAAGAGGATAGCCAGAGAAAAGGTCCATGTCGTTTCCTTGAGGGTAAAGCCCAGGTTTTCCATAATGGGTTTGGTCAGGACACTCCAGGCGTAGACACTGCCGATACAGATGTGGAGCCCCATGGCCGAGAGGGCGATGAGCCAGCGATTTCGTTTCATTTGACAACACTCCTTGTGAGGAGCCAGGCTGGCGCAAAAAAATACCGGCCGCCTGGCTCAAGAATATGTAGCATACTCTTGCCCAGACGGTCGGCATGAAAATCTCCGTACAGTTCACGTGGTTGCTCCACTTGTTTCCGTCAGTCCTGTGCGGATTGCTGATGCGTTCATTATACGGATAAAGATTCAATTTGTCAACAATGAAATTTATGCAGCCGGCGAAAAGGGAACGTAGGGCTGCGTGCTCTTAGCCGTGCTGGTCTTTACGGCAGCGGCAGTCTTGGCTGCAGAAGCCTTCGCCGTG
>UMEZ01060785.1_pt1 | contig 37609 bp, 38 predicted proteins | sample 1964841 | NCBI WGS metagenome assembly UMEZ01 (sample SAMEA4836029, study PRJEB28245) | human gut metagenome | biome: gut microbiome; material: fecal sample | place: Denmark | collected 2008 | reverse complement strand
CCTTTAAATACTATTAAACGAACGTCCGGGACGCCCTGGTAGCTAAAACGACTATATACGTCGGAAAAATCTATGCATCTCTCAAATAGGGCGTAGTCAGGATTGCCGCCCAGGCTGTAAAGTCCGCTTAAAATGTTTGATATATGTTCGTATATAAAGTTGTAGTCGCAGCTTGTGCCGTTTGGTTTATAAAACGTTTTGCCGTCGTGCCGTGTTATTACGAGTATTCCCCGGCCGCCGCTTCCGTGCCCCGGCTTTATGACGAAATCTGGAACATCTTTGACTATATCAAAAAAGCTTTTTACTTGGAATTGGCAATCAATCGCCCCTACATATTCGGCGGTCGATACACCGTGCTCTACGGCAAGTTTTTTTGTGCGCAATTTATCGTCAACATCGGGATAGTCCTTGCGGTTGTTGTAGCGCATAATATACGCGTGGTTGCGCTCATTCATTCCCAAAACCCCATTTTCATGAAGGCTTTTGGGACTGGCAAATTGCGGCAATTTAAAAGAAAACCTCATTTGTTTACCAAAGATTTAAACCTTAACAATTCGGTCAACCTATATCCGGTATAGGTCCCCAAAAGTAGGATTATTCCAAGTATTGCAAGATTCAGCTCTGCAAAAGTGTATAACAAGTACTGCAAATAGGAATTTGACAGCACAAGATAGCTAAATACGGCAGTGATAAGGCTTGCCGCAAGCTGCTTTAACGTGTGTCCCGCCCCGTCTTCCTCCCAAATTGTCGAGGCCCTTTCTATTGTCCAAGCGATAATAATCAGGGGGAAAAACGTAACGCTCATAAAATCCGGGAGCTTCAGAAGATTACCGGCAATACTTATAGCCTGCATGATAAGTATAACAACCACAACAACCGCAGATATTCGTGGGACCATCAATAAATTAAGCTTTGAAAGCCAAAATCTTATCGATAACCCCACAGTGAGGATAATGCAAAAACAAAGCAGCCCAGAAACAAGATTCATTTCTAAAAAAGCCATTGCAATCAGAACAGGCATAAAAGTTCCCATTGTCTGTATCCCGATTATATTGCGGGCTATTACTATAAAAAGGATTGCGAGTGGCAAAAGCGTAAGTCGCTTGAAAACGTTTTGCTCTGATGCGGGAAGCGAAAACAAAGAGAAATCGGAAAGCTTTTGTTTGCCTATTACGTCGGCTCTGATTCTGTTCAGAGAAGCTGCGCCCTGCGGAACTTTTGTGACTGAAAATCTAAGGGAAGAATTTGACGCTCCAGATATTTCGTATAGAGATTTACCCGAACGCTGTAAGACCAGAAAGTCCTTGGGCTTTTGTTCTTCGCCTGAGCTGGGTTTAAACATCACCCAAGAGTCTCCGCACCAAACCTCCAAGAATTGCGCTGCTTGGGAACTGCGAGACTGTTCGTTTAAAAATATTCCCCTTACAATCCTTGCCGGTATTTTTTTTAGCGACAAAATCAAGTATGCGGCTTCAAGCGTCCCAGAAGAACCGCTCAGCTGTGAAAACATTTTCTTTTGATCCGGAGGCATTGCTGCAAGCTCCCTAAAAAGAGCCGGCGCAAAATTCCGCGATGTCATATTGCCTTCAGGATCGATTTTTTTTACGAGCTTTGCTGCGGCGAGCTTTATTTCGTCAGATACTTGCGGATATTTTTCGTTTTGAGGGGGAAGGTTAAAGTCCGTATTTTCCGTACCTACCGATTTTGGGATTATTTTAAATCTGTACGATATATTTTGCCATCCGTTGTTTGTGCAGACAAATTCCGCTGCCGCCCTTGCCAGACCGTTTTCCCTTATTATTTTAAATCTTGGATCTCCGGCCGGATCACGTCCAAAATAATATAAAGAGGTTTTTTCGGGGAGAGATATACTAAGCTTAACATTAGCCCCTTTTTTTGCCTCAAAAGCGAGAGTTGCATCTGCCTGATAGTAGAAAGACGCTTTATCGTTAAAGCTGAAATCAAGGTATTTTACCTTTGCAAAGGTGATTGCAATTGCCACGGCGCAAAGGATTGCCGTAAGCCAATATACAGTTCGGCGGCTATGTTTACTATCTTGCATATGGCTATATTGAATTTTTACGTGTTACGTCAACAACTGCTATCCCGCTTAGGAGATTTCTGCCTAATAAGACTTGATAGTCAAACGAGCTCCTATCAGTAAGAGTAAATTCGCGTTCGAGCGTCAGATGCCCAATTTTCACAGTTAACATTACAGAAAAACGCTGCTGATCCGGCATGCCGTGCCGCTTTATGGGAACAATTCTTACGACCGGAAGCTCAAAACTTTTTTGTTCGCCCGATGTGCGCGATTTTATCTTAAACGAGACCCATTTGCGCCCGTCGCGCTCAAAATTCTTTATGTCGAAAGCGTCAATGGAGCAAGTTGTGGCGCCCGTGTCCACTCTCGCCTCAAAGCTCGACTTAAAATCGGGCAGACGCACAGTCTCAACTTCACCTATGATTCCTAATGGATATTTTTCTATTTCATGCGCCATGTCAGATTGCTTTCTAACAAATTCTTCAGACTTCTCCGGTTTTGGTGCATCCAGCGGCATGTCATCGCTTGAGCGTGAATCAGTACCGCTCGAAGCGCATGAGGATACCGCAAACATCAATAAAAAGGCGGGGATAAATTTGTAAATTTTTAGCGAAAAATTATTATCGAAAAATTTCATTATATTTATAATATGGTTGTTTTTCAATTTCTTACAATCCGTAGGATAGCGTTTCCCGATGGGGTATAGGCAGAATAGCGAAAAACCACAAGATTCTGCAATCGGATTTTCAGATTCTCAATATAGCCGCAAAAGAGTCAAGTCTCTACATAGGCGGAAGCGAGCCATTTTTCAATATTGCACCAAGATTTGCCTGCCGTATTCATGTCAGTATTGCTGAGTAATTAAAATTTTGTTAAAAATGCTTTATATATTTAGACGGATTTTAAAAGAATTTGTTTAAGAGTTTTTTTTGCACAGCCAAGAAATATTGTAATTCCAACGGGTCCAGTATGGGACATTTCAGAAAATCTATCCTCGAGAGGAAGCTGGTCTGCCGAACATCCCCCTGCCGTATTTGGCGATTTAATGGATTCCTTATAGCCAAATTATTGCCTTTTAGCAACGGAGTTTAGGGGCTTCAATATAATAGAAAAATTAAAGAAACTATAAATGGCTTTCCGATAGTAAAAGTTCAATATGCCTCCCAAAGCCGTTGCTTATACGCACTATCTTCACTTTCCTTGTTGCGCAATCTACCACAAAAAAGACCATATATCTAACCAATCCACGCAAGGTTAAAACTTCTGCCGTAAAGAAATCGGCGCTACACATTAGATGAAAGTGGCTCTTTACAAAGGCTGTCCAACTCTTATTGACCTTGTGTTGCCCTCCGTTTGGCAGAGGATCAAAGCCGTTATCTCTCATTATTCTCCAAACAGTGGCTTTACTTCTGCGAATACCTATATGCTTTAAAGCTCCTGCGATTCTGCCGGCTCCCCAATTTATATTTGATGAAGCATACCAGCGGAGGATAGTTTCCGGCGTTAAAAAAACTCGCATTTTTTAAGAAGGCTTCAAGATAACTTTCTTTCTTGCCAATATCGCACGCTCGGAATCGGAATACTTTATGCGCCTGCCGTCGGATTCTAACTTTGATTTTAAAATTCGATTGGCTACCAGCAAATACTCAATCATATGCGACTTTTCCTTCGATATCCAATTGGCAAGCGTCGTCAAAAATAGTATCTTAAGCTGAGTGGGAATATCCATAAGTCTATAAAATCAAGCCCAATACTATATCAAAACCATCTTGATGGCAACTACGCAGTTAATCATTCATTTTGAGAGGCTTTTGAGGATAAATATTGAAATACCTTTCGGCATCTTCTTTAGTCGCTACTCCACGGTAGAGCTTAAAGAGTTATCCGTGCCATTATGGGAGATTCTCAAAGCTGTATCTTAAAACTTACTTTTCCACGCAACGCGCTAGCTTGCGAAACTGTGCCTAAACGCATTGTGTGGCGGTATTCTCTTTTTGTGGGGAATTTGCTTTATTATAAAATTAATGATTTTTTGGGTCTTCAACGCAAATTGGGCAGCATAATAACATCAAAAAATAGTCAAACGATGCTAAAGAGATGTTACCTTTACGCGTGCTTTATCGGGGGGCGTTAATGCTATTTTTCGGAAGTGTCTCTACTGATAATTTTAATATTTCTTTTATAGTGTCTATATCCGCTGTTCTATATTGCTTTTTTGTACTGTGGGCATAAATATCAGCATCGTCTGGAATTCTTATTATACCTTTTTGCGGATTATCCTTTTCAATTGAAACATTTTTCAATGAAATAACTTCGTAATATTTTAGCTTTTGTTTTCTTAATTTTGGAGTTCCGTCATCGTTATTTCCTATCCAACCAGAAGGTATATACTCCCATAGTTCTATTTTCTTTGGTAGAAATACATTTGCATGTTTTTCATAGTCGCTATATAATAATTTAAAATTTCCATCTAATCTTATTGAAGATTTTTCTCTTTCTAAATGATAGTTATGTACAAATTCTGTTGGCAGCCAATAAGCATCTCTTTGTATAAATTTAATGGTATATTCATTAAATATCTTCTGATTCAATGGCTTCATTGCCTGTTTTATAACAAGAGTGCATGTATTTTTATTTAAATTTTTAATTTCATATGTAGTATTTTCAGCTTCTTTGAGAAGGGATATTATATTAGACAACGCATTGCGATCCTGATAAAAATCAGGAATGAGTGTTAAATAATCGGTAAAAAATCTATCTCGAATTGGGACAATTCCGGTATGAGAAATACTTGCACTTTTTAGCTTTGGGAAATATAGAAAATGGTTTTTATCATCTGTAATGTATTCGAGCTCAGTACCTAAATTATCTTTGAATTTCTTGAGATAAATATATTTTGGAGATAAAATATTAATAAATGATTCCTTGCTGCTCGATATTTTTACATTTTTATCAGCATTTTTGATATCGTAATAGTCAACGCCAATATCATAATCAATTTTTAGAGTTTCACTTCTATAATTGTCTTCAGAGAATGTCGAAGTAAGGTTCAATATATCTTGTCCGGATAAATATATCATGCTACCATAAAATATAATACCCAGCGCGAGAATTTTATTTTTAATATTCATATGAACCTCCCTGAAATTCGCTTAACGTTTATTATTCATAATTTGATATAATATTAAAGTTAAACAGTCAAGTATTTAGAAATCACTTAAATCCTTAAAATAGTCCCTTGGACAACTTACTCAAAAAAGCTTTCCTCTGAATTAGAAATTGGCAAAGGCTTGTTCTTGCCTTGCGGGGCTAAGGCGCTTGATGGAATCAGTTTGGGCGCTAAAACTACCATACCCACCATGTGTATTTTTTGGATTTATTCGCGGTTTTTGTGAGGTATGGTAGGGGGACGCTCAGGTTAAGATGCTCGCAGGAAAAACATCTTGAATTGCATAGGATGCTTGCAAAGTGCCTTGAAAGCGGAGACTTTGTGCCGTACGAAATTGCGATAAAAGCAGAATGCCCCCAGGTCACAGACGCAATCGCAAAAATTTACTCCAAAAGAATCGCAACTCTCCCTTCGCCGCTTTCTTTCAAATTAAGGGGTTATTTGAGGCGAATTGGCACTCTTTGGCATAGATAGAGGGTGATTGTATAACACCCATTAAAAAAATGATCGAAAAGACGAGTAAAAAGCGGCGTTTTTTAAGGTACTTTTTAAGCCTGTTTTGAGACTAAAAATAAAGGCTTTTTAAGGTCAAAAATTGCCGAAAATTGTCTAACACATTTTCCCAAAATCGGCCTTTTTTAGAAAAAAGCTTGGGTTTAAAATTCAAAAAAATGGGCATTTTTCGCTGTAATGGTGTTAGACAATAAAAAAGCCGCTTTCCGCCCATATTCAGCGCATTGCAGCTTCCCAATTGAACCGTCTAACGCCTTAGAGGTACGTATGTTATGAATGCAAGGAAGTCCCATGTAAAGTCTTAAAAATGTAAATTTTTGAAAAATTAAAAAATGGCGCATTTTTGTCCCAAGAATTTTACTAACATAGACGTTTAAGCGTATATCTCTAGATTCGTGACTTTTTGTCTAACACTTTTGTTTTAGGTTAGGGATAATGCGCGAAATTTCAGACAGTATATTTAATGAATTGTTAATTGAAAAAATTTCTTGCATCAGTATTTGATATTCCGCGCATATTTACATATCTGGAACGCAGCAGCGAAACGTCGTAATGCCACATATTGAGTTGTAAACGTGGAAGGTCTTTAAAGCGTTTTGCATGGTAGCTTGCGTAGGTATGACGCAAAATATCCTGAACCCACACGTTTTTAAAGCCAGAGTCATTCCTAATATCCCGCCAACGTTTTTGCCAGTTTTTAGGGCAAACTCTTTCATTCTTTTGGCAGTTTGCAAAAGGCGCAAGCAAGCGTTTTAATGATGAACATATCTCTATCTGACGTACGCCGCCAGTCTTTGAGCAAAGCGAATGAATCGTTATTGAATTTTCTTCAAGGTCTATGTCTTCCCAAGTTAGCCTATGAACCTCTCTCGGTCGAACGCCGGCAAACATTAAAAGGCCGATAGCAGGTAAGCATTCTTTATGCTTCGGCATTTTTGCCGTTTTTAGGAGATTTTTAATCTGTGGGAATGAAAGGGGAGATATTTCTTTCTCAATAATCCTTCTTCGCACGATGAGCTTTATGGGGTTTTTATCGCACCATTCGCGGCGTAGGGCAAATTCAAAGACGCCGTGAAGCATAGTGCGCGCCTTGTTAAATTGGCTCGGTGTTGAGAATGTCTACGACAGCCATTTTTCGCATTCGGATACGCTAAATTCGGAAAAATTGCATTTAGAAAGCTCTGGATTTGACTTTATTAGACGTTTCCCGAGATAACGGATATCCCGAATGGAATCTGAACGCAAGTGGCATTTCCCTTCTAAATACTGATAGAACCCATTTAAGAAAGTTTCCTCTTTTGAGCGGATATTACGCTTACCTATATCTATTACCTTCGTACAGAACTGAATGGGTGTAATGCGTGCCCCGTTTGGCAGTGAATCGAGAATGTTCCTTACTAATCTTGCGGCATCGAGTAATGTTATGCCGCTATTTTCGAGTAAAATCTGTGCTGAAATTATTTCGTTTCCCATGGTATTACGAATACTTATGTCAATATTTTTTAGTTCTTTTAGTATGTAATTCGCAGAGAACAGAAATTTATCACGTTAAAAAAAAATTTTTTGTATAAGGATATTGTTTTTGTGAAATCTAACTATTTATAATCCAAATAAGCAACTTAAGTAAATAGTAAGCAAATAAGTATTCGTAATACTCTATGTAATAAAAGTATTTAATCCAAAAACTATATAAATATAAGACAATAAATATGAAAAAAATATATCAGGCTATATTAATGACTGCATCAATAATGGCATTGGCGTCATGCGGAACACTCGGCGGTGGCGACACTGACGTGTCTAACAACGCAGACTTCAAGTCTTATAAAGGTATCTGCGCAAAATATATGCAGGCACGTATTCATGCTGCCAAATGCGTAGGAAACAACGATGATGCCAATAAAATGCAGGCTCAATTGGATCAGCTAAATGCCTCAAAGAATCTGAAAGATACAAAAGCGGTTCTTGAAAGTAGCAAAATGCCGGAAATGAATAAAGCGGTAAAGTTTACTTCTGAAGCTGCAAAGAAAGAATTCTTAGAATCTCTCGGATATTTAATCGGCGGCGTTGCACAAGAGAAAATCCTATTGGACAAGGTTCTTCAAAATGTTAAGTCACTTCAGAAAGAGCTTGCTTCAAACCCGTTTGGCAGTGCTCCTGGAGAGCTTGAATTCCTTACAAGCTTGGCGGACGCAATGGGAACCGACGTTAAGAATGTTGCTGTTACCATTGATGCATACACTGTTTACGCCACGGAAAACGGAATTAGCATGGAAGATGTGAAAGCCGTCGGCGATAGGGTTGCAAAAGAATCAAATCTAGAAGACTAATTTATGCGAAGCGTTTTGTTGCTTATTTTTACCCTCTTTATAACCCATTTCGCTGGAGGAATGGAGGTTGTCAACTCTGGCATTGTGTTTGCCGGGAAGGCAGCCGGTGAGAATAATGCGGCAAAACGCTTCCCCTTTTCTTGGGAATTAGCCAAAAAGAATTCTTTAAATAAAATTCTGGCCGATAAACTGTCCAAATACAATAACTCAAATTTCAGCATTTTGACTGATGATCTCGGATCGACAAAACGAAACTCCGCGAGTTTAGCTTTTGTTGTAGACTTCGAGAAATATTATATTTCAAAACTGTCAGGGTTCGAAAAATTCAAACTGGAAATATTTATTGTCGCGGAAGCAATGTTTTTTGACTTCAAGACAAAATCTATTTTAGCTTCGCATCCGTTTATAATATCATATTCAGAAATATGCGATAATCGCCCCGATGAGGCCCACATAAGAGCTATCTTTGAGAGAATATATGGAGCCGATGCCTTCATTGTGAATTCTCAAAATTTGAATATATTCGATTTCTTCATTGAAACAATATCGAATATAAATCCAGAGCGCGTGCATTCATCATCGATAGGGGTATCAAAGGTTAATATATTGCCAGAAACTATCGATAATGTGCTGAAAATGGGGTTCCGCGAGGATGAAGCCAAGGAATTTATTGCCAGCTTGTTCAACGCATATATCTACAAAAATTTTAAAATTCCTGTTATCCCCTATTCTTACGATGGTTCTGAAATATTTTATGTTATGGCAGACGGATATATAGAGTCGGATAAATTGACAAATCAGCTGTTGTTGCAAGCACCGCGATCCACTTATAAAATCGATATATCACTTAGGAAGCTTCTGTCGAAAATCGCGGAGGAGCGTAGGGGAATACGAACTTACTTTTTTGGGGCGTCTTACTTGGTGTCGGTCAGGGATATAGAGGATGAAGTCGTGTTCAACAAGACTATCGGGAAGGGCAACTCTGCCATATATATAGCTGGCGAAGAGAAAAACTGGCCGTTTGAAGCCGAATATATAGAGGTGCTTATAATGCTTACGCAATCTGCAGGTGAACGGCTTAAGACAGATGCGAAATTTAGCGGATTTTCTGAAATAATTGAGAAATGCAGATAATATGAAAGCGATTAAGAGTTTACTTGTATCTATTGTTTTGTTTTTGCCCGTGTTCATGTATGCAGAATCGATGGTCATTGGCAAAGGGGATTACCAATATTCTGACGGCATATTCAAATCTTCGCCTGATGAAGAGGAAAGAGTTCACGCGCTTAATAAAGCTAAATCAAATGCAGTGTTGGCTTACGCTGACACACTCCCCGAGGCAACCAGAAAACTATTTGAAGAAAAGCGAGCCCAGTTCCTTTCAAACCCTGACCGATATATAATAAGATACAATGTTGCCAAAGAGAAAATGGACAAGGCTTCTAGAATGTACTCCGTTATAATCGAGGCAATAGTTGACGATGCAAAAGTAAAAAACGATATCGGCGATTCCTATGGAGACAAGAATTCCGCAATGGCAAAAAACAATATAGCGGTGTTTTTTATAGCTAGGGAAGTTGCGTCAACAACATCTTTCGATTCAAAAGTCACCAAAGTGTCGCAAGCTCAAAGCGAAAAATCCGGTTCCGCTTCTGCTGAATCATCTGACGGCACCGTTTCGGCATCCGAATCATCGTCGCAAATAAACGTTAGCACTACGGGCGGTTCGACAATAAATAAAAGCGATATTCAAGAATATAGAATAGATGAGATTAGCAGGGGAGAATTTGGAGGTTTCCTTACAGACGTATTTTCCTCAAAAGGAATGGAAAATATTTCCGATGGCTCATTCTTTGAATCAATTAATCTAATGCAGGAAGACTATGGGAAAGGAACGTCGATAAAACCTGCAACTTGGCGTAAGGTTATGCGCGAGCTAAAAGATCCAGAAATTGCCATAAAATATATTGTTGTCGGCACTGTGGATCTAAGTGCCAAGGAGATCCACGCCGCTACGGGCAAGCCAGTTGTATCCGCTACTGTTTCAGCAAAAATTTATAATATTGAAGGCAAGTTGCCCAAGATTGTGACTTCGTTGCGGCCTATTACAATTAAGGGTATTGGCTCAGACCAATCCTTAGCGAAGAAAAATGCACTTGCTAACTGTGCCAAAGATGCTGCTGAGGAGATTATAGATAAATTAAGAGGTAAAGGATTGCTGTGAAGAAAGTGATTGTTTCTTTTTTCTGCGCCTGCTTTGCGACTATTGCGGTTGGCGCTGGCAAAATAGAGTATCTGGATACAAAGGGCGTGGGCCGCGGTGCAAGCGAAAACGCTGCGGTGGAGTCAGCAATAATAGAGTGCGTCTCCCAAGTTAATGGGCTTGCAATCTCAACAAAGAGCCAATTGGACGCAGTGGAAAGCATTTCAGACAACGAATCTTTTTCTAGTCAAAAGCTCCAAAAAAGGGTTGCATCTGCGACAAAGGGAGTTGTGGCATCGTATGAGATAGTATCGGTGACAGATGTAGGGGACGGTTTGAAAGAAGCAGTTATAAATGCAAAAATTGCCCGCTATAAACAAGGCTCCGGCGCAAATAGGCTTAGAATTGCTGTATTCCCATTTAAAGCGGCAAAAGATAAATATGGCGTGGATAGTGTAAATGTCTCTGGCGACGATGTGTCCAGAATTGGCACACAAGCGTTTGTCGATAAAATGGTTGCGGCAAGGAAATTCACCGTCTTAGACAGGGAGTATGCGGATGAAGTCTTGGAGGAAAAATCTACAATTGCCAATGTGGATACTCCGGTCGAGGAAATGTGTAAGTTAGGCCAGGTTCTTGGCGCTGACTATATTGTTGTCGGAGTTGTAGAGTCGTTAACATATTCTAAAAGGGAAGTCAAAATGGAGTTATCTGGCTTGAAAGTCCCCGTAAACGATGCGGGCTGTAGCGTAAGCATTAGGTTTATAGACGTTGCCACAAGCCAGATAAAATTTTCGAATATAATAAACACAAAAGTAAAGTTATCCAAGAACATAGAATCACCCGTAGTAGAGATTTTTAATAAATTTGCTGGTGAGGCGTTGAAAAAGGTTATGGACAATATATACCCACTGCGGGTAGTCGCCGTAGAGGACGGCGAAGTGGTCCTAAACCAAGGCGGAGAAAGTGTGTCAGAGGGCGATAAATACGAGATGTTTGCCATGGGTGACCTTATAAAAGATCCGTATACAGGGGAGTCGCTTGGAAGGAAAGAAACGAAATGCGGCGAACTGGAAATCATCCGCGTAAAAGGTAAAACGAGCGACGGACGAATCTTGGGCGACTGGGAAAAAGTAGCGGAAATATTCAAAGAAAAAGAAATAGTGTGCAGGATATTGAAAGAAAAAATTTCTCAAAAGAAACAAGAAAAACTGTCCAACAAAAAGGATATTGTATGGTAAAAAAAATCGCAATAGCATTGATTGCCGCAACATGTTCGGGAGCATATTTGTTTGCGCAAGCCGCCGGAAACCAGGGGGAGGTTTTAGCTCCTCATAGCGACCGGTCCGGCAATGATGCCGGAAGCCTTAGCTTCTTATCAGAGCTTGATTCTCTTGCAGAGCCAGTCGCCGACGCTAGAAATTCGGCTACAGAGTATATCGCGAAAAAAGGATGGCAGCAAGGCCTGAACGCCGGCGGCAGGTATGTCGCAATTGTGTCTTCTACAATAGCTGTTTCGCCTTCCGATAAAAATTTCCAGCTTTACCGCATAAACGCCTACAACAAGGCCATGCTCGATGCAAAGGCCGAGGTTGCAAAATACTTTTCACAGGAAATATCAACGCGCGCAAAGAACATCTTGTCTGAGCCGGAGTCTGCGGAATCAATAAAGGCCAAGGCAGAGGCGGAAGCAGGAATTTCCCCATCAATTATCGACAAGACCATGGCGCTGGTTAACAAGAAACTCGACAACGCGCTTGAAAAAGAAGGAATTACTCTGGAGTCGAAAAAAGCAGAGCCTATCACAGAAGATTTAATAAACGAGAGCTCTTATTTGAATGCCGTAAAAAGCATCGCGGCAACGCAAGTTGGCGCCCTTGTAACATCGAAGATTTTTGAGCAAGACAGGGAGATTGTTGTAGTTGCGTATTATTCCGACAACACAAAGCTTCTGGCTGGAGCAATTAACGGGAGAGGAGATGTTCCGAAGGTGAAGCCCAGAAAAGGAGAACCAATTCGCGATTGGATTAAAAAGCTCAAGTTATCGCAACTATATTCGTCCATGGGGATACAAATGACATCTGATGAAGATGGAAATATAGTAATCCTTTCATACGGGCAATCTAAAGCAAGAAGTAAAAGCGCTACCTCGAAAAATATGGCCTATGAAAAAGCTGTCTTGGAGGCAGACCAATACATAAGAAACTTTGCAGGAGAAACCGTGGTGTACGCCGGAGAGAAGGAAATGATGGAGAACTCAAAGGAGTATCTCGATAATGCAGTTGAGATGGCATTAGATGATAGCATGAAAAAGAAAATAGAGACGCAGGCAGACGCTCTTAATATTTCTGGTATTTCTACTATCCGTTCATGGAGTATAACGGATCCTCGCTCAGACTCAATAATTTGTGGCGTAGTCCGGATGTGGAGTATAAAGACTTCTGATACTGCAAATATATCCAGAGAGCAAATGCGCGACGCAACTACCAACAGGGGAGGGCGCACTAACGCAAAAAAACAGAGTGGCTCATCCCTCAGATCTTCTACTCATCAAAGATCTGGATCTACACAAAGTCTTTCAGGAGATCAGAGTAAATACAAAACCCAGAGTATAGAAAGTGAAGATTTCTAATATCTTTATACTGGTTGCTGGAATGCTTTTGGGCACTCCCAGCAGCCAAGTATTTGGCGAAATACACCATAAAGGTAATTATTTTTATATTGTATCTTATGCGCGAATATATTCGAACAGCAGCATTTCAGAAAAAAATGCAATGACAAGAGCTGAATTAGGTGCTCAGAATGAATTCGCAAGATATGTTATTAGTCAAAAAATCTCACTGCCTGACAAACTTGGCCCCATAGCGGATAAAGTTAGGGATAATTTTCTTTGTGATTATATTTCAGGAACTATAAAAAATGCGAAGATAGTAAGATCTCTCGTTTTAAAAGACGGACGGGCGTGTTGTGTTTTGGAAATCCCGGAAGAGAATATGGAGAATTTCCCTGCTATTGACTTAAGAAATGACACTAAGCGTCTTATTGATGGTCTGGAAGACAATAGATTGTTGCGCTTTGAAGTTGCCAAAATTTTAGGATATCCAGGAGTTAGGTTGGTTCCAGAGACAAGTAAGATTGAGGCCTGCTATCAGAAACTTTCTTTAAAATCAGTACCAGAATCGTGGATATTAAAAAACTTTGGTACCTTGCAGGTTGAAAAGATAGATGATAATGGGCTTATTTCAGCGGCTGAAGCATTTGTGGGAATTGATAGCGTGTTTAAAGAGATTGTCGGTGAAATATCAAAAAGGGGATATAAATCATGTGCTGCGTTTCTATCTGATATAGAGCTTCCATTGACTGCTTCTGCGGGAACTATCATTCCTTGCGTTGATACTGGCAGTGAAATACCGATAGTCAAAATATTATCGGAAAAAAAATCATCAATTAGTTTTGAGAATTCTACAAAAGAAAATAAATATGCTGATGCCGCCCTTGCAGAGTTTTCAAGTTCCCAACCGAACTTTGCCAAAGTTAGAGAATACGGATTGTGCTCGTTGGTGGACTCAGTTTCCGATACTATTTTCAATCTGATTGGCAGAACTTACGAGGAGGAGGGTAACTGGGATTGCGCAATATTGTTTTATGCTCAAGCAATTTCTATAAATAAAGACACTCCCTATGCAAAAGCAAATTTGGCGAAATGCTTCTATGAAATGCAAGACGCTGATTTAGCAATTTATTGGGCTAATCAAACGCTTGAGTCAACAAAACAGCCCGAATGGTCTATTCAAAGAGCAAAAGATATAATAAGATTAATTGAAGAAAATGAGAAAAAATAAAATAGTTCAAGTCGTGTTTCTGTATTTAATGCTTCTTATGTGTGGTTGTACGACAAATACTACGGATAATAGCCTAATGTTTGGTGAGAATGGAAGCCCTAAGATTGTCATAGGTGATATTCAGGCGAGTAAGGCAGACATTCATTCGGTCTTAATGAAAGTATTGCGGGAGAGAAGGTGGAATGTTTTGGACGATGGCAACCCTATTGTAGTCGAACAACTAAACGGCTCCCAGCATGCAAAGTTGAAAATATATATTTATAGCGGGAAAGTTGTAGTTGACTCAATAGGGTCAACTCGTGCCGGACAGCCTTACGTTCCTCTAAGCTACATGGAATACATACGTAAATCTTTAGTTCGTGACCTGCGAATGAACGAATATGAACGTTACAATAAAATATAAGTTTAAAATGAGATATTTATCTTTTATATTTGCATCAATTTTATTTTCTACGGTTCTATGTGCAGAAAATGAAACGGACAAGTGTAAGTATTGCGGATCCAGCGCCTATGGCAGCTGCACTAGAAGTCCTATCAAGATCCATGTGCACATAGGCGATTCAGAGAAATGCGTATATTGTGGTAGCCATGCATATGGTAGTTGTACTAGAAGCCCATACAAGATTCATAAGCATGGGCACGGTCAAGACAAATGCGTGTGGTGCGGCTCAAGATCTGTGGGTAGTTGTACAAGAAGTCCATCCGGCAGGCATGAGAAATAAATGGGTGTTGAAATGATGTTTCAGTTAACCTAATTCTAATGCGTAATATTGCAGGGAATCCATCAATAGAGAAAAAGTGTCTTGCGCGACATTTCAAAAATCCATTCGCAAGAAGAAACAGGCCTGTAGGGCATCCATCTTATTGCACATTAAAGAATTTTTTTGAATTTTTTAAAAAAGGCGCATTTTGTTCCAAAAATTTTACTAACATAGACGCTCAACGGACATCTCCAAATTCGCAATTTTCTGTCTAACACTTTTGTCTTATTTTATAATGTGATTAGCAGTATGCCCAACAATAATTATTAGTCCAATTCTAAAATTTTATTTGCAAGTATCAATACTTATAATCAAGGCTGATTTATTGGATAGTCGAATATTTGCCTGCTTTATGGCAATACTATTTATATATTGTACTTATTGCGGGTTTATAATTTAAGGCTGGATATTTGGATATCGTATTAGCATCTCCGGAGTAATACATGGCAGCGACATATTATGTCGCATATTTGTATTATATTTTTGCACGTGGATAAAAAATATGAATACAAATAATTTAGAAGACATTGGAGAATCCCCTGACAAGTTCGATGCAAAAAGAATTTCAACTTTTTTTGTATCGAATTTGATAAGAAGCGGAGATTTTATTCTGAATGAGAAATTTTTAGATATGGTCTCTTTTTACTACGGCTATTCTGGAAAGTCCTTTCCCGAAGAAGTCAAAAAGATTATCAAAAATTTTCTTTTAAATAAAAAAATAAAAAAGAAAACAATTAAGAAGATAGTAAATAAATATAATGGCATCTGGCGAGATTTCTTCTATGATATATCCCTTATGGCAAACGTGCCTATTAAAGAAATCGAGAGTGATTTGACTGAAGCTCTAAAAACAAAAGTCTTACAAGAACTCGTAGATTATTTTAATCTATCGTCTATTAATCTGCTCAGCAAAAGAAACAGTGATATAAAATCGTTCTTCTCCCTAAACGATATACAACTCCGCATAATTTTAGTTTCAATAATAATCTCGGAATCCAAAATGTTGCAGAATTATATTAGGGAGCTCGACGAATTAGACCGCCGCAAGGCGATTGCCGGAATGGTTGATACGTCTAGTAAAATAGTTATATACGAATTATTGAGTTCATCAAAGCTAAAATCACTACAAATCTTAGACAATAAGAATCTTGTTTTAAAAGAGATAAAAGAATATATAATTGGTTTAGATGAGAGTTTTGTAACGAAAATCATAAAGGAAGATCTTGAAACAGATAACTTATACAACATAGAAACATTCAATGTTTCAGCTGTATCTAAAAATATAATCTTAAGACTATTAAAATTAGATAAACCTGTAAAGATTCTGCTATACGGTGAACCTGGATCAGGGAAAACCGAGTTCGCAAAGTCAATAATAAAGGCAAGTGGCAATAGTATCGCGACCCCGATCTTTCCCAACGAATGCAATCAAGAAGAGAGGTTTTATAGATGTTCAATGGCAGAGTACGTATCGCATAAGAAGGGAAGAGTTGCACTCATAGATGAGTGCGATGATATAATCTCGACAGATTACTCGTTCCGAAAAAAAAGCGGCATCGATAAAGAATGCATAAATAGTATATTTGACCAAATGGAAGGGAAAAGCATTTGGATAACGAACTCTATAAATTTTATAGATAAATCTATTTTACGGCGGTTTACATACAGCGTAGAGTTTAACGGCCTATCCAGAAATCAAAAAATAACCTCTTTGAAAGGACTATTAAACTCGTCCGGGATTCCGCGCGCAATAAATGCGGAAGATTTGTATAATAGGCTTCAGAAGTATTCATTGCCTACCGCCGGGATTCTATCTGCGGTAAATTTGGCCTACATTGCTGCCCAGGCGCCACAAAGTGGAGAATTGTTGGAAATAATAGATGACATAGCAAAAGCGCAGAGCACTTTGTTAAACGGCAGCGTGCCTAAAAATGTTCGCAGATATAAGCCTGATACACATTTCGATCCCTCAATTATCAATATGGATATACCATATGAAAAGCTCATATATGCATTAAAAAGTTACGACAATAAGCTTAAAGAAAAATCGGCAAATTGTCCTATGAATCTGATATTTGAGGGGGTGTCGGGAAGCGGAAAGACGGAGCTTGCGAAACATATCGCGCAAGTCTTAGACAAAAAAATAATATTAAAAAATATGTCGGACCTGCAGTCGGCATTTGTCGGTGAGACAGAGAAAAACATAGCAAACGCTTTTAATGACGCAGAACGCGAGGACGCCATACTGGTGATAGACGAGGCCGACTCGCTATTCGTTGACAGGCAAAGTTCTGTAAGAAGCTGGGAGGTGTCTCAGACGAATGAAATACTTACCCAAATGGAGAACTACAGGGGAATATTTATATGTTCTACAAACATTATTGAAAGTATAGATTCCGCCGCTATGCGAAGATTTCAAAAGAAAATAACTTTCACCTACCTTAATTTAGAGGCCAGAAAGAAGCTGTTTAAAAGTTACTTTTTAAATCCAGAAAATGAAATGGCAGCAGAAACTATCAAGGAACTGGAGGGCCTAAATAATCTAACGGCTGGCGACTTTAAAAACGTGTATCAACAAATTCAGTTTGATGATAATATCCAGTATGAAGAAAGAGATTTTATTGAAATGCTAAAACGAGAATTAAAGTTTAAAAGAAATCTATCGCCAAAAAAAGGAAAAATAGGATTTTGCGTTTAACTCCAACGCGACTAATACGGTCAAAATATACAAAAAGTGGCAAGATGGAGAAATAGAAAACGGCGGGGCTGTTTTCTATGTGGTTTTTGGAATCTTGGGATTATTTTATTAAAAAATCGAACTTACGACTTATTTTGTCGTGCGAGTATGATATTTTCGCGCAAAGAAATTTATGAAAAATAAAGTTCTTAATTGCAAGAATATGTCTAACGTTTATTTTGATGAAGACAAACATAAAATACTGATAAGAGGAAAGGAGATAGCATTGTATGAAAAGAGAAACTTTAGAAGAGAAAACTTCGGAAGAATTAGTTGAATTGCTAAAGGAAGACCCCTCGCTTTCATCAAAATTTGACGAATATTCGCTGTGGAGTAAGATTATTACTTGGAGCTATCTCTTAGCAGAACAGCCGCGATTTGCGGATAAGTGCGACAAGTGGGATGAGTTTGATGCTTGGGATTGGTACGAGTTGTTTGATCAGCCGCAGTTTGAAGAAAAAGCAAAGCAATATCCATCAGGATGGGCAGCCATATTGACGCAGAAACCTGAACTTGCTCGAGATTGCGATAAATGGGAAGAGTTTTCCACCGTGGATTGGAGCTGGTTATTAGAATCTCGGCCGCAGTTTGCAGATAAATGCGACAAGTGGGAAGAGTTTTCCGCTTGGGATTGGTACGAGTTGTTTGATCAGCCGCAGTTTGAAGAAAAAGCAAAGCAATATCCATCAGGATGGGCAGCCATATTGACGCAGAAACCTAAACTTGCTCGAGATTGCGATAAATGGGAAAAGTTTTCCGCTGAGGATTGGAGCTCGTTATTAAAATTTCAGCCGCAGTTTGCAGACATGCGCAATAAGCAAATTTAAAAACATGCAAGGGGCTTGTCAGAATTGCAATTTCTTTTAATAGGATACTGCATGCCACGCGTGTTTTTAGGAAGTTATATTACTTATAAGCATTTGGGCTAAGGCCATAGCCGCATGTTGGTTATGGCCTTAAGCCGTTAAAAAGCGGATTTGTGCATGGAGTTGTCAATCATATCAATAATATTGAGTGTATAACTTTAAGAAATGTATTTGCGATTAAAAGATTTCTTGTTTCATTCTGAGGAGGTGGATCGTGAAGATTTGGAATTGTTCAAAAAAATTCGTTAATAAACATATTAATAATATACGTAAAAATGATTCATTGCGTATTATTAGCATAAATGATTTTGGATTTGCCCCCTTCAATTTTGGCGATGATCGCCAAAAATCGCTAATTTTATATTTCGACGACGCAATTCCCATCGACGGAATCTACGATTCGCTTATTTTTAATGAAAGGATGGCGCGCGATATTTTAAATTTCGCGATAAACGCGTCGAGGGACGGCAAGGAATTGCTCGTCCACTGCACCGCCGGAATATCGAGAAGTTCTGCTGTATCAATCAATTTAAACAATTTTATCAATAAAATATTAGTAAAGAATCTTGAAGACTGGGAGGAAAATATAAAGCATGGATTTGAATTTGCCCCCATCCCCAATCCCCATGTGTCGTCTGTTATGAATCGGGTAATTTCCGATTATTTGAGCCGCGGTTCTTTTGATACCATACGATAATTTTGGCGAGTTTTTCCGCAGAAATATTGTCATAATTAAACTTTGCATTCGGATCGTTATAATATTTTTTTATGGCCTCTCCTAAGTATGACGCAGTAAATCTGCGCGCGTAAACCTTTTCAAGAATCGTCATATTTTTGTTTTTTAATTCCCCCATAAGCTCAAATCTCCGGCAGGCATGCCTGTTTTCGTTAAATTTGCAAGTACCCTCTTGGAGTTCTTTGATCCAACGCTTACATTGAATAAGTTCCCGCGCTCCGGTGTAATGGGCGCACACGAGGCATCCTCTTTCGCCCGCTATTTCAAAAGGGCGATAACATTTTCCGGAAATTGCAAAATTACGCTTTTTTTTCATAGTTTCAATATTAAATAAAACGGGTTATTCGCATTTCTTTCTTTTCGGGAAAGAGATTCAATTCCGGAAAATATTTTTTTAATATCGGTTGCTCTTGTAATAAGAGTTTTTTCCGTTTATTCAATTCGCCAAACTTGTCGCACTTCACCGCAAATTGCGGCTGGGAAATTAGGAGTCTAAACCAATCTTCCTCGGTGAGTTCATTCCATTTGCGGACAGATTCAAAATTTTTTGAATACTTTGGATTCTCCGATAGGATTTTTGCCCAATTATGTGTTGAAAATACACTCCAATCTTTGACAAATTTTTTATTTGCGGAATTGATGGTTAAAAGTACGGCTAATCCGTTTGCGCATTTTTTTGCACTCTCGACAAGGCTTGGATTTTTTATAATAATGCTTTCCCAAGCGAACATTTTTATGTCGTCAAGAGTTGAAAACTTTTCAATTAATTTTGGGCGAAGTTCGATAAGTTTATATTTGTCATAATCAAAAATTTCATCCCAATCTGAATATGCTTCAACATAATCGGGAAAAACAGCAAGCATTGCTATCCTTCCTTCTCTGTATCTTTCGGCGATGCCGCGCAGGCAGGGTTGACGCTTCAAAAGTGGCAACCAATTTAAAAAGGCGTCAAAGTCTCTAAAATATGGACATTTGTCTGCAAACTGCGGCTGGCTCATGAGAAGCTGGGTCCATTCAATATTTAAAAAATCTATATCCCAATCGTAGCGTTCGGCAAGCTCGGGTTTCAAAGATAGGAGCGCCACTATCCCCTTGGGACAATACCACGCTATGTTTTCAAAATTTGGATTTTTTAAGAGCAGATTCCGCCATGCTTTAACGCTTCTCTTCATAACGCGGGCTTTGAGCATGTATTTTTTGAATTGCGGGTGTTTATCCGATAAGATTTGCAGCAGAGAGAAAGAAAAATCATTGAAGCATTCGCATTTGCCTTCAAATTGCGGCTGTGCGAGAAGAAGTTCAAGCCACTGTTTATGCGTAAATCTAGACCATGCGTTTATCTGATTACATTCTTTCGCATAATCCGGGTGTTGCTTTAATATCGCAATCCAAGCGTCGGTAGATATTTTTTCCAACTCGTTTAAATCTGTATTCATGATTTTTCTCTTATCAAAAATTTGACTCCAAACATTGTCCGCAAATCTGCGACATAATACGACTTCGCATTGCGGCATTACACTCTGCGACATATTTTGTCCTGTTATTGAGTTAAAGTTAAAAGAAAATAAAATTTTCTCTATGAATAGCAAAAGTCAAATTATGGATTCTGAGTCTTTGTCTGCGGAGAAAGACCTCAGATATATTTTTAATTTACTGCCTCGAAAAGGAATTACTGTGCTCGCGGGAGCTTCCGGAACCGGAAAGTCAACATTTGCGCTAAATCTTATTGAGTCGGTGTTGCTTAATAATCCTTCAATGTCCGCACTTATATTTTCTTTAGAAAGATCCTCCAAAGAGGTACTGGACTTAATGGCGCGCTCAATGAGCGGAATAGCAGCCTGGAAATTTAAACCTGAAAACTTAGTCGGCGCAGAAGCGGTTAAGTTTAAGAAAGCAAGGCAGTCTATAGAAAAACTTCCTCTGTTGATACGCGACGGCGCGCACTCGGTTAAAGATATATGTGCAACTACCCGCACCGTAAACAATATAATCTTAAAACAAAGTGATGAAAAACCTCTTAACGTTATACTTATAGATTACCTTGAAAACATTGAGCCTTCCTGCAAATCTTTGGAACGGGTATATCAGGTAAGGGAAGCAATGGCATCGCTAAAGGCTCTCTCGGAAGAGTTGGAAGTCCCGATAATTCTGCTTGCGAAGCTGAATAGAAAAAATTTTTACGAACCAAAAGTCGATAACCTAATATACGCAAGCGAAATAAAAAAATACGCAGATACCGTTGCGTTGCTTGGTTATAAGGAAATTCCTACTCCCGATTTGTTTGAAGTGAAATGCAACCAAGTGGAATGCAACTATAAAATACGTTTAGACATAGTAAATCTTCCCGAAAACAGCGGTGTATCAATTCCGCTTATTTTTAAGCGTAGTAGCATGCGATATACTTCCGACTATGAAAGTTTAGGTTGACATGATGTGTCTAGTTATAATAGTAAATTAAGTACGCCTTAAATATAGATGTTGTGTTATGTTAGACGAAGAAATGATTTGCAATATGAGCAAGCGGAAACTCCGAGAATATCTGCTTGCACATCCCGACGAAGCCTACGAAATCCATAGTATGGTCGATTTAAGAAGCAAAGGGTTTACCATATCGGATATCGAAGAACTGATGGGGGAGTGCCCGGATTTTGCGGAAGACATCGAAGATATTATTATAGATATGGATCACAAAAATTTCTCGGAGGATTACTGGGAACAATTCGACGATGGATACGACCCCGAAGCCTATTTTGACGACGACTAATACAAAGGATCTTGGAAAATTATATGCCACCAGAAAATAACGACGCTGAGATAGCGAAAACGGAAACACCGAAAAAGGAGATAGCTGAGGTTATAAAGCTTACTGAGCTTTATACGTTAAAAAACTTAAAAAACTTAAAAATTCCAGAATATCAGCGTCCTTATAAATGGACTGAGAAAAACGTAAATAATTTAATCGACGATATTATTAGCAATAAAGATAAGTCCGAATACCGTTTAGGTACTTTGGTTTTACATGAAAATGAAGAGACGAACCTCGACATAGTTGATGGGCAGCAGCGCATCATAACGCTTATGCTCATTCTATACGCAATAAGTGAAAAATATGAAAGAGTTAAGGAGCTGTTGGAAAATAAAAATGAAAATAAACTCAGGGAACATAAATTCAATAATCCCATCTCGCAAAATAATATCGTAAAAAATTACCAACTAATCAAACAGCGTATTAACGATTTCGATGAGGCAACTGTAGATTTTCTCTTAACAAAATGTACCTTCGTTAAAATTGTGCTTAACGATGTCTCCGAGGCGTTTCAATTTTTTGATTCGCAAAATTCAAGGGGCAAGGAGCTTGAACCGCATGATTTACTGAAAGCATACCATTTGCGCGAAATGCGGGAAATACCATCTGACGAGCAGATAGAAATAATAGAAAAGTGGGAAGGTATCGATACTGACGAGCTGGCAAGCTTATTTGAATACCTATACCGGATAAAAAACTGGAGCAAATCAAAATCGGCACGGGAATTTACAAAAGATGAAATAAACGTCTTTAAGGGAATAAATTTAAATAACAAAATTTATTATCCATATAAGCGAATATTCTATGTAGCAGAATATTTCATTGAGAAAATTGCAAAGGCGCCGTTAGTAGAAACGGAATATCCATTTCAGCTGGACAATATTATAATTAACGGAAAGCGTTTCTTTGAAATGATATACCGGTATTTCAAATCAAAAAAAGACTTACCGGACTTGATAAGAAAATGTAACTTTGAAATTTATAATATATTGTATGCAGACCATAAATATAACGGTAAAGATTATACCGGATATTATAGAGTTGGAGACGATTATACAAAAATTTTGTTTGAATGCGCTTGCATATATTTTCTCGATAAATTCGGAGAGAGCAAAGAGCTAAAAAAAGTTTTTGAAAAAATATTCTTATGGGCATTTTATATAAGGCTAACAAGCAAACGCATTCCATTTTCCAGCATCGATAATTATGCCATGGAGTATGACTCATTTTTTAAATATATAAAGGAAGCTTTGCAGATATCAGATATTTTAAAAGTGCGGCTAAAGTCCGTCAGCAAAAGTGAAGTTCAAGGTGTAGATGCGATAGTAGAATATTTCGAAAAGAAGGGGTTGTTGTATAAACCTCAGAAAAGTTAAATTTTATGGACTCAAATAAAATGAGCGGGGAAATTACATATCTAAAAGTTGAAGACATTTTCAATAGTGGAAACGGTAAATACAAGATTCCCATTTATCAGCGCAACTATGCATGGAAAGAGCTTCAAATAAGACAACTTATACAAGATATTTACGACTATGCAGAGGACAATGAGGAGAATAATGAAAATAAAAAAAAGAAATATTACATTGGAACACTGGTCGTACGCCCCGATAAAGGAAATACCTTTGAAGTGATAGACGGACAACAACGCCTAACAACACTTTCAATGCTTGTAGCATATCTTAAAAAAGTGTCAAACAACACCCAGGAATCAGAGAAGACAGAATTAGAAAATACAATTACATTCCAATGCAGGCAGGTTTCCACTAATTCATTAAACAAAATATGGGGGAAGAACTCAAGCGATGATTATGAGGCGACAGACCCGATATTAGCTGGATATCAAATTTTAAAAAAATCTTTTGAAGACATAGTAGGGAAAGCATCAGAAGATGGAACAAATGAAAAGTATTTAGCGTATCTTCTTGAACACGTAATAATATATCGGATACCAGTACCGGAAGATACGGATTTGAATCATTATTTTGAAATAATGAATACGCGCGGAGAACAGTTGGAAAAGCATGAAATTCTAAAAGCTAAATTACTCTCCGTTTTCAAATACAACACTGGCACAATAGAGTTTTATAGCAGGATATGGGATGCTTGCTCTGATATGGGAAAATATCTGTGCCCTAAGACCTTATTACCAGATCCTCAAGATAAAACTCATGATAAAGGAAACAACGAAGAAAATTTCACAATAAAAAGCATTATAGAAAACACTGACGGTAAACCTGGAAATAATAATGGACAGAATAATAGCCAAGAAGATAATAGCGCAGAAGATCGCTATAGATCTATAATTGATTTCCCCAATTTTCTGCTGTTGGTTTTAAAACTAATGGATGATAAAACAGTATTGGACGATAAAAAATTGTTGGATGAATTTGATAAAAAATTAAATCTTAAAGATCACTTGTCTGTTGAAAAATTTTTTAAAAAATTGTTAACGTCAAGACTCCTATTTGACAATTATGTAATAAAACGCGAATTATCCTCAGGGAAGTGGAGTCTAAAATCTTTGGATAAAAATGGGGAATCTCTTGAAAATACGTTTAACGATCCAAATAGCAATCATCAGATACTTATGCTGTTATCTATGTTTGAAGTTTCATTTCCCAATTATAGTTATAAGTCTTGGCTGTTTGATGTACTAAAGTATTTGACAGAACAACCTCGCTCTATTGATTTATGGTGTGATATATATTGTAATAATTCAAGTTGTTTTTCACAATGGTATAACGTAGAAGCCGATGATTATATTAAATTCCTAGAAGAAAGCGCTAGTAAAAAGAGGGATACTTACATAAAAAACACAGATAATGTCGAACTTGATTATGATAAATTTAACACCTTTGACATCGGTACAGCCGTTCCCAATTTCATATTTAATTTGTTAGATTATAAATTATGGAAAAATGAAAAAAGAAAATATAAGGATTTTGAATTCACATATAGAGATTCAGTTGAACATTTCTATCCCCAAAGTCCGATATGCGGAGAATCTGTCGATAATGTGAATTCATTTGGCAATTTGTGCCTAATTACATCGGATATGAATTCACGGTTAAACAATCTCCTTCCATCAGCAAAAAGAGATATTTGGAACGCATCAAAATCTCAGCCGAGCATAAAACTTTCTAAGATGATGGAGATGATGGAGACGAAAGAGTGGAATGGAAATGCTATAAAAAAACATAAAGCAGATATGCTCAAAGTGTTATTTGCCAAAGAGACTTCGGAACATTAAAAAGCAATAATTAGACAGTATTCTTTAAATCGCGACAGGTTTTGTCGCGCTTTTTTGTTATTATTGGGCAATGGGCGAATTTATTATATTCCTATTTTTTGCACTCTCTATATTTCTGTTTTTTCTGCCGGTATTTATAGCATTTAAGCGCAAGCACACTTATAGGTGGCTCATTCTTCTACTGAATATTTTTGGGTTGACGGGATTGGCTTGGTTATGCGCTTTCATTTGGGCGCTCTGGCCCAAAGACGATTTTCTAAATTAAAAATTTGTTGGAGTCTCAAAATGTCGCGCGAGTGCCTTAAAATAGCCTTTCAAAATAAATTCAACAGAAAGGAAAATTATATATGTCATTATGGAGAATTACAGTCAAAAATAGCGGATGCCTAAATGGAATCCGTTTGGAACGCGGGATGAGCGTGCAAGTAGTTTCTACCGCCCATCCATTGACATCGAGCGGGCTTGGCTTGGTGCGCGACGCATTTATTAGAATCTATGGTATAGACCTAAAAGCGGCCAATGCACTCGGCGGGGCGTGTTTAGATGTAAAAAAAGAAGGTTAACGACAAAGGCGGAGTTTTCACTCCGCCTTTTTTCTTTCCTCTTCTTCAAGTTCGTCTTTGTATTTTTCGTAGTGTATTGGATTTGATTTTAGCAAATTCACATGTTCTTTAGGATAAAAAGAGGCGTTTTTTTCTATATTTTCCATATACGAGTCCTCCTCATATTCCGACGATGACGGAATGTCAAAAATATCAAAAATTAGCGAGCATGCCGCCACCGCCAACATAAATATATCTTTCATAATTTATTCAGGTGTTGAGCAGGTACATTTTATAAGTTAGCGGCGCCATATTTGGCATTCTTTGGAAGCGTCAGTTCTATGGACAATACTCCGCACGCGCCGCATGCGATAGTGTAGGGGGGGAATATTATTTTTACAGTGTCTTTCTTGATTGAAAACTGGATGACATTTAATATCTCGTTCAATTCATCTCCTGAAAGCTCTTTGGAGCCAATAGATTTATATTTTGTCTTCAGTCTCAATTCGTCTAGAGCTCTTTTTAGAAACTCAACGCAATCATTTTTACTTTCAAATAAGTTGGCAAATTCCAACTTTTTAATTTTATCTCCGTCTATTAAGTAGTTGACTCCTATAATATTTGAATGGCAACCGTTGGCTCCATGGTGATATTGGTAGGTTTCAATCTCGCATGAAAATATTTCGGCATTATTCTGAACTAAGGTGGTTTTTATAGAAACTTCGCTTTTATAATTTTTAATTTCTGAAAGGTCTTCGTCAAAAAAGTATTCAACCTCGTTGTAATAATCCTTTAATATGTTTGTCTTTATATCTTTTAATGCCTTATTTATGGCTTGCTGTGCAGGTGTTAAATTTTCGCCCTTAAATTGAAATATGTCTATATCCGCGATAAGTTCGTATTTCCTTTGGTTCGGAGGTAGCGTTTCCCCTGACGTGGTAGAGTTCAAATTTTCGCAATATCCCACAAGGAAGTTTGCAAGAAGTAATAGAGTAATCAATGTTCTTTTCATAATTAGGCTGTTATTTAAATGATAAAATTTCCAATTTGTGTTGTGGTAAATTTTTAAACCGCAAATAGGGTATCATATAGCAATGGCTATTTCCGCGCAAGCAATAGCATCATCCAAAGCATTGTGGTGGTGCTTTAATTCGATATCAAGAAAGCTTGAAACACAATCCAGCGAAACGCTTTTCGGCCTTAAATGTTGAGGAAGATTTCCAAGATATTTTCTGCACTCTCTGCAAGTACAATAAAAGTTATAGTTGGGATATTCCATGGAGTATGATTTGTGCGCGGCAATCAGGCAACTTTCATCAAACGCGGCGTTATGTGCGACAAGCGGCAACCCTTCGATTCTCCGCGATACCTCAGCCCAGACTTCCGGAAAAATCGGCGCATTGGAAGTGTCATTCAAAGTCAATCCGTGAATTTCGCTAAAACGCCATAAATAATATTCCGGATTGGGTTTTATTAGGCTATAAAATGTATCGGTGATTTTTAAATTTCTGACTATCGCAACTCCGACACTGCATACGCTGCTACGCTCGAAATTGGCAATCTCAAAATCTATCGCCGCAAAATCCCTTAAATTATTCATAACTTTTAAGAGTTTCCTTTAAGCTTTCAATTATCTCTTTTCTTAGAATTTTAGGCTTCTGGACAATAATGTCGCTGCCTTGAGAGCGTATCCAAAACCAAAGTTGCCAAGAGTCGCGCACGGTGGCGGTAAGCAGCCACTTGCCGTTTTTATAGCTTATTTTCTGGTCGTCGGAAATAGCCGCCTCATTTAGATAGCTTGCGAGCGTATCAGAAACCGCGGCTTCTAGCTTTATCATTTCTCCCGAACCAAAATCCATAGCGCCGCTTGCTATATATTTTTCAAGATTAAACTGTTTGGGAATATCCGCTTTGCTTTCCAAAATTTCTACAGAACGGAAACGTTGGACGGCATATTGCATTGGCGCTTCGCCATATTCAGAGTTGCTCGCTATTAAATATGTGCGTACGCCGCGCTGAACCATCGCAAAAGGGTTTAAAATGTAAGTCTTTGACGCTTTCCCAAGCGGATCGTATTTTACCTCTATTTGAAGGCCTTCTACTAGCGCGCTTTGAATTTTCTCAAGAATATCTTCGCGTGTGTTTACCGGTTTGAAACTCAATGATTCGGGAATATATCTAACTTTTGAACTCCATTTAGATATGGGCAACGCCTCCAAGGCTGCAAGCTTTTTGCGCGCAAGCTCGAACTTTGAATTTAGCATTTTGACCATTGGCACGGGCAATATCGATTTCAATACATTCTCGGCGAGCGCAAGCGATACAGCGTCGGCGACTTCTATTCCACCAAACTCGCTTGAAATGTCCTTAAGCCAATACCAGCGAAATGGCGCGGAATCTTCGTCGGCCATTAGCGGGAACAATGTTGATAGGTCGCGCAAGTCACGCTCAACTGTCCGCTTTGTGACTACATAGCCTTTATCGGCAATTTGTTTCGTCAATTCCAATGATGTAATCCCCGGCTTCCGCGTGGGTATAATCCGCAATAGTTCCCATTGTCGGGCGAGAGAGTTGTTATTGTTTTGTTTAGGCATGGTATTATCTTATTTGTTAGAAACTAAAACACATTACGGGAATAATGCGACAAAATATGTCGCGCACACGGAAATATTTTTTATATAAAATGCCTAATGAGCATATACCAATCGCTCTCATAAAATTTTTGCAAAGCGCCGTATTCTTCCGCAATCGGATAGAAAAAATCAAAATCTTCACATAGTAAAGTACGCCAATCTCCCGGATTAAACAGCTTCAAGGCTTTGTATTTCACGGCGGTTTTTATAATTTCTTTATGTTGTAGCAGCACTCTTAGCCAATTTTCGCGCGTAAAGGCCAAATATCCGGTTTTTTTATCACCATTTGCGGTCGAATACTTTTCACAATAATCAGATATAGCAGGATTATTTTCAATCGCCAAACTCCACATTTTTGGCGTTATTTGTATTAAGGAATCTTCATTGTTTAAGATTTTTGTGTTTATATCCTCTATTGCCCTTTGCCTTTCATCAATTAGTTTTTTATCAAATTCGATTTCTAAAGAACTTTTTTCTTTTGCTTGGCTTGTGGAAAACTCAAATTTATTCTTATCGCAAAGCCTGTCGCCAAGCGATGATTGCTTGTGCAAAATAAACGACTTTGAATAGTCATCCAAGACATTTAAAGCTCCTTTGCTTACTGCGAATTCAAACAAATTGGGAGCTCTTGATAGTATTATCATCCATTCCCTCGAAGTAAACAACAATATCCCGTCTATATATTTATATATGTAAAGGGCTTCCGGATAATTATCCACTTCGAGCCTCCTCTTATACTCGTCGGTAAACGGAAAGTTGCCCATCCTTTTCTCGTTTTCGAGTTTTTTTAAATAAATATGTTTATTGGACTCCATTACTATCAATGGATTATATGCAACACTTTTTATTTTTAAGTGTTTCTGCTTTGCATATTCGGGACGATCCGCGAGGAGCATTGCCCAATAATTTTCTCCTAACAAGTCCCAAACATTGAAACGGTCAAATAATTTTTCTATTTTCTCAACTGTTGCTTCCATTCCCAAATTGAAACAGACGAATACGACATAATATGTCTTGAAAAAGAGATTTTGAGATATGCGCACTATCAATCTATGAATCTGCTTTTGTAGTGAGTGTTTAAATTTTTTTTGTCCTATTGATGAAATGGAAGAAAAATCGTAAACATATATTATGAATCGGGGGATCGATAACATTTCGAATTAAAATAAGTCTGATATGTTGCACAAAAACTTAGTGCGTCGAGTTACTCCAAAGATGGATTCTTATAGCGAAATAATTCCGGATGCGCGCGTAATATTCGCGTCCAATCTCGTTCGTCGAAGGCGCCCCATGTTTTGCAATATGTAGCCAAAGATACTTGAGAAACTATAAGAAATCTCCATTGATTGTGGTCGAATTTATTAAAACACGGGCAACGTTCTGCAAACTGAGGCTGCTTTTCCAAAATATAGGCCCAGTCCCAAGTTCCAAATTTATCCCACACAGGGCATATGTCGGCAAGTTTCGGGTATTTTATTAGGTTTGATACCCACTTTTGGCGCAATATAAGTTCGTTTTCGGTGGTTTCGTTTTCGTCTGTACTTAATGTGATGCCGTTTTTTTTGAGCAGATTTAGAGCGATATTTCTCGCAAGATTTGCTTCGTGTGCGTTTGCTCTGTTATCGCCTGCAAGCCTTAACAGCTTTTCGATTCTATCATATAGTTTACGCTTATTATCATTCATTTGGGTATAAAGCTATGAATGTTATGTTGTCGCAGTCGGGGGCGCCGTTTGACAGAGCCTCATTAAATAATTTTTCAGCAGTCAAATTTGTTTTATCATAGAGCAAGTGAAGTTTCTCTTCCGCTATATTTCCCCAAAATCCGTCACTGCATATTAAAAACCAATCTTTCGAAGCGAATCTAAAAGAGGTCAATTCGCCGCGGGCCAAGTTGTCATCTCCAAGGCATCTGTATAGTATGTTTTTTGCGGGGGCGTTGGGAAAATCGGTGCCTGTTTTTTTAATATGCTTTAGTCTTTCCGCAAGCGAGTGGTCTTTTGTAGCGAATAACAATTTTTTACCTCTAAAATGATAAACGCGCGAATCTCCGCAATGTAAGGCATATGCAGTCCCTTCCAAACATAATAGGGCGGCGAAAGTCGAATTTCCTACTATGGAGCCTTTCGCTCTTAAATCTTTTATCCTAAAATGCGCAGTTCTGAAAATATTTTCAAGTATGGAAGTCGCGTTGCATGCGGATACAATTTGCCCGCTTAAAATTTCCTGACTTACGTTTGCTATTGTCTTGCTCGCCACGTCACCTCCCAGTATTCCGCCAAGGCCGTCCGCGACTAGGGCAAAGCTATAGTGTTCGTTTTGCGTGCAAAAATAGCAATCTTGCTGAATTTCTCTGTTTCCGATGTGTTGTTTTGCTAAAAACATTTTAGTATGTAAAACATATTTCGACTTCTCTTTATGGTATCTTGTAGAGATTGTTCTCTATAGATCTGCAACAAATGTACTAACTTCTGCGACAAAATAAATCTCACTCTTAAATTTTTAAACGTCTTTATTCCAGTCATGACAAATATAGACCGCTTAATTTCCAGCATGTCGCGCTGCAGATATTTTTTATAAAGGAATTTTCGAGCATTCTATACGTTTTACAAATAATAAAGAGGTTTTATACTTTGAACGTAGAATGGTTTTGCCGAATGATGCAATCATTGCACATATTTGAAAACTGGTGCGTTACGCCTGGTATTTAGTCCGGATTAAACGCCACAAAATAAGTTCTATTTGAGTTTGATTGAGATTTGTTGATTTGATGGGTATGAGATTTATTATGCCAATCAATTTACTCCAATTGAGTGGCGCACCGAGATTTCCACAACCCGCATTTTATTGCAAAATATTTCAACCTAAGCGATCCCAATCTGCGGCTCGCCCGCTCTTCATTGCCGATCCGGAAAGACTATGTAGGATTTCGAGAATCAAAGAGTTTTAGAAGATAAGTTTTATTGCAAATCACGACATATATCGCCGCGCTTTTCTTATATTTTTGTGGCGTTTGAAAAATAACCCTTAGAAAATTTAGAGCGATCACAAATATGAAAGCCGTGTATATATCAGATAAAATCACTCATAATCAGTCCAAGAATTTGAGCGGAAATGTCAGCCGAGTTTACGAAGCATTGCCGAAGAAAAACCAACAAACTTTAAAAGTTTCATAAGAGCAATAGATAGGTAAAATATGAAAAGAACAAACACAATAAAAACACGATTTAAATATATAGAAAAAATACACGGCTTTTATAAAGGTGAATTGACCATAGTAGGCGGTCGCCCTGGAGTGGGAAAAACTTCTTTTATAACGAATATAATAGAGGACGCTTTATTTTTTAAAAATCAAAAGAAGAATGTATTGTTGTTTTCTTTAGAATTGAAGAGTGAGGCGATGCTTGCGGAAATGATTCGCTCGCGCTCAAAAGAAGTTGGGTCAAAGGATCTACTGGATGACAATAATATACTTAAAGGAAGTTTGGCAAAAAGAAACTACGTCGCAGAAGAATTTAAAAAATCAAACATCTATATTGATCATACTTGCAATTTTAGTGTAGACGAAATAAACGAAAAAGCGCGAAAACTAAATGAAAAATTGCGCTCCAAAAATAAAAAGTTGGATTTAATAGCTGTAGATTATTTACAACTCCTCAGAGGAGGCAAAGAGTTTGAAACACGTGAATTAGAAACTAAAGATATTTTAAAAAAACTAAAAATACTGGCTATAGAACTTGAAGTACCAGTAATAATTACGGCGCAAGTAGATCGTAATTTGTTGGTTATGGAGTGCCCTACAATAGAAGATTACGCAGATTTTATTATTAGAATAGAGGATTATAGCACTTATATGAAGAGCAAATGTATGTTTTTCAGAATGATGAAGCATAATGTTGACGATATTGTTCTACCAATGAAATTTATTAGAAAATATCGGTGTTTCGAGCATATTGAAATCTGATTATAAAATATCAGACGCCCGAAGAATGCGAAAAAGAATCATACATTTAACCATCATCTAAATAACAAAAACATTACTTTATTTAAAGGAAGAGATTACAAATTTTTTATAAAAACAAATTAAAGAAAGAATAATATTATGAGTACACACACAAAAGAATCAGATTCCTACGTCACTTATTTTAAAGAATTGAGCGCGAAGCTTTCCACGACATTAACCTTGAGACATTATAAGGTTGAAATAAGCGATTGGGAATATGGAGCTCTTGTTTCGCGTTGCCTTGTTAAAATCATTGATAGTCCCCACGGTGATTTGAATGCAGTTGATATCTCCGCGGGCTTGACTTTTGAATTGGGGAAGGATTTTGGTGGGAAAGTTCGCGTGATAAAGGTATCAAATAATATTATTTACTTGGAAATGCCAAATTGTCCTAGCGTCAGAAAACTTATTTATTTAAAAGACGCATTGCAATCTCCCGAATATAAGGAAAGTGAGGCAAAAGTTCCAATTTTAATCGGTGAAAAAATAGGGGGAGAACCGATTGTCATAGATTTATATCGTATGTCTCACTTACTTATTGGCGGACGTACAGGTGCAGGAAAAAGTGTTTGGGTTAATTCCATGATTTATTCTCTCATATCAAGGTATTCGCCAGAAGAGGTTCGTTTTGTCATGATCGATCCTAAGGTTGTGGAATTACAAGTTTATAATAATATTCCACATATGTTGGCGCCGGTAATCCATAATGTGAATGATGTTATTAGGGCGCTTGATTGGCTGGTGAATGAAATGAAGAACCGTTTTCAAGAATTCGAAGAACAGAACGTCATTAATATTTGGGATTTTAACAAAAAGATTAAAAATGGCGAAATCGCAGGAGAAAGCTTACCGATTATAGTGTGTATCATTGACGAACTCGCGGATCTTATGATGATCAATCCACGCAAGATTGAGATACTTTTAGTGCGCTTGGCTCAACTCGGCAAAAGCGCGGGAATTCATTTAATTGTAGCAACAAACCATCCTACTCCCGATGTCTTAAGCGAACTTATGATTAGTAATTTTCCGAGTAGAATCGCTTTTAAAGTAACTTCTCCAAAGGAAAGTCGTTTAATTTTAAATTTTCCAGATGCAGAATATTTGGCGGGTTTCGGAGATATGCTTTACTTAATGCCTCCGAATTTGAACGACGCTCCTACTAGAGCCCAGTCTTATTTCATTAGCGATGAAGATGTCGATATTTTGGTATCTAATATATCTAAAAATTCAGAACCAAAGTATAACGAACAATTGCTTGGCGCGTTAGAAAAAAAGAGAGAATTCTAATCGTATTATGATGTAGGCGAGACAAAAATTATCGAATAAACTCAAAATGTAAACCTATCAAATTTGCAAGAAAATGTATGAGACGTGACTTATTGCAAGTATCCCTCTTAAGCGTTTCGTGTGCAGGGCATAATATGAAGAATATACAAATCCCATAAGATAAGGCGCAAGACTAAATCAAAATTTGGTATAGAACTGACAATAAAGATAACTCGAGAATCAGAACTGTCTAAAAACAGTGTGAAAATAAATTTATTTTTCACTTGGTAACAGTGTATCTTTCTTTCCTAAATTGGCTTGAAAATGTGCTGCCTCGTGTGGATGCGCCTGCAATAGAAATATTCTGTGATAAAACTTGCAAATAGTTTTAAGGACTTAAATTCCGCTTCTACCCCATGTCAGCCCGCAACTGGCGCTTATATTCACGACTGCATAGACAAAGTCTGAACTACCTGCAAGGCAGTTTTAAATAAAACTTTATCAAATTGTGTTGTGAAGATATATTCATATAGGGAATTGATAGATAAAGTAAGCGCCTTACTGGAAAGTTCCGGAGAAATTATATGCAGCTAATACAACTTTTCCCTATGATATGCGAAAAGCTACTGTTACGGTTACTAATATAGCTTCATAGATGGAGTATTCAGAAACGTTTTTTTTACACTAATAAAGCCTAAGATGGATAATCTAAGTTTTTTTTAAGACGAGAAAGTCCTATGTCATATTTTGTCGCGATAGCCTTGTAGAATAGGTCTTAAAAGGAATAAACATGGGTAAGTTTGATGAAGTAGTAAGGATGTGCGATATAAAATTCGATGCATCTTTATTTAAAAATTTTTTATCTGGTAGTGCGTTGGATTGGGTATTATCGAGCAGTTATGGATTGCCTTGTGGGGTAAACTATATGGTAATTGGAGACCCAGGAGTAGGCAAAACTACAATCATATTAGACCTGCTTGCAAACTTGCAAAAAGAAAATCCAGAACTAAAAATTCTTTTTGTAAGTGCTGAAATGAATGAAATTGATTTAGCAATTTACGTAAGTCGATATCCAGAATTCCAACATATAAATATACTATTTGTAGAAAGCGATTGCTCTATAAATACACACAATTGGGATAAAGTTTATAGCGTATTGAGCGAGGGCTGGGACATTGTGGCAATAGATTCCTTTTATGAGCTACAAAGTATAATCAAAGAAGAAGAGGATATAAAAATGAAAGAGGCGGAAAGTCGCATACTTTCTATAATAAAACGCCAGAATAAAGCTGAAAATTCAAGAGGCGTTCATACCACGTTTTTGACGATTCAACAAGTCACCAAAAGCGGAGCGTTTGTTGGCTCGAACCGCTTAAAGCATATGATAACCGCGATGATGGAATTGAGGCTTGAAAACGCAAAAAATATATATTCAGACCGCTATGTGGTTTTTTCAAAACATAGGCGTGGAGATGTCGGAGTACGCCTCTACTACAGCTTGGAGCAGGGCGGGAATGTATTCTATGACGCCGAGAGGTTTGAAGACGACAAACACATAAAGCAAATGCAAAAAAATGTAGGTAACGCCATCAGAAATTTTGCGGACGAATTCGATAAAAAAGTGAATAGAGAGGTAGAAAATGGAAAATAAAGAATATCAAATAGAAAAAAATAAAATATTAAACAGAAACTATCCTGTTAGGCGGTTTAGATTAGGAGAGATATCGCATATTGGGGAAGACGTTTATACGATAAATAACTGTGATATCGTCATGGATAGCTATGTTCAAATGCAATTAGATGGACTTATAGGCCTTTCTGCCACTCAGAAAAAAACCATATTGAAAAATGGCGGTCCTCGAGAACTTATTTCGATGAGAAATTTTTTGCTCTCAAAAAGTATGGATAAAAGCGTTTTGTTGTTCGCTGATGATAATGGGAGAATCGTACGGTGCCAAAAAGCAACAGAAGAATTTATTCCTCCGATAACTTTATTTGAAGCAGTTGAACACTTTTGCGATAGAAATAAATATAAAATTGATGATATTACAAGTATATCAAACAATCCTTATGAAATTTCTATACATTTAAAAAATAAGGATCCTGAAATTGTGAAATTCAAGGGCGAAGAACTAAATATGTCTAACTTAATTTTTACATGGGATTTTAACAAACTTACCCTAGATGAAGAATATGTACGATTGGTTTGCGCAAATGGCGCAATGTCGCTAGAGAGAACTCCAATATGGACATATAAAAATAAGCTCTCTGATTGCTTAAACATCTCAACGGAGCTTCTAAACTCTAGAAAAAATAGATATATTAAAAAGTGCATAGAAGCAATGGATTCTCAAGCTTCTATCCAGGAGGTTTATGCGGCTACTAATTTACTGCGCAAACATATTAACGATAAAGACAAAGCGTATGAATTGACTGGCTTCTCTGAAATAAAAGATAGACTGTTATATTCATCAAGTAAACTTCTCGGTGGATGCAGATCGCAAAACGGTGGATTTGGCTTCGGCCACGAAGAAATATTTAGAAAAATTATAACTCCCACTAGAGTATGGGACTTATACAATTTACTGACCTATATTTCTTCGCACGAAATCAACACACACAAAATTTTAAGTGAACGGGAACTTTCAAGAGACGCTAGTGCATTCCTTAGTAGACGGCGTGATTTTGTAGATTACATAGATTTAGACGATGTTGCATAGCCAATTCCAAGAAGCGATTGCGTTTTTCAAAAAACCACGGGAAATTTCCGAGTTCACAAGTGCGCTCAAAGATTTTCCGTGGCTTGAGAAAACGCTTTATTTAGAGCCCGATTTTTTAATGCTTTGGCGGAAATGTCAGAATACTCCTTACGATGTAAAAGCTGCGGAGCTCCGGAAAATTCGTTCGTGGATAAGAAAACAGTGTTATAATTTTTTAAGCCTATTTTTCTTATTTTATAATAGGACTGAAATTTTTGTTTTTGGAAGAACTTTTAAAATCAAATTTTGCAAGAATGATATAGAGGTAAATTACGAAAAGAATTTTTTTGCTGGTGAGCTTGTTTTTTATTCTCGCAATTTAACCCAGGCGCACTCACTTCTGCTAAAATTGGCACATGAACATTTAAAAGCAAAACTAATTGCCATTGCGCGAAGGCGTATGTTAAAAGCTAAGGTAAAATTACACATTATAAAATATGGGTATCGATGCAGCGCTTATTGCAAACACTCTTATCCGGTGGAGTTGGCGTTCAAGTGGCAGTCAATTCTAATCGGTGAAGCTCATCAAGATTATCTGATAGTACACGAATTGGCGCATTTGAAAATCCGCAACCATAGACAAGCATTTTGGAGACAAGTCGATTATATTTTAGGTAGAGATTCAAAGCTTGCTGATATTGCATTTTCAAATGAAATAAATAAAGTTTTTTGGATATGTAATCCTTGAAAATTGTGTTTTAATGAAATTTTAAGTTTATCATAATGTAAGGAACTTATAGGAAGCATATAAACACTGAAAACAATCCCTTGGACGATTATCTAAAAGAAAGTTCTTCTTGAATGCGAAATTAATAAAAGGTTGCTTTTACTTCACGGGACTGCGGCACTTGATAAAATTAGCCTGGGCGCTAAAAACTATCACACCCACCATGTATATTTTTGGGATTTGTTCCCGGTATTTGGAAGGTATGGGAGGGGGACGCTCAGGTTAAGATGCTCGCAGGAAAAACATCTTGAATTGCATAGGATGCTTGCAAAGTGCCTTGAAAGCGGAGACTTTGTGCCGTACGAAATTGCGATAAAAGCAGAATGCCCGCAGGTCACAGACACAATCGCAAAAGTTTACGTCCAAAGAATCGCAACTCTCCCTTCGCCGTTTTCTCTTAAAATAAGAAGCTATTTGAGGCGG
>UMEZ01009673.1_pt1 | contig 39392 bp, 32 predicted proteins | sample 1964841 | NCBI WGS metagenome assembly UMEZ01 (sample SAMEA4836029, study PRJEB28245) | human gut metagenome | biome: gut microbiome; material: fecal sample | place: Denmark | collected 2008 | reverse complement strand
AAGTGCGTAAATTCAAGGATTTTCACGAATCTGTACGACGTAGTCCTATTATAGACTCTACATGCGGAATCGTTTTTCACCGCTTTAACAGTACGCGGACCCGCATAGTTACTGAGTTTTTACACTCTTTGACAGGTTGCTAATATCTGCAATCATAAGGTTAAGACATGGCGTACAGACCGTTTGACTTTGTAAACGTGTGGCGGGTACGCCGATATTTTGTAACACTTTTATAATACAAAATTATTCTAAATACTGCTACCAAATTTGGTAATATATCAGTACGCCGATTTGTTTTGGGCATTTTTGCGAATGGCATTAACACCCTTTCAATGTTCACTTTTATTGAAACCTATATTTTCCTTTTCCATGTCCTGTTACAGGTACGATTACCTCACTATCAACCAACAGTTTTATTAACTTGGAAGCTCCTGATGGCTTTAATCCAGTAATTTCTTCAACTATCGTTCTTCCGAAACAATTTTCTTTTCCACATTTTGAAAATATTTCTACTGTATGATTTATTGTTTTTTCTGAAATCGTATCTGAGAAAGAAAGTAATTTATTTCGAATGTCCACTTCTCCACTCTCAATGTCCACTTTTACTCTTTCAATGTCCACTTCTGCAAACCTTCCACTAATATGCATCGAACGATTATGAAGTTCATTCTTCTCATCCAACAATAAATTTCTTAAAAACAATTCCAAATACTCAGTTGTCTCATGAACACCATTCTTCAAATCGTTATAATTGGCCCTAACAAGCGCATTTCTAAAATACCACGCATTTTGTGCAAAAATATCATTGGTTACGTCAAATCCCAGCGTTCTAAGATACTTAATAAAAAATACTGCTGTAGTTCGTGTGTTTCCCTCGCCGAATACATGTATCTGCCATAATCTTGATACAAAGAGTGCCAAGTGATGAATAATATCTTCCATACTCAGGTTTTTATAGCTAAACTTCTTTTCCTCTGCAAAATCATAGTCCAGAGTTGCTCGAAGTTCTGATGCACTTCCATAAAGAACCGTTGCTCCATTCAGCACCCATTCTTTTTTTGTGATATTATAATCTCTCAGTTTTCCGGCGTGTCCATAAATCCCAGCAAACAACTTTTTATGAATAGAGATATATTCATTCGGGGTAAAACTAAATGCTTTCTCCGACAATATTTTTGCTATTCTAACGGCAACTTTATCAGCCTCTTCCGTACGGTCTTCTGTATTTGCTTTTGGATTTTCTTCATAATACGTATTTAGAAGTTCCTGCGCTTCATCAATCGAAATATCACCTTCAATATTCTTTATTGCAGTATCAATCAAGTACTTCGAAGTCTTTAATCCATCCACTGCTTGAAGTCCGATAGCTGTATGCCAGGCGTAACCTTTGTCTCTTTTATTCGGTTCTGATTGCCTTATATACTCTTTAAAAGGATCTTTATCCATCAAATTGCCTCCATTCATTTTTACCAATACCAGCTCTTTCTGATACTGTCTTGCAAAGATTTTTCCTTTTCTTCAGCATTTTTTTCGTGCTGACGTTTTCCCAGATATTCATCCTCAGTCGCTATAGACGGATCATACCAGTCAGCTTTCTTCCGGGCCCATTCAATCCACGCTGGAGTAATATCTTCATTTCCACTATCTATCATAGCCTGAATATATTCTCTTATTTCCTTTGCAATTCTATAGTCTTCAGCTTTGTTTACAAGTTCTTTTACAAGACGAATTTCTTGTTCTTTTCTTTGTCTATTTTCTTCTCTGCGTCTCGCTTCTTCAACTCTCTTACGTTCTGCCTCTTCACGTGCTTCTCGTACAATTCTATTCTCTTCTGCTTTCTCATACAGGGTAACCAAAATATCACCCAGTCTATCTTCTAATTTTTCAGAATCGTTATCTCTAATGTAGCTTCGCTCCCCAAACACAATGCGAAGTTTACCATTATATACCTTGTCATACTTTCTTATTTGCGGTTTTGAATCCCATCTATGATTTTTGATATCATCATTATACTTTACGAGCGCCTGTGCCTCTTGCTTAGTCATTTCATGCTTCACCTGATCTTGACTCTCAACCATACGAAATCTAACAATATCACCTCTAATTCTCACAGACAAATCACTATTAATACTTCCACCTAAAGATTCAATTGATTTGAATACGGTATCTAATATAGCAATTGCACGTGACATACACTCATCAGACATTTCCTTAAAGAATGCAGGTTCGTTTTCTGGTTTATTATGTCTTGGATTATAGTATGGTCTACTCTGTGCTTCTTTCAGTTTTGACTTATAATCTGCAATATCCTTCTTGTATTGGACCAACATTTTATGCAATCGTATACTTTGACTTATCTGCAGATTGCACGCATATTCTAATACTTTATTTCTTTCCGTCGCATCCAAATAATCAAGAATTCCATCCGGCCACTTAGGTATATTCTCCGTTTTTTTCTGCGATAAATCGTCCTCGACTGCTACGTCCAATTCTTCTGATACATCAGTATGCACTTTCTCTACTACTTCTGCCTTAGCTTTCCGAATACGCTTAACAACCGCGTCTTTCGTTATTAATGAATTTTCTGTATCTTCCAATCCAGAAAATTCTACAATCTCATTCGATACATCTTTTCCCATATTCTTCTTAGTCCAATAACCAGAAGAAGGAAAAGGTATATTTTCTACTTTACAAGTTGCTATCAGTTTACCATAATTCAAGTTATATTTTCTGGCTACCCCTGCAACTGAAACAGCCCATATTTCATCATAGAGCTGCTTACGAGTCAATTTAACTATTCCTTTTTCATTCTCCATCCTGGCAGCTCCTTTCCTACATATTTTTTGTCAACATCTTTGTATTTTCCAAGCGAAAACGCATATTCATAAAGCTCTAATTCTGCTGATCCTCGTTTTCGCTTAATAGAAAAACCAAATCTTTTTTCATTTCTTCAAACTGTTCTATTATAGTATTTAGACTCTTTTCTATATTTTGAACTTGTACTTCTGATGTTTTCCCATACTTATATGCAATCAATCTCTCACCAATTATGTGATAGGACCAACTCTCAGAATATGTTCTATCTCTTTCTTCATTGTGAATTGCAAAACCGATCGGTAAAAGATCATTTCTCATGCCGATACTAACCGCCATAGGGGATATGCCTAGGTAATCTGCCGCTATCTTACATGTTATTTTACTCATATTCCTAATATCTTCATCTGTGTATTTAGGCATAATTTACCTCCATTTCCAAAATATATTTACACGACTCCAGAACATCTTCCGGTATCATTCTATTTTTTCAGTTCTCCATTTAATGACATTAATTGCGTGCTCAATATAGTTTTCATATTCGTCTTTGTCCATATTAATCAAATTTTTTACAGACATGTTATTGTATATTCCAGCAATTATTGCATCATCTCCACACATATATGAATTTGAGTATTTGTTATAAAATGCCAATGCGTGATCCCTGATTTTCTCATTATTAAAATAAATATCCGGACAATCGTAGCAACAAAATTGTCCTCTGTGAACATTTGCCCCCGGCCAAACTGGTATTACATTTCCAACAGTTTCATAAACATCAATAAATTGTTGCAATCTCTGATAATTATTGAGTTCTCTACACTTATCAACACAACTCAAAATAAAATCTTCACTATATGCCAATTCTCTTGGGGAATTTCTATTTTGTGGCCTAATGGTATGTCCGCATACCTCAACCAACTCTGGATACTTTGCTTTAATTACTAACAAATACATACTTTTAAACGAGTATAGGACATCTGTATAACACCATTCTATTTTCTGACCTCCTACACCTACGATTATTTCGCCTCAAAGTTTCTTTGTCTTTTCCTCATTCAGTTTTTCAACACTCACTTTTCTGGTAAGCATTTCTTGAACACGCATATTATTCTTAATACATGAAATCAATGCAACGTCCGCCGGCAACCATTTGATACTATCCAATTTATCTATCGTAAGCCATTTTGCATCCTCAGCCTCTTTTAACACAATTTGGCCGCATATAATTTCTGCCCAAAAGCAGTCCATCGAAAGGTGAAATGCAGGATAATCATATTCAATAGTATCAATCAATTCACCAACGTTAATGTCTACTTCCAATTCTTCTTTTATTTCTCTCACAAGAGCCTGCTGAGGTGTTTCACCTTTTTCAATCTTTCCTCCTGGAAATTCCCACTGGCCCTTGAACTCTCCATATCCTCTTGCTGTAGCCAAAATCTGTTTCTTATCTTTGCTAGAATCACAGATAACTGCAGCTACTACTTTTATCGTCTTCATATTGCGTCAAATAAATTCCAGCATTTTCTTTTCCATGCAGAATTTATACCCCATCTTTTTTAATCCAGCTTTATCAAATTCAACAACAATAGATGTTCCTTCAATAGCTGTAATCGTTCCTACACCAAATGTCTTATGCTTTACTTGCTTTCCAACAATATCTACTGGAATAACTACAGGTGGTTTCGGTTCGGGCTTTAGAATAACTGGTGAAACATATGCTGGTTTGCTGCCGCATTTTTTCTTAGCAGCTATCATTTTCATATATTGCGCATCAACATCCTTACCGCGATTCTTAAAGTCTTCCATATCTTTAAATACAAACATAGCTGGTTTCTTAACGTCATTATCAGGAACCGGGCGAATCGGAAACATCCATACTTTTCTTGGAACACCATCTTCACCAGGCTGCTCTTCTGTGTATGGTTTATCAACTAACTCAATTCTTCCGCAATAAATATATTCCCCTGCATCCATTACCTCAAATAGATGCACATCAACGCCATTACGCCCACACGCTGCAAGTGTTGCATTTTGTGCCCAATTAATATCCTGATCTCCATTCTTTCCCATTCCGGTGTAGTGAAGGACTCCACCAATCCACTTATCGTGATAAATTCCTTTTGTATAATCGGACACTATCACTAAAGTGTTAGTAGTTCTTGAACGACGCATACCACCCATATTTCCACATTTAAAAGTATCAACAACTTCTGCATTTTTTAGTATTTGACCTATATTTAATCCCGGGGTAAATGCCACAATAACACCTCCTGCTTTCCACTATTTCTTCTTTCCAAATGAATGATACTGTATTGTTATCTTGACATCGTGCTCCAAAATAGTACCCTTTTTCATGGAATCCCTTCCCGCTACAACTACCTGTTGAACAGCCCTATTCTTTTTTATCCATCCTATTTTCAAGTCATCAAGCGGCAACGTATATACTTCTGTAAAACCAACATTTAGCAACTCATGCGCCAGTTCATCAAAATCTCTCTTTATCATCTGACGCGAAGACTATGGAAATATAAGTTCTTTTTTCATATGATATGTAACAATTATTTCTGCATCATACGGCACCATCGTTCCTGCATCCATCCACGATTGTCCGTTTATCATAACTTGTGCCACCTCACCAACACGATAATTGTTATCAATATAAACATCCTTAACCGGAATAGCTTTGTAATTATTAAATCCTGTTTCCTTTAATACATTTAAAACATACTCGTAATTATCACCCAGCAAATCATCCGTACAAAATTCTATCTGCAAATTCTTCTTATTAAAGAATAATGCTTTCATTCTTTTTTTTCGAAGCTTCTTTTCATGTTCTTTAGCAGCACGCTTTTCTGCGCGAATTCGTTCTTCTTCTCTACGACGTTCCTCCGCCTTACGTTCTTCCTCTGCTTCCTCGGCTTTATGCCTTGCATATGTAGCTGCACCAAACCCTAATGCTAACCCTGCCAAACCTGCAGCAAGACCAATCCCATCCGAAGATTTTCCAGATGAATACCCATAGTCATTTTCATCATCTTCTTCCTCGTCATCATCATATCTTGCATCATAACTTGACCTGCTACCATCTGATCCATTATAGTATCCGCTTCCATCAGAATATTTATATCCATCACTTCCATCCGCTCCGCGATAATATCCACTCCCATCGGAATATTTATAAGCATCTGTTCCATCAGCTCCACGATAATATGCACTTCCATCAGAATAAATATATCCTTCGCTTCCATCGGCACCATGATAATATCCGCTTCCATCGGAATAGATGTAACCTTCACTACCGTCCGCACCATGATAATATCCACTTCCATCAGAATACCGGTAACTATCACCATCTGTGCCATTTATAAATCCGCAATCATCTGAAAACAAAAAATCTTTTCCTCTGTCATCATTACTCAAGATAGCTACCTCCTCATATAATCAAATCTTTTTTGTTGAAATTACAGGCTTTTTCAGCCTTATATATCTCAGTGAATAAGCCGGAGCTATGAGCATTTCGATGTATCAGGTACTGAAATAGTAGTTTATAGGTATACGAAATAAAACGTCTTTAGTTTACGCTTTACTGGCCTCGTGTATACCCTTTCCTCTATGGCAGCTAACCTCCTATATCCACCAGGATCATCTCCGTCTCCGGAGGTCCTAACTTTCTTCGTCCTGCCTGCCCATAACCAGGGTGTCAACTGTGCTCCTTTACGGGGTCTTGCCCCATGGTGTCTATTTCTGCCGACTACTGGCTCATTCTTTGTTTTTTGATTACTGACTCGCTTCCTGTTCCAGCACTGTGTTCAGTGGACGTTATCTGTTACATTCTGCTTTATTCAGTGACTGCCCACGTGACAACCTCCACTATAGTTACTTGGCTTTCTTATGCAGCCTGTAAATAAGCTGCTGGTCTCTTGATGTCACCGACCATCTTCTTGGAATCATACTCCACACCTTTGGTCAGCATGGCATAAAAGACACGTATCAACTTGGCTGATATTGCCATAAGTGACTGCATTTTCTTCAATGGATTCAGTCTTCTGGTTGTATAATAATTATGGAGTTCTCTAAACTCCGGATTCTTCGCCACAAGCGACATTGCAACCTCAAACAGCATTCGTATTTCCATTCGTGCAGCCATAGATCCTTCTTTTGCTCCGACGCTGTGCCTTGCAGCCTCTATCAGGATCTGTGCCCTCTTTTACCAACTGCTCTCATCTTTGCATCCCGCCAGATCTGGTTCACTCCTTCAACACCCGACGTCAGGATGTCTTCTGGAAGAGGAGCCTGTTTCAGAATCATCATTCCACTTACTGCATCAGGCTTTCCGTACACTGTCTTGTATTCAGGAAAATATATATTGAACCAACGATTTATCCTGTTCTGGATTCTCGTAAGTTCTGACTGGATCTGAAACCTCATATTTGAAGCGGTTCTCAGATCTGCATATACACCCTCAGGCAGATATGGGATCATATATCGTCCCTCTTTTACCAATCCTGCGATTACCTTTGGATCCTTACGATCATTCTTTGTCGGATTATTGTCATCGAGTTCTTTTGATTTTTTTACATGATGAGGATTCACAAGCACCGGTTTCATTTCATTATCCTGAAGATACTTTCCAAGATTAAACCAGTAGTGTCCTGTCGGTTCCATCCCTGGTACGACCTTATCCTTTTCATGCTTTCCCTTGATATCGGAGATCCATGCTTTGAACATTTCAAATCCGGCTTCGCTGTTACTGAAGCTGAATGGCTTCTTTGAATACTCAATACCTCTGTAATCAAACGCTCTTGCATAGTGTGTTTCACTTCCTACATCAATTCCGATTACCAAAGTTTTTTCTGTTATTGCTTCTATTTTTTTATTCTGTGTGTTAGACTTTATTGTAGATACCTCTCTGTTCAATAAGATTTTTACTAACCTGCCAGTCAGTAGTCTTATTGTACTCTGAGGTATTTTTATTTTTCAACGTCTACATTTTTGAATTATACAGGAAGCTCCTTTCACATCATAATTGAAAATCTATCCTTCTTACAAAATCACTACCACTACAGACAACTAATATCTCATAGCAACTACTTAAACACGTATGTTATATCTTTCACTCTTGAATCATGTATAAATTCTTGTGTGAGTATTACAACAATACCATTCTGATGCTTATTATATTGGAAATACTCCTTAGGTACATCATGCGGAATTAAATAAGCCTCTACTACATCAAAATCATTTTCAAAAATAACAGCTACCAAATAATCAAATTGATTATCTTCGTAATTCCTGATTACATTTAATTCACGACTATTTTTCCCTGATGCATCCAACGACTTTTCACCTGATATCGTAACCCGTTTTCTACATTTATAGCGTCATACCCTTTTTCACTATTTTTTTCTAATTGCAGTTGAAGTTTTGTACTTACAAGCCACTCTGCGTAATCTCCAACCGGACTATTATACGTCCGCACAACACCTGCAGAATATAGCGAATTTATTATGGCTGCATAATCTTTTAATTTACTTTCGACTTCCTCTTCTGTCATATTTCCCTCTATATCGTTTTCTCAATACCATCAAAATGCGCTGCTGCAATTTCATCTAACTGCTTAGCAATCTCGTCAAATGGTTTATTCAAGTCTAACGTTTTAACACTAATCTGATTACCATGCATTTGATATACATTATCCGGTTGAATCAAAGCGTCCGTTCTTGCATACAGCAGCATTCCGGAAACCTTGTTATCCTCATCTCCAAATTGATATTCACGATTTTTTACATAAGTAAATATCTGATACAGATTATTTGAATGCAAAGTATGTTTATCAAACTGAACCTGTGTTGTATTAGTATAATACTTGGCATCAATAATCAATACTGTATTTTCTTTTTGAAGGTGAATATCGCTCTGCATTACTGGAAGCATATCTCCAATACCATCATCTAAAGCCCACGGTATCTGTGAAGCACTGACGGTTAATTTCGGATAATGCTTTTTATAATATTCGAGAATGAACTTCTCATACAAACGGCACATTCTCTGCTCATCAAGAAAAACCATCAGCTTTGTAGTTCCATCCGTGTTTGTTTGGAGCAAACCTTTCACTACCAAATAACATATAGAAATCAGCATCTGATAGGATTGATTGTTCCTGTTATATTGCAAATTCCAGTTCACAGAGTACAAGTCAATCGGTGTTACATCTGCAAAAAATACCATTAGCTTGCGGAGTTCCTTTTTTCTACTTTTTGCAATATCTGCTTTTAGAAGAAGTTCCACTGTTGATTTGATAATCCGATTCATTGTACTATTAACAGAAAAATCATCGTATGTACAAATCAGCTTTTTTCTAAGCATACTTTGTGTCTTTATCGACTCCGCAATATCAATTTTGCCTCGAAGCGATGACAAATCTTCAGTTTGAGAAATGTACTCTTTTCCGAGTCCACGTTTTAGCTGGACAGCGATACCTTTTGCCAATATTGCTGCCATCAGCTCTGCAGTATTATTAAATTCTTCAATAGCTATTCTTTTGTATCCCTGTTCATTCAGAACTTTGAAGGCATACGACAGCATATAATAGACATTTTGAACCGGTATCACTTAATCGCACTCCTTAAATTACTGCTCCATTCTTTCACCTTTGTAGGCTCATCAAACCAATATTCCTTCAAAAGCGGAATCAGCTCATACTCAACAATTCCAGACAATACTTGGTCATCAATCGTGTCCGGTAACAGATTGCAGAAATAGCTATGTCCTATACAGAAGCCATCGCCTAATGATTCATCATTAGATATCACATTATTCAGACTCTCCACACAAGCAATCAGTTTATCAAATTTCTCATTTTCTAAGCTCATTCTATATTCTCTGAATCCATCCGTTGTAAAGCCCGGCCTGATTTCAAAGAAAGCAAATCTTCTTCTGAGCGCATAATCCAACATAGCCAAGCTACGGTCAGCTGTATTCATCATTCCAATGATATATATATTCTTAGGTACAGAGAACTTCTCATCAGAATATAGAAGCTGTAACGAAACGCCTCTTTTGTCATTTTCAATAAGCATAAACAGCTCACCGAATATTTTACTTAAGTTACCTCTGTTGATTTCATCAATGATAAAGAAGTAATCATTATCTCCATCGATTTCAGCCTTCTTACAGAAGTTATAGAAAGCACCTCGCTTCAGTTCAAATCCATCCGTTGAAGGTCTAAATCCCATGATGAAGTCTTCATACGAATAGCTTTGATGGAACTGAACCATCATAACTCTTTCTACATCTTTTACTCCCATCATAGAAAATGCGATTCTCTTGGCAGCAAAAGTCTTACCAACACCGGGAGCACCCTGAAGGATAATGTTTTTCTTTATACGAAGGATTCCAGAAAGCTTTTCATATTCCTCTTCAGGCATAAAGACTTCAGACAGGAAATCTTCCTTTGTGTATGGTGGATATGTTTTCTCCACATCTTCAGCATCTTCTTCTGTTTCATCTTCAAATAAAGAATTGAGCTTTTCTACATAATCAGTGTATGAAGTAATATCTGTTAAAGTTTTCATTACAGCCTGACCTGGATGTGGCCATTCTCCATTATGAGTCCAGTCTACCTGACGGATATTTTTATATTCATCGTCTCTAGTATCATCATATTCATAATCGGACATAACGACACCACGTCCAATGATTTGATGCATTCCTTTCTTAACAAAAACAATGTCACCAATTTTCATTTCATTTGCGAATTGCCATGTTGCATGAGCAGCATTTTTATAAGAAAGACTTTCATCAATTACTTCTCTCATTTTGATCTTCATTGCATCTTTACTATCAAATGTACTCAGATCTCCAATTTCTCCCCAACCGATGGCCATTATTCCTGATGTATAAAACTCATCCCACATGCAGGAACCTTCTCCAGGAGCGTAAAGCCAATATCTAACAGTATGAACATCTTCATCTGCAAGTGCGGCAATATTTTTTCCCTGTTTACTTGGGCTCGAAGAGAGAACATTCTTGAATATATCTGAAGCCATTTCACTAGTCATATCAACAGATTTTCCAGCCTCAGTTAATGTCCATATTCCATAAACACTTTTGTCAATATAGCCTGCATTCACAAGATAATTTCGTGCAAATGCAACTTCATTCTCAAATTTATTGACGTTGTTCTTCCCTCTTGTTTCGTTGATTTCATCTTCTGATAATTGCTCATTCTCAATAATTTTTGCTCGTGCTTCAGCAGGAGTTCCAGAGCCTCCCAGATCACGCAATGCTTGAATCAATGGCGCAAACCAACGCAAGAATGCTGCCTTGGAGGATTTTTTCCCTTTTACCTCAGCTTTTTCTTGATTAGCTTGTTCCGATACAATCCATGCTCTATATGACAGTTCTGGATAATTTTTGTATTCATAATTACCATCTTTTAATGCGTGCAGACACGCATCTTTTATTGCTAAATAATCTGCTGCATATGGTACCTTATTTAGTTTCTTCTTCACTGAATTTACAAAGTCAACCGGCATATTATCTGGATCTACAATAAACCACCTATTTCTTGAGTCCAAATTAATGAACTCATATGGCCTAATCCAGTACAATCCCATCGTTATATTCCAACGAATGCCTAACTGATCATGAACTGTATCATACCATTTAGTAAATATCTCACGGTTTGCCGCATCATCTTTTTCCGCAAGATTAATTGCTGATTCATAAAGCCCCCACAAGTTATCAATATCAGCAGCCTGCCTATCATCTTTAAATCCATAGTAGGTTGCCTTCAAATTGTTAAGTACCGGAATTCCATCAAAATTATCTGGAACCTTTGATTTGATATTAAAAACAGTTGCAAAGCTTTCTAAGATGGCGATTCTATTAGCATTAGTTATGCCCTTATTGAAAAGTCCAAATACAGTAAAAGGGTCTATGTCTATTATTGAATCTTCACTTTCTAACTTTGGCAATTTCATATTAATTGCACTATAAGCACTTTGTATATCAGCAATTAATTCTGCACGGTTATCTTTGAATTCCAGGAGTTTTGTGGCAAACTCCGAATAAAAATTTATCCATTCAAATTGCATTTTCACGATACCTCCTGTTCATCGTTGATTTTCTACTTTTTTACTGGAGGCTGGTGAATTAGATGATCTTTTGATTGAACTTTCAATTCTTCATAAATATCATCATAATCAGTCGTCCATTTTAAATGAAGAAGCATATCATACGTTTCATTGTCATCGCCCACTTGACCTTTGGAAGTCATATTCAACGTCAAATCAGCAAGACTAAGCATATGGTTACTAACTCTAAATGGAATATGTATACCTAAACACGCAGATATCACATTTGACTTAGTAAGGTTTTCACCCTTCTTCATGTTACTTATTGTTCTGTTATCCAAACCTGTAATACTTCTTAAAAGTCTTGCTGTATAATTACAGATATGTTTATCCATTAGGATATCAAGTGCTGGTCCAAATTCTTCACCGTCAATTGCATTTAACATCTCTTTTGACATTTCATTTACTAGCCCATACTGAGATAACAAATCCTCTGTTATAGCGTCATTATAATTAAATGCTTCATCCGCCTTTGATTTTGGAAGTTTCACATAATGCAATGTTCCATCTTTTTCATCCACAATGAATTGTAAGAAACATTCTTCTTCATGTGTCTTTGCATATTCAGTTAATCTTATTTTTCCGTCATCAGTACGTTCCAAGCATTCCGATGTAGCAACGCAAAGTTTATCTTCCACATACGCAAAACATTCTGACTCAATAACACTTTTTACAGCGTTGCTTTCTGAATACCAGTTTTCTAAGGTCTTGTAGCTGACCGAAGTTCTTATCTCTCTACCGACATAATCATTATCTGTGAGCTTAACAACTACCACTTTAGGTTTATTGTATTCTCTAGCATCATCAGGTGTATATGCAGAAGTCTGTTCTACTTCAATCACATTTAAATACGGATCTTTTCCGCCAGAGAAAATAAAATCACGTAAGTAATTCTCGCTGTAAATTGGTAATCGTAACGGAACATAGTCATCCTTAAATACCAATCTAAAAAAGTTCTCTGCCTTTGTCTTATTAACTGATTTTTTTAGCTCAGTAAATGTTCCTCGATCATCAATGTTACTTGGAGTTGCGTGACGATCTAGTAATTCTTTAAGCAAAGCATAGTAACATCCAAGACGTCTAACAACACGATTAATTCGTGCATGCTCATCTGCCTTCATATAATCAGTAATATAATCTCTAAACGTTTTGCCTGGAACTAATTTTGCCTGACCACTTTCTACTGCATGAATAAACCTTTCTGCATAGCGCTGCTCTTCCTGTGAAAGCATCGAAAATGATCTATGTAATTCCTTCAATGCCGCATCTACAACTCCAGGATCATTATCACCTTGTATCAATTTAACATATTTATCAAAGTTAGAGTTCATGTAGTTGGCATCGATTTTTCCAGTATCGTATTCAGTAATATGAACATCTATTTCATACGGAACATCGCCGCCAACTCCTCCTCCGCCGCCACGAGAAATCTCCTTATATCTTGCTAATAACGTTAAATATGTCGGCTCATCAATTAACATTGTGATGGCATTTTCATTCCGATCCTCGTCTGGGTATGAACTAATACTCCACGTGAATCCCTGTATAATAGCAGCTTCCAAGTGATTCACAAATTTATTAAATTCTTTTGCGAACTTTCCTATCGCTGCATTATCAGCAGGCAACTTTTCAAAATTTACAATATCTGCATTTTTAAATATCTGTTCTATACTTTGGAAAAGAACATTCATGTTTCTTAGATTGTTTGGCAATTTATCCACAAACAATCCTGTAGGGACATCACCTGAATATGCCTTTACAGCCGCTTCAATATTCTTCTCCATTGTATTTGGTCTACGATAGTATTTGATAATTCCAAATGGCTTCTCAGCCATATTGTAAAGTCTGTTTGTACGTGAAAAGGCCTGGATGAGGTTTTCATACTCCATCATCTTATCCAGATATAATGTATTTACAAACTTGGAATCAAATCCAGTAAGCATTTGATTAACTACAATAAGAATATCAATTTGCTCATCCTTACCAATACTATCAAATGGTTTTTTATGGCCCAATCTTAGGCTGACTTCCTTACGAAATTTATCATACGTTGGAATCGTATACTTCTGATTGAAGTGCTTATTATAAGCTTCCAAGATTTCAACAATTCCATCTTCCTTCTCTAAACTTCCACCACCTTCATTATCGATAGTAGGATCAAACATTGCGGTGATGAATAAACCAGGAAAAGCCTTGACCATCAATCTATAATATTTAACTGCTTCTGGAATACTGCTGGTCGCAAAAATAGCATGAAACTTTCTATTTCTACTGTATAGCGTCCATTTCTTTTTTATATCTTGTATTACGCCGTCCACATACTCATCGGTCTGGTACTGCTCATTAGGTACAAAATCTTCTATACCTTTTACATATTTTCCATTTACCAGTTCTCCGTACATCTTGATTTGAGATGAATCCATGTATTTGAGATATACTTTTTCCTTTTTAGGATCGCTAAAAGCATCCTCTGGGTCTTTTGCTTTGGCTTTACTAAGTGCAACCTTCTCTCGCAGATCAGCATCGTCATAAATGCGCACCATATATGGATCGAAGCCAAGAACATTTTTATCCCTGATTCCATCACCTAGAGTATATCTATGAATCTCATCACCAAATATTGTCGGCGTTGTACTGTCTTTTTTTGCATTTAAGTCTTGAATAGGTGTTCCTGTAAATCCAAAGATCAATGCATTTTTGAACGTGTTTTTTATATCTGCAAGCATATCTCCAAACGTAGAACGGTGGCACTCATCAATGATGATAACCATTCTCTTACGCTGAACAATTTTTAAATCTGCTTCTATATTAGCCACGTCTTCCCTTGCGATATTACTCAACTTCTGGATTGATGTAACAATCAAGGTATTATCAGAATCTGGGCTCTTTAATTTCGACATTAAAATATCTGTATTTTCCGTTGCCTGAACAGATTCTGTTCCTGTAGCAAATGAGCGGTACTCCTTAAGTGACTGTATTCCCAATTCTTTTCTATCAACCAGGAAAACCACCTTGTCTGCATCATGATTAGCAGCAACAAGCTGAGCAGCTTTAAAGCTAGTCATGGTTTTACCACTACCAGTTGTATGCCACACATGACCACCAAGCTGCTTCTTATCATCCCAGTGACTCTTTTTCTCCGCAACAATATTAGCAATTCCAACTGCCGCATAATACTGATAACTTCTCATAACTTTTAATATGCCCTCATCAGTATCTGCAATCGTATAGAAGCCAATTAGCATATGTGCCATTGGAATAGATAAAAACTTTTTAATGAACGTATACCATTCATTTATAGGATTGTTATTGAAATCAGCCCAATGAAAATAAAAGGCCTTGTTGAACACGCCCTTTTCTCCCGGATTTGCAAAATATACGGATTCCTTAGGTTGCATTGCCACAAAGATCTGTACTAGAGAAAAAATACCTCTAAATACACCTTCATGTGAATATTTTTCTATTTGATTATATGCCTCACTAACCGGAATTCCGCTGCGTTTTAGTTCCAGATGAATGACAGGCATACCATTAATTAACAACATTAAGTCACCTCTTCTGCTGTTAAGAATAGGTGACTTCGTTTTAAACTTTGGCTGCTGAACAATCTGATATCTACTCTGTCCTAACGCGATTTCCTGACGATCATAAATCTTTAAAGAAATTTCCTTACCTAGGTGAAGGGGATCATCTGGGTTATCACGAGTAATAGATATACTACGCCCATTGATGAACTCATTTAGGGCCATTGGCGATTGTAGATTTCTTACCTGGTCTAAAATCTGAGCCATCTCTCCGGAAGTTAATGGCTGATCATTCAATCGCGTTCCCTGCTTATTATTATTGAATAATATGTTCGCCCAATTCTGAATTAAATCTTTTTCAGATGGATATCTAATAACATCCGATTCCCATCCATGCTCGATGAGGGCTTTTATGACAGCTTCTTCAAAGTCCTTTTCTTCATTAAAAATAATATCTGACAAATCTATCCCTCCTTATACGAACATCTTCTGAAGACATCCTTTTTTCATTCTTTTCGTAATCTCAATTTCTTGCTCAGTACATGAAATGAGCTCATCGAGCTCCAACAAAAATCTAGCAATCCTACTTTGCTCTTCCACATTCCTAGGAACTCTAACCACAATTTTACTGAATGCTGGATATTTTAAGTTCCAAGTGTCGGATGTTAGTCCTTGTGAGTTAATTTCAAAAAGATGAATTATCTCTTTCTTCTTAAACATATAAGCAAAGAACTGAGTGTCTATATCTCCTATTGGCTTTACTACAGTATATGCAGGACTTACAATACCTTCGTATGGTGAACGCCCACTTGCTCCTTGCCACATTCTCATTGAGTTATAAGCAATATCACCAATACAAACTCTTTTGTATTTAGATTTGTCAGTATTTGAATTGTTGTGGCGATCTAGTTCAGAAAACTTCTTTATTCCTGAACCAATTGTAACTGATAGTAATTCTCCGTCTGGTAAACTTTCTAATCGCTCATCAAAGCACGAACCAAGTGTTCGTTCCTCCCAATCTCCCTGGAATTCAGAAAATCTTATTTCAGGAACAGTAGCACCATCCTTAGGGAACATCTTTTGCAAGCATGATTTCTTCATGTTCTGTAACTTCTCAAGCTTACGCTGGTAAAGAGTGATAAGGTTGTCAAGGTTTCTAAAACAATTACTAATCTTGTCTTGCTCAGGCTTACTAGGCACCATTATTTGATATTGAGAATATTCTTGAGCATTAACCCCAGGTTGTCCTGAACGCATTGAAGTAACCTTAATAAATTTCTCATAAGCACTAGTAAGTGTATTCTGAAAAACAAATTCTGCATTGTATTCTGATTTTATTCTTGCTCTAATTAAGAAACCTGCATAATAGACTAATCCATCAGAAGCCTTGTAAATATAGCTTTTTCCAACACTTGCTCCTGTTCTAGCAAATAGAATATCTCCTTCAGATAGTCTGCAGTTTTCAGCAGAAGATAAGTCTGTATCTGGCGAAGTGATATCGTCCTGCTTAAAAACTCGACTATCATCATCAATATCTGTAATCCTAATATACTTATTTTTTCCATCATATTCTTTAGCAGCTGCGTTGAGGCCATATTCAAATGATGACGAAAGCTCGCCTAACTTACGCTGTTCCCAATCGTCAGTATATCCAGAAAAACGAAGTTTAGGTGTTTTATTATTCTTTTTCATTTTTTACCCCCATATACTTCTTAAATTCTGCTAGACCATCAAGATCATCTTTGCTACCAGATAAACCATTAATCATCTGAATAAGAGAACCAGCTGCAGATTCTTTCTTTACCTCAATATCACTATATGTAGTTGCATATTTTGAATTCAAATTTTCAACTTCTGAAACCAATGCTGTAATTACATCATCTGGCAAAGTTCCTAATCCGGATACAATAGGCTCAATCCACTTCAACTCTAGCAGGCGAAGTGCATCTTCTTCATCGAGATTTTTTATTGTTTCTATGGTTGCAGCTTCTAGTTCGATCTTCTGTGCCTTGATTACTTTCTTTAATTCGCTTTCTTCTTCCATTAAAAGCATAACTCTTTTCATTTTTGCTTCTAATGATTCTTCTGGAAATTCAAATTCCATCTGTAACTGCAAAATTCTAGAATTCACAGCCGGTTTTCCATAAGTGCCATCTTTATTAGAAACCATAGCACTCCACGCAACGAAAGGATTTTCTTCAATAAATGCCATTTTATCCTTCTTAAATGACAATGTGAGATAATTTTTTAACGCATTTATCTCCGGGCTCTCTACATCTGTTAATGCTTCAGTAACATAAGCTTTTACTTCTTTTCCTACGAAGGCATTCTTATCATCGTTTGTAATTGTTTGTTCAAGCTCATCCTCTTCAAGAGATTCTAATATTTCGGTATACATATTGCTTATTTCAACCAATCGTTCTTCTCCTGACTGAATTGCAAACAATTCGCCGTGATGAAACTCTTCTTGTACAAGCTCAAATGGTAAAATATGACCTTTCCAACCTTCCTGCACTTCGGTCACTTCATCCTCGTCTTCTTTCTTTTTCTTTACCACCATATTAGGATCAACCTGGAAGATAGCATCAAACCCTTCTCCCTGAATCATTTCCAAATCGGCTGTGATTGTCTCCCAATTTTCAGAAAGAATCTGAAATGCCTTGTATTGATCAATCAATTTAATATTTGTTGTTCTATTAAAAATATCGATGCAGATATTTTCTTTAAGACTTTGAGCATTTACATCGAGAATATCCTCTATCAAGCAATCTTTTAAGTATTCTCCAAATCCACTAAAACTAGAGTGATATTTTGCAATATAATTAGATACAGATGCAAAGTTAGATACTGCACTTTCTATATCATCTGCTATAACCCTAGCATAATTATCTGATATATTACCGAATATTTCCTCTCGTAACCCTGGGAATGCATCCCAATACTTTCTAAGACTTTCTATTTCCATATTAGGAATTCCACCAAACATAATAGAATGAATATCCCATGGTTCCTCGTCATCAGATGAATCAACATATCTAGGTATATTTAAGTTATATTCATTTTTTCGTATATCATCCTTGGTAACTAATTTTGCAAATTTTGTCACCGATTTTCTTGCCTTCAATGTATCAACTATTTCTCTGATATCTCTTGCTCTTAACTTGTTATTTTTTCCGACTTTTTCGAACTTTTTAGATGCATCAATAATGAGAACATCTGAATCAGATCTTGTTCTCTTAAGCACCATAATAATCGTTGGAATTCCCGTACCAAAGAATATATTTGCAGGTAAACCAATAATAGCCTCTATGTGGTTACGTTCTATTAAAGTCTTTCTAATTGTCTCCTCTTCGCCGCCTCTAAACAAAACACCATGTGGGAGGACAATTGTCATAATGCCATCATCTTCTAAGTGATATAACTCATGTAGTAAAAACGCATAATCTGCCTTTGCCTTTGGAGCAACTCCAAATTCCTTAAATCGAGGATCGAACTCTTTATTCTTTGGATCCCATTTTTGAGAGTACGGTGGGTTGGAAACCACTGCATCCACCTTAACAAGTGAATAGGTTTCATCCTTATTTTCATCTGTTTCAAAAAACGGCCAGTCATCTTCCAAAGTATCGCCATTTCTAACATTGATATTAGCCGGATTAATTCCTCGCATAACCAAATTCATACGAGTTAAGTTATACGTATTCTCCTTTAATTCCTGCGCATAATAATCAATCTTATTCTCACCTTCGATATATTGAGCCATAGATGCACCAATATTAATGAGCAATGAGCCTGAACCTGATGTAGGATCATAGATTTTAATATGCTCCCTATCTTTAAGATGATTAGCCACAATTTCAGACATCAACACGGACACTTCATGTGGAGTATAAAACTCTCCTGCTTTCTTTCCAGCATTAGCTGCAAACATGCTGATGAGATACTCATAGATAAATCCCAAAACATCATAGTCTTGCTTTCCATCCATCGGAATTCTTTTTATTAGTTTAAGAAGCGCCTTTATTGATTTGGTCTGCTTTGTTGATGTTTCACCTAACTTTGAAAGGCCACTCTGCAACGTCTTAAATATATTCTCAAATAATTTCTTATATGTCGGTTCGATATTGGCATCAAAATTACTCAATGCATCTCTTACATCAGATACATCAAAATCATCGCCTTTAGAAAGCCATGATGAGAATAAGTCCTCATAAGCAATAAAATATCCAATATTCTCACTAATGTGCTTCACAAGTTTCTCGTCATCTGCTGTCACTTTTTTAATATCCTCGTCAGAATATTTTTCTCCTTTCAGGAAAGAAATTTCACGATCCGAAAGATATTTATAGAACATAAATCCAAGGATATAGTCCTTATATTCATTCGCCTCTATCTTTGATCTCATCTGATTGGCTGACTGCCAAATAGTAGATGCTAATTGTTGTTTATTCATCTATTTTTACCTCCTGCCGCTAAGTCGCGGAATTGTTTAATTATTTGCAGCCTTACCACTTCGAGCCCATTCCTCAAGTTCAGAATATTTGAACTTCCAGGCCTTGCCAATTTTCTTTCTCGGAATATCCTTGCCTTTGCGAATCCAATCACGAATTGTAGCTGGCTTTACTCCTAAGAACTCAGCTGCTTCAGTTGTTCCAATCCATTTTTCTTCATTATTGGTAGTACTCATAGCTTCTCCTTTTTCTATACATACTATGCCGATTTTTATTATACATTATTTTGTGTCAAATTTCAATTGTTTGTATCTGTTTATATGTGTTTGCGTGGTATCAAATAATTAATAAATTTTTTTGGTGAACTATCTTCAACACTTATAGCTTTTTTCCATACATAATCACACCTCTTTTAATCTTAAAGCCTTTATTTTCAGCCTCATAGCCCGTTGAACTTTCTTCAACGGGCATTTTTAACGTTTGCTGTATGATGCAATCAAGGGTCAAGAACACCCCATCATCAGACGATGCGTTTCCTGATCAAGAACGGTCCTATCTGAATCTGATGAACAACTAAATAACCAAACCAGCTGAATAGGACAAGCTGGCCAACCAATAGGAGGAAACTCTCTATGGCAATGGCCAACTATATTCAGGTATCGCACATGTGGAATTTCCTCCGCGTCAACCCAAGGAGGAAAGCCACATGGCAGAGAAAAATTATGATTACAGTAACAAGAAGAGCTACAATGGCGTAGCACCAAAGGAAAATGAGACATTAGTTCCATTCTTAGCACATGAAGTTTTAAAGAATTACCATCAGGATATTAGAGATGGTATTCGCAAACGTAATGAAGGAATTATCGAAGATAGCTTCGAAACCTGGAACATTCACGGTAGAAAGATTCTTGTAGGTTTCACAGCTATCCCTAAGGATCAGGTCGAATTCTACATGGAAGGATTCTGGAAAGAAAAAGATGCGTATCTTGAATCGACTCGCAAAAAGAGATGCTTAATTCTTAATTCCAAGGGCGAATACATCCGCTGCCCTAAGTGCAATAAATGTGAAAGGTGTGAACGTTCTGAAAAGGATCAGTACCTCTCGCGTTATATTTCATTAGACAAGTTTATGGATGATAACAGCGACGACGATACTAATCGTAGCGGTTGGGAGCCAACAGATAATACTTCAACTGAGAACTCAGTTCTCAGTCTTATGATGATCGACGATCTCATCAACGAGGTATCCTTGAAGTACCCAGAAGCTAAAGCAATCTTCTCTCTACTGATGGACGACCCACAAATCAGTAATGCTCTGAAGCAGGTCGACTTGAAAAAGGGAAAGAGCCAGGCATATGAGTACGTAAAGAAAATGCAGGCATACGCCAAAGAACTCTACAACAAGAATTACCGTTAATTTACAAGCAGCGGCCGGACACCAACTCCCCGGTCGCTGTTTTTCTTATTTCTACTATCGTTATAAGGTGAACCCCAGGGTTCATTTTCTCTTGTTATCTATCCCCTAGTGTCAACCCTACCTTATGAACCAGTTCTCACAAAGCCATTTTCAAACATAAAAAGAAAGGCTTTCCAAAAGCAAACCGTACTCAATAACGATAGCTCTCTGAAAAGCCTTTTATTTACAGTGTTTTTTCTACTTGCCTGGGTCCACTTTTGACATCAAAACTACCGTCTCCACATGCCCCGTATTCACAAACTGATCCACCGCACATGCCTTTTTCACATAATATCCATGCTCCTGCAGGGTCACAAGATCTCTTGCGAGGGAGGTTGGCTTGCAGCTGATATAGACGATCTCATCCACACCGTAGTTGATGATCTTAAGGAGCGCCTTTGGATTGATGCCATCTCTCGGTGGATCGAGGATGATGAGATCCGGTTTTTCCTCGATGGTGTCGATGACCTTTAAGACATCGCCTGCGATGAATTCGCAGTTATCAAGTCCATTGCTCTTTGCATTTTCTCTTGCAGCTTCGACTGCTTCTTCCACGATCTCTACGCCGATAACCTTGGAGGCAACCGGTGATAACATCTGGGCGATCGTTCCGGTTCCGCTGTATAAGTCGAAGATCAGCTTGTCCTTGGTATCTCCGGCATATTCACGGGCTTTGCTGTACAGTCGTTCCGCGCTCTTTGTATTTGTCTGGAAAAATGAGAACGGCGAGATCTGGAAATGCAGTCCCAGCACCTCTTCCTCGATATAATCTCTTCCGTATAACAGCGTTACCTTCTCCGGCACAACAGCATCCGCCAGAGAATCATTTGCCGTATGGAGAATACCAATGATCGTTCCGTCAAGCGGAAGTGCCAGAAGCCCTTCTACATATGCATTCAGATCCAGATTCTCTAATCCGTCCGTGCTGGTTACAAGATTTACCAGAAGTCCGCCATTTGTCTTGGACTGGCGAAGCACCAGATGACGAAGCAGTCCTACATGCTGCATTTTCTTATGATAAGACAGTCCATGCGCCCTTGCGAATTCCATCGTATAAGAAACGATCCTGTTATAATCTTCGCTTACGATCACGCAGTTGCAGACAGGAACGATATCGTACATGCTGTTCTTCTTATGAAGTCCTAGTACCAGCGGACCATCCTTATATTCGTCGCCAAATGAATACTCCATCTTATTCCGGTATGCAGTTGTAACAGGCGAGCCGATGATGCCCTCCCAATCATATGGATGTGCCTCCAAATCGATCACACCGTCTAACAGCTTCTTCACCTGTCCTGCCTTTAATTCCAACTGATGCTCATAGCTCATGGTCTGGTATGCACAGCCGCCGCAAATGCCAAACTGTGGACATGGTGGTACTGCATCTTCGATCTCGGAGCGTTCCAGCACATCCAACAGACGTGCTTCTGCCTTATCCTTCCGCACCTTGGATACCATACAGGACACCTTTTGTCCGGGCAGTGCTCCCTTCACGATCACTTTTTTGCCATCCAGTTCAAAGCTTCCCTTATTTGGGAAATCATAGTCTTTTATAACACCTTCTATAATCTCTCGTTTCTTCACAGCCGACCTCTTTCTTGTCTCTAATAATCTCTACTCTTCCCGGTCGCCCCACATATCTTCAAATATGCTGCGCATCCGACGTTTCGGTTTCAGTTCATTTTCTGCAAAAAATGGTGTTCCATGCTGATCAAATTCCAGCAGCATGTATTTGCCATTCATGCCATCACGCGGATATGCCAGACTGCCCGGATTTACGATATAAGCACCGCCATATCGTTCCAGATTCTGGACATGCGTGTGTCCATACATCACAATATCGTAACCATCATATTTGATCAACTCCTGTAAGCGGTCCGTTCCATAATGGACACTGTACCGGTGTCCGTGCGTGATAAATACCTTATACCGGCCGATCATGAATTCCTCCTGCATCGGAAGATCGGAATCCCAGTCGTTATTCCCGGCAACCATGTGTATCGGACAGGTTACGTTATCATAAATATATTCTTCATCTCCGCAGACATCTCCCAGATGGATAAACATATCGATGTCACCCACCGTATCTAAGACATCCCGAATCGTATTGGTTCTTCCATGTGTATCACTAATTATCAGTATTCTCATTTATAACTTCCTTTATCAAGCGAAGTGCGTTTCCTCTGTGGCTGATCGTATTCTTTTCTTCCGGTGACAACTCTGCTGTGGACTTACCATACTTCGGCAGGAAGAAGATAGGATCATATCCAAATCCATTCTCGCCGCGTTCTTCATATCCAATGATTCCTTCGATCGTGCCACGTCTGGTAATGGTCTTTCCATCCGGGAATGCAGCCGCGATCGCACATACGAATCTTGCAGTACGCTTCTCATCCGGAACACCGGCAAGCTTGTCAATGATCGCTTTATTCTTGATCCGGTATGAGGTGTCTTCCCCCATAAATCTTGCAGAGTAGATTCCAGGTGCTTTATCGAGATAGTCTACCTCCAGACCGGAATCGTCCGCAAGCACCAGACAATTTGTCATCTTACGGATTGCCTCTGCCTTGATAATGGCATTTTCTTCAAATGTTTTTCCATCTTCTACGATGTCAGCCTGAATTCCGGCCTCCTTCATCGACAGGATCTCATATCCACAATCCGCAAGGATCATGCGGATCTCTTTCATCTTATTCTCATTACCCGTAGCAAAAATCAATTTCTTCATCTTGTCTTCTCCTTTTCTTTCTGTACTCCACCTGCCATATCTGACAAGGCACAGCAGATGATACTGTTATGCAGCAAGCCTGTCCGAATGTCGGTCCTTAGTAAGCTGCCTTATGCAGCGAACTTAGTACCGCTACATGAGGATAGAGTGAGAACGCCTTGCGAAATAACATGTATCTCTGCTATACCTTGTCAGATATCGCCGTATGTTCTCAATCCCCCACATCCGTGAAGGCTTTGAGGCAGACATTACAGTCATTCTCCTGCTCTGCACTCGACCACTTCGTGCCATACAGGCTGATATAGCCCTCGCCATCCGTGATATCGAAGTTCGCCGTTTTCTCGTCATTATTATATTCGATCGCGATCGGCATCGTGGAATCCTGTGTATTCACATGCACAACCACCGCAAATTTTCGGTCATTCGGAAGCGGTACTGCCTCATTTAGATTGATCGTATAATAACCCTCGTACTGCATTTCACCGGATGCCACCTTTGTCCGCTGCTGCAAATCGGATGCATCGGTAAAATCCGTCACAACATACACATCATATGTCGTTTTCGGACCTGTCGCATAGAAAGAAACCGCCTTCAATGTCTCGTTCTTTCCAGCCGTATAGACATTTGCAAAATAGGCCTCCGGCCTGTCGTCAAATCCCATCGTTCCGACCTCGCCCATCAGATCTGACTGATAGATCTTGTCGTAGTTGTCACTATTTCCAAGCTTCGTATATACTACGCTGTTCATACCGATATTGGTATCATAATAAGAGATATAAAAGAATCCCTCGTCACCAAAATCCTGCCCCCAGCTATTCTTGCAGATAAATGCGCCGTCTCCCGCCGGTTCTGTATTAAAATATTCCTTCGGATAGTTGTCATCCCAGCCAACGATCACCACGTCATGATTCGGTGTCTGATCTCCATTATAATAATAGGAACTGCGGTTTCTGTTATAATAATAAGAACTACTCGTCGCATTCTTCATATCACAGTAAATAACCGTTTCCACACCGCCATATTTGTATACGGATGATTTGATCGCCTCGTAATTCTTGTCCTTCAGGATGATGGCTTCTTCCAGATGCTTTACCGCCGACAATCCATTTACCGTCTGGTTATCACCATACGGATCGTCTTCCTCAAGCACCGGTCCCTGCCATGCCGCAAGATAGGCTATACTCATATAATATTCGCCACCGTCAAATGGGCTGACATTAAAGCTGTTATTCATTGCCATATGATCAACAGAAAATACCAGATTTTCAGCCGGACGGATCGTACTTTCCAGTGCCGCAAGTGATGCAAATGCCCAGCAGGTTCCATAGATACCCTGATCTCTTACAAGAGATACACGATCATGTTCTCTCATATCATATGCTGCCGGAAGCTTTTCTTCCTCGGCAATCTTTTTTAACACCACGGCATTTGTCTCCAGATTGATATTACAACTGTAGTTTAATGCCTCGCAGATCTCATTCACCGGCACATAGATGATATCATCCTTTTTCTCTGGCTTGTCGATTGCCTGTATTGCATTTCCATTGATATTTACCACATCCGAATCACCATAGACCTTTACCAGACTGTCTCCTTTGGAAAATGTGATCGTCCCATTTTCATATGCATTCACATGGCAATCCAGTTTATCGGTAAATGTCGCGATAGGGAGCATCAGCTGCAAATGGTCACTGAAATACGGCTGATACTCCGCTTCTGTGATCCTGCTGTCATTTATATATAATATAATGCCCTTTCCATTTGCATTCGTCACAATCTCTTTCAACATAGTTTCTGCGGCAGCACCCGCTTCTTCCGTCTTCTCAATGCTTACATCCGGATGTCTCAGAAAACCCAGATACAGAAATACCCCCAGAATAACAACCGCTGCCACGATCAAATACTTTTTCAACTCTGTCTCACTTTCTCTTTGGCGGCTTCGGTCCCATGAATTGATAGAAATATGATTTGATCATACCATTGTAGATCTTACGATTCTTATCCGCCTTTCTTCCTATATATTTCTCCGCCTCACTGTATGACGTGATCAGGAACATCGACCAGTCATCCAGTCGTCTGAAGCTTTCCCCGATCGTCTTATATAATTCAGGAAGATCCTCCCGATCCTCGAGACGTTCACCATATGGCGGATTCGTGATGATAAAGCCATATTTTTTCGGATGCCTGAGATCCTTTACATCTCTCTGTTGGAAATGGATATGTTCATCCACTCCCGCTGCCCTCGCATTCTCCATCGCACACTTTACCATCTCATTATCCAGATCATATCCCTGAATATTCATCTTCACATCATGGTCGATCATATCATTTGCTTCATCGATCGCATTGTACCACATCTTCTTGTCGCCGACCTTCGCCCACTCAGAAGCCAGAAAGTCTCTGTCAATTCCCGGTGCGATCCTTGCTCCGATCATAGCTGCCTCGATCGGAAATGTTCCGCTTCCACAGAATGGGTCAACCAGTACACGATCCTTATTCCATGGTGTAAGCATGATCAGTGCCGACGCCAGAGTTTCCGATATCGGTGCTTTGCCAACCAGTTTCCTATAACCACGCTTATGAAGGGATATTCCTGATGTATCAAGTCCTATCGTAACAATATCCTTAAATATAAATACACGAACCGGATATTCTGCTCCATCTTCCGTGAACCATGATACATGATAGGTCTGTTTCAAACGTTCTACCATAGCTTTCTTCACGATAGACTGGATATCAGATGGGCTGAACAGTGCGCTCTTATTTGATGTTGCCTTGGATACCCAGAATTTTGCATCACGGGTCAGATACCGCTCCCATGGAATACTCTTGGTTCCTTCAAATAATTCATCAAATGTTACAGCCTTAAAGCTTCCGCACTTGATCATGATACGTTCAGCTGTACGAATAAACATATTTGCTCTTGCAACCGCATCTTCTTCTCCTGCAAATGTTATTCTTCCGTCTTCTACCTGAACGATCTCATATCCAAGATCCAGGATTTCTTTTTTCAATACTGACTCCAATCCAAAATGACATGGAGCGATCAATTCGATTCTGCTCATATGCTTCCTTTCAATCACAAGTGCCAGATTCAGACATTTCTGTCCAAATCCAGCACTATTATTTTCTGTCTGTTAATTTTCTTTCTTATTTTCTGCGCTTTCTTATAATAACCACGCATGCCATTCCAAGCGAAATGAGCATACCTGCAACTGCTGCCTTCATTGCAAATGCATCACCGGTTTTTACACCTGTTTTCTTCTGATCATTTTTGCCTTTATCACCGGTTGCTTCTGTCTCATCCTCATGAAGAACCTCTGTTGTCTCATCCTCGGTATCCACATCTTCCGTTTCTTCCTCATCCGTCGCATCTTCTGTCGTGGTATCTTCACTGGAAGCTGTTTCTGTTGTAGTATTCTCCGTTGTAACACTTTCTGTAGTAGCACTCTCTGTTGTAGATGCTTCTGTTGTATTAGAAGCTGCCAGACCGACTGTTACCTTTGCGGACGGTGATGCATAATAGTTTGCGGACTCTTTATATCTTACAAAATAATCGCCTGCTGCAAGACCATTTACAACTGTTCCTGTTACAGCCGTCCATGTAGTCTGGTCTGTAGAATATTCCATTGTCGCTGCGGCATTCGCAACAGATCCGTCTTTCTTTCCTGTTGCACTTTCATTAACTGCTGTCAGCCCTGTCGGTGCTGCCTGTGGTGCTTTCTCGATCGTATAATTCTTTACGATCTCTCCGTGATAGGTCTTGCTCTTTGCTGTTATCTTAACACTTGCTGTTCCGACATTGATATTATCTGAAAATATACAGGTATAATCCGTTCCTGCTATCAGCTTCTTGCCGTCATATGTCACAGTCACTGTTGGTTCCTTTGCTGTTCCATCATATACATACGAAGTCGGATCGATGGATACGGATACTTTCGCATCTGTCAGTCTGCGGTAACGAAGCTCTACACTTCTCGCCTTTGTGCCTGTTTCATCTAATATCGTATTATAGGAATTCGGCTGTCCATCCAATGTGTATCCGGCCGGAAGAAATTCCTCAATACCGCCCACAGCTTCATCTAATGAAAGCAACCCATAATTGCTTAGTCCGCTTGGCGAATTTGTAATCTTATAAACAGATGTCTGATCCATCTGCAGCTTTTCAAGCCACCATTCTGTAAATGTTGCACCATCATGTTGCTGTTCTATATTACTGTTTACCAGTTTAAGGCCACCCTTTGCATACCATCCAAGCTGCGTAAGATCTGCTCTCACATTTTCAAATGTTAATGTATGTTCATTCCCTGTCGCTGCATTCTTGATATAGCCACTATATTCTCCATTTTCTATCACAAGAGAACCCATAATCTCGAAATGAACAGCCTTTAATTTCTTTTTATTCAGATCAATCGTAAGATTCTTATTTCCCGCATCAATATATGCTGATGTACTCTCACAATTATATAGAAGCTTCAGTATATCACCGTTTCTGGCAGCCGCCGCTGCATCTTCCAGTTTAGAATAGGTTCCCTTTGCTGTTCCGCTTGCATCCTCTACCTCAATGCATTCTACCGGATCATTACAATCCACACAGGCTCCATCCCTCACCTGTGAATGTTCACATGCCGCCTGTGTCTCTGTCAGCCCATTTGCCCCTGCAAATGCTGCTACTGCGACAAGCCCTACCGCAACGATTGTTGCTAAAAATTTTTTTCTCATTTACCCTATATCCTTTCTTTTCTGAAATAAATACCCAGGGATATCTTATGCTATCCACCAAATTTCCCTGACCATATTATACATACTTCCCCCTGCCACCACAAGTAAATTAAATAAAAAATCCCGGACATGTACTTTTCTTAATATACTCCGTCATGTCCGGGATCTATTTATTCTGTTATTCTCATATTCAAACCACGTTTTCCTGTTTGCCATAATGGTTTGCCTCACCTCTGTCAGCGGTTTTTGGTCAATGCACCCTTATACTGTACAATTCCACCAACTGTATTGATCACTCTGTAACCTGCCTGTGTCAGTATTCTTGCCGCCAGTGCGCTACTGCCTCCGTACTGACAATATGTGAGTAATACTTTATGTTTTGGAAGATTATAATTGCCACACTGAATCTCGGATAATGGCACATTAACAGCCATCGGTATATGCCCTCTCAGGAATTCTTCTTCTGTTCGAACATCCACGATCACTCCGCCATAACGAACTGCCTCCTGCATGATATCGCGAACGGGTATATTGTGAAATCTCATGCTTTCACCCCCTGATAAGCAAGCGATTTAATTTCTTACGAGCAAATAATTTTTGTGCTCATTATAGCTTATGCGATTTCCGTTAAAACGTTCGGCATATTCGGTCTATCTCATATTATAGTTATCTTCCTGTTCATTATATGATGAATACATCTGTCCATTATATGAATTCACACTGTATGGTGTTGTTGAATTTGGTGTCTGATCTGCTGCTGTGTCTGATCTACGATATGGATTTACTCCGGCATTTTGCGGATATGATGTGTTTCCGATATATCCGGTATTCTTTGGGTTCACTGTATTACCGGTATAATACTGATTCGACACATATGCATTATTTCCGATATAACCCTGATTATGTGGATTCATCGCATTACCCATATAACTCTGGTTTTGTGGATATGAGGTATTTCCTGCATATCCGTTATTCTGTGGATTCATTGTATTACCCGTATAATACTGATTCGACACATATGCATTATTTCCGGTATAACCCTGATTCTGCGGGTATGCGGTATTTCCCGGATAACCCTGATTCTGCGGATAGCCCATCGGATTTGCCTGCTGAGTCTGATAATAATAGCTTCTGCCCGGTCTGCGGTATTCGGTTCGATAGAATCCATAATCAGCTGTCTCAGGTCTACCGTCAATTCTGTGATCATGATTGGAACATACCAGAATCAACACAACAGATATAATATATGCCCCTATTAGAATGACATAAATCCATCCTTCTGCAATCAAACCATAAGAAGCCGCCATGATCGCGTAATCATATGCCCCATGAATACATACCGGCACAAGATACGCCCATGCCATGTAACCGATCATTCCGCCTCTGTCATCGGCATATGCTTCTTCTCTCGCCTTTGCATATAACGCTCCCATCACGACACCGACCGTACAATGAAGAGGAATCGCTGTAAACGCCCTCATAATTCCGGTCAGTAGTCCACCCTGATACACATATAACACATTTTCCAGAATTGCAAATCCCAATGAAGAGCATACGGCATAAATCACGCCATCATAGCTATGCTGCATCTCCTTACTTTTCCATGTGATACATATCGTAACCAGATATTTACCTAATTCCTCGGCTACAGCTATAACAAAGAAACAGAAGATAAGCAGGCGAAGTCCCAAATCATCTGAATCACCCATGACAAATGCCTGACCTATAAACTCTACGATAGCTGCCGGAACAGTAGTTGCTGCACCGGTCGCCAAAAGCAGAATCATCAACTTAACCGGCGGTTTCTCTTTGCGATCCCTGTAATATATAAATCCAAGCAACAATAATGCCGGAAGTGCCGCTACGATAAAAAGCACTCGTATATTATTCATCTTATTCTCCCCATTTATCTTACTTTGTCTCTATATCATCTATAACCTCTTTGATCGACTCCAGCTTATCCGTATCATAGCCTTCTGTTGCTGCCGAACTGTCATAGACTTGTGCAAAGTCAGCATTATACTCATCTTCGCTGACATCTTCTCCGTTCCAGTCATATGTGTAAATCGGCATCCCATTCTTATCAAATCTCAGCCCGGTTCCATCCTTCGCTCCATAATGCCCCTGTGCAACCAAGGTCAACTCTCCATCAACAATACTGTAAATATAGTCATAATAGGAATCCATCAGCCCATCCGAATTGCAAAGGAGATTCTTTCCTTCTATGTAAGTAAAGTACAAGCGGTTCAATCCGTTTACATGAACGGAGCCATTTGAATAGTTTACAATACGGACACCGGATGCCTCCGACTTTCCTACTTCTACCAGCTCCGGTATATCATCATTGTCCAGGTAAATCAGCGTATACCCCTGCTGTCCCTCTGTATCTGACACATGTTCCAGATAATCAACATATGCAGTCTTCCAGTCATCACTTTTCTTTGATACCGAAGTTTCACCTTCTCCATCCAGCTCTGCCTCATCTGATTCTTCTTCAGATACAGTCTCGGTCTGTGTTTTATCGGAAGCAGGTCTGTCCGGTACTGCTTCTAATCTCTGTTTTCCAAATTCCGTCTTCTCTGTCGTTACTTCCTGTTCTTCTGCGGTCACATCTTCCGTGACATGCGCCGCTTCTGTCGTTCCATTGTTCATAGCTCCTGCTGACTCCTTCTCAGATGAGCAGCCGGTAAGCAATGTACCAAAAAGTGCCCCGAAGAACAGTAAAAATTCAATTTTTTTCATCTATAATACAGCCTTTCCAACCGGCAGTTTTCTTCCACTATTCCAGTCTGTAAATTCTCGGTAATATATGTTTTACACTGATAAAAATTATACCATTCAAACAGCAAACACGCTATACGCTAATTCCTTTTTTCTTCTAAATCGAGCTTTATTTTTTACCGGAATTTATCTGCTATTTTCAACATTTCGCCTAATAAAGAGTCACAAGTGACTCTTTCGCACCTGCGCGGAATCGCGAAGCAATTAACTACTTCTCCGCAAAGCGCGATAAAAAATATAGGAGACGCAAAACTTACGTCTCCCATACCATTTATTCATATTTTTTTTGAGGAAAATATATGACAATAATTATTTTACATTGAAGGCTTTCATACCCGGATATACGGCTGAAGCACCAAGCTCTTCTTCGATTCTTAAGAGCTGGTTGTACTTAGCTACACGCTCAGATCTGGATGGTGCACCGGTCTTGATCTGGCAGGTATTTAAAGCAACTGCAAGATCTGCGATCGTTGTATCTGCTGTCTCACCTGATCTGTGAGATGAGATAGCTGTGTATCCGGCCTTGTGAGCCATCTTGATCGCTTCCAATGTCTCTGATACAGAACCGATCTGATTTAATTTGATCAGGATACTGTTACCACAGCCAAGCTCGATACCCTTTGCAAGTCTCTCTGTATTTGTAACGAAAAGGTCGTCACCAACTAACTGTACTTTGTCGCCAAGTTCTGCTGTAAGCTTCTTCCAGCCTTCCCAGTCTTCTTCATCCAGACCATCTTCGATGGAGATGATCGGGTACTTCTCAACCAGTCTCTTCCAGTGAGCGATCAGCTCTTCTGATGTATATACTGTACCGGCCTTTGGCAGCTTGTACTCGCCAACCTTGCCTGTCTTCCACTCGGATGAAGCTGCATCCATAGCAATCTTGAAGTCCTTACCCGGTTCATATCCGGCTTTCTTTACTGCCTCGAGAATTGTCTCGATTGCTTCTTCATCAGATGCAAGTGCAGGTGCAAATCCACCTTCATCACCAACTGATGTAGCAAGTCCTCTTTCCTTTAAGATAGCCTGAAGTGCATGGAATACCTCTGCACACCATCTGAGACACTCTTTGAATGAAGGAGCACCAACCGGCATGATCATGAACTCCTGAACATCCAGACCGGATGATAATGCATGACATCCGCCATTGATAATGTTCATCATAGGAACCGGAAGTCTGTTTCCGCTTACACCGCCTAAGAAACGATATAAAGGTACATCCAGTGAAATAGCTGCTGCTCTTGCTGCTGCGATTGATACAGCAAGGATTGCATTTGCACCCAGATTTGACTTGTCCTTTGTTCCGTCTGCCTTGATCATTGCCTGATCTACCGCATATGTATCAGATGCATCCATTCCAACTAATACGTCATTAATTGTTGTGTTGATATTTTCAACAGCTTTCTGAACGCCCTTACCGCCAAAACGATCCTTATCGCCATCACGAAGCTCTAATGCTTCAAACTCACCTGTTGATGCACCACTTGGAGCAGCTCCACGTCCGACAGTACCATCTGCAAGAATAACTTCTGCTTCTACTGTAGGATTTCCTCTTGAGTCAATAATCTCTCGTCCAATTACTTTTTCGATTTCTAAATAATTCATCATGCTTTGATCCTTCTTTCTGGTGACAGCTTCTGTCCCGGATCCGTCATTGCATCCGGGTGCATGCCCTGTTTTCAGCAGTCGGGGATGCATACAGAATGGAGTCACACGATTTATTCACAAGATTTTAGTTAGTTTCTGCTAACTATTTATAAAAATACCATGCAGAAGCCTTTTCCGTCAACAAAAAACGGTCGAATTTATTGAGAATTTCTATCACATTTTTCGCTTGATTTTTACAAAAACACACCGTATAATGCAGCCATAAGTTAGATGTGCCTAACCGCTGTATGAACGGTTCTGAAACGACACATACTAATACTGTCGCATTTGATAATTTAATGTTACAGGAGTTTCAGATTATGTTTGAAGAATATTTGATCACACATTGTTCGCCTACATTGGCGTCCTTAAAACCTGCCAGCCTGTTCCTTTATCGTTTTTCTTCTGGAGAAGAATTATACGAAAGTGTGGCTGTCTGGGATGCACAATTTCAGAAAAAAGGGATCCGGATCACGATCCTGCGAGAAGATGCCGAAACTGCTCTGATCTATGTCTACAGACCGGATGCTATGGTTCGTGAATTATCAAGACCGGAGATCATCTCTTTTCTTGTAAGCACAGGATATCAGGCAGGAACGATCGATCAAATGCTTGAACAGCTTCGTAGCCGTCTTCATGGTTCGGAAGAATTTCCGCATGAGATCGGTGTCTTCCTTGGTTATCCGTTAAATGATGTTCTCGGATTTATCAAAAACCACGGAAGTAACTGCAAAGGCATGGGCGACTGGAAGGTATACGGAGATCTGGGTGAGGCCCAGAAAACATTTGCCAAATTTAAAAAATGCCGTGAGATCTATGCAAATCTCTGGCATCAGGGACGAACGATCTGGCAGTTGACGGTTGCCGCATAAGTATTTAAAAAATTGCATCCGCTTAACAAAATAAGTATTTATGCAAACGACGTTCACATAACAAAAATGAATATAGGAGATTCCCGCAGGCATTTCCATACGGAGATCTCTAAATATAAAATACATGATTATAAGGAGGAACCTACTATGAGTAAGGTTGCAGTTGTATATTGGAGTGGCACAGGTAACACAGCATTAATGGCACAGGCTGTTGCAGAAGGTGCAAAGGCAAAAGGAGCAGAATGTGATCTTTTAACATCCGCAGAATTCACTGTAGATATGGTAGATAACTACGATGCGATTGCATTCGGATGCCCTGCTATGGGTGCCGAAGTCTTAGAAGAAAGCGAATTCGAGCCAATGTTCGCTGAATGTGAACCGGCATTAAACGGTAAGAAGATCGCCATCTTCGGTTCATATGGCTGGGGAAGCGGCGAATGGATGGATACATGGGAAGCTCAGTGTCAAGCTGACGGTGCTGTATTTGCAGCAGCTCCACTGATCTGCCATGAAACACCGGATGAAGCAGGTCTTGCTGATTGTACCGCACTTGGCGAAGCACTTGTTTAATAAATAATACACATCTCTAAACGCAACCAAAACACAGGAATCTGCCATGTGGCAGTCCTTCCGCTTGTACATTATCGTACAATCCCAAAAATGCTCTGGCAAACCACACCTCTGCCAGAGCATTTGTTATATTTATTATTCTATTTTTCTCTATATCGCTCCATGCTCCCGGAGAAGTTTCTCGACATCGGTTCCTTCTACCGCCTTTAAAAGCTCCTTTATTGCGATCTTCTCTTTCAGTCCAAGCTTCATATCTGTGATCTTTCTGCCATCGCGTATTGCTACGGTCGCATTTAACAGATCCCGTACATCATAGACACTGCCCCAGACCTCCGGCACACCACGGTCAATATTCAACAGGGTATATACTGCCTCCATACCGGTACGGATCGAATACTCGGTCGTAAATATCGTATCTCTTGCTGTCTCTGCAAACTGTCCGAGGAATGCAAAATTTACTGCTCCCTCCGGTACAACATCCGGGCGGTCACCTTTCTCACGCGGCATGAAAAATGCTGTAATATACGGCATCATAACCGGCACTGTATTTGCGCTGTGCTCGGCAAGCTCCGGAATCTCCTTCTCCGGTACACCGATATGGTAGAGCCACTCTTCGCAGATCTCCTTACCGGTGCATTCCCGCATGGTCTTCTTTACATAATCACCCGGTTTATTTGAAAATAATCCATATACCCATACAAGCACCTGTCCCTTTGGCTGATTACGGAACTGCGGCTGACGATTGATCGTCCATGAAAGCAGCCATTCGGAATCTCTCGCAGTCACGATACCACCTGTAACTACCTTGCCGGAGAGTGGATCTCTCTTGCAGATTTTCTTAATATATGGAAGGATCTTTTCATCTAGTGTCGTTACCGTTGCACTCATCCAGTTCGACTGTTCCGGATCATAGCAGAATTTGTCCGGATGTCCGAAGGATGGATCCTGTGCAGCGATCTTCCTCCACATATCCCATCCGCCACCCTCACGGATCTCGGTCTTGAATTCAGCCGGTTTGTTCTGACTTCCGTATGAAGAATTCTCCACGCAGCCGCCATTTGTGATAAATACCAGATCATTCTCGGTCAGATCGATCGCATCTGCTTCACCGTCACGGATAATATCAATCTTCTTTGCCAGCTTTCTTCCTGCTTCGATCTCGAATTCCACATTTATAACCTTGGTATTATAATGGAACACCACACCGAATGATTCCAGATATTTTACCATCGGAAGAATCATGGACTCATACTGGTTATATTTGGTAAAACGAAGTGCCGTAAAATCCGGCAGTCCTCCAACATGATGGATAAAACGCTTAATATAGAGCTTCATCTCAAGTGCAGAATGCCAGTTCTCAAATGCAAACATCGTCCGCCAGTACATCCAGAAATTAGAATTAAGCACTTCTTCATCAAAATACTCATCGATCCGTTTATTATATAATTCTTCATCCGGGGTAAAGAACAGCTTCATGATCTCCATTGCACCCTTATCGGACAATCCGAACTTCTTATCGGTATGTGCATCCTGCCCCCGATTCTCAGTTGCCCGACACAAAGAATAGTTTGGATCTGCCTTATTCAGCCAGTAATACTCATCCAGTACACTGACACCCTCTGTCTCGATGGACGGAATCGAACGGAACAGATCCCACATACACTCAAAATGGTTATCCATCTCACGTCCGCCACGCATAACATAGCCGATATCGCTGTACTGATAACCATCACATGCACCGCCCGGAATCGGGTCTTTCTCCAGAATGTGCACATGCGAGCCTTTCATCTGTCCATCTCTTACCAGAAAACAGGCTGCCGCCAATGCACCAAGTCCCGAACCTATAATATATGCCGATTTCTGATCCACACCCGCCGGCTTCTTTGGTCTGGCAAATGCTTCATAATTTCCACTTGCGTAATACATACGAATTACCTCCAATCTATACAGCCTGCCTGCAAACAGACCGGTTATCTCAAAAACTGTCTTTATTATAAGATTCCCCGTTTTTGCCCTCAATAAACAAAAAAAGTACCGTGATAAAAATATATTCACGGTACTTGTTCTGTCTAAAATTTTATCATTTTCCCTGTTTTGATGGGATAACCGGTCTGAAAAATAAGACACATTGTTTTTTCAATGTATCTGTCAGCTCTCTGTTTTTTTGTGAAAGGCATCCGTCCGAAATGCTTCCAGTGCTCTGGTAATATTATCATGCATCACCAGTCCCATCTTATCCACGATCACATGCGGATCCCGCTTCATGCCATTCTCAATCCATTCAAGCAACACACCGACAAAGGAGCATTTGTAAAAATCAGCAATGAACTTCTTATCTTCATCCCGCACCTGCATATTCTTCGCCTTATCTTCGATGACCTTGATCATCAGATCATACGTCAGACTGTACAGATATTTTTCTACCTGATCTCTGCTGATCGAATGATATGCATTCATCATAAATGTCTTATTCTCGCTCACCGCTTCAAAGATACGAAGGAAGCCTTCCTGCCAGGTATCATAGGTTTTATTCTCACCCAGTATCCTCGTTGCATCCTCCACACACACCCACTCTACCAGATCATAGATATCTTTAAAATGATAGTAAAATGTCATTCGGTTGATGCCGCAGTCTTCCGTGATATCCGTTATCGTTATCTTATCAAGCGGTTTCTTTGTAAGAAGCTTCTTCAGTGATGCTTCCAACGCACGTTTCGTTATCTGAGACATTTCCTTGTAACCTCCACGTCTATTGTTCATCAGAAAAAAAGTTATCCTTACTATACCACACCCACCAGAATTTTGTAAAATTAAAAATAAACTAATGGCATGAGAAAAATTGTAGGATTACAATACATGTGTTACAACTGAATATAAAAAAAGCAGAGATACTTCTTTTGTGTTATATTTTAGTCACCACAACAAAAAAACAAAAAAGGAGTTCTCTGCTATGGCTACTATAACACAAGATATGCGGTATCGTCTATCCTTAATCAAATACGCTGAAAGGTTTGGTGTCACCAAAGCTGCTATCAAATATAAAACCAACCGTCAATACATTTATCGTTGGAAACGACGTTATGACGGTTCTATTGAGTCCCTTCGTGACCGCTCTCGCAGACCCCATCATCATCCAAACCAACATACCCCTGAAGAGATCAAGCTGATCTTTGATATGCGCAGACGCAATCCCAATGCCGGTCTTGTTGTCTTTTGGGTTAAACTCAAGCAGCGTGGTTACTCCCGTTCCATCCCTGGACTATACAGATTTCTCCGTAAGCAGGGAATTATGGCAGTTCATCCGCCAAATCCTAAATATATTCCAAAGCCTTACGAACAGATGGATTATCCGGGACAACGCATACAGGTTGATGTAAAATTTGTTCCTTCTGCATGCCTCAAAAACCCCAAGGTCATCGGCAAACAATTCTTTCAGTATACTGCCATTGACGAGTATTCCAGATGGCGTTTCGTAGAGGCTTTTGAAGAACACAACACGTATTCTTCTGCTATGTTTATAGAGCATCTGGTGAAAGCCTTTCCGTTACCCATTCAGTGTATCCAAACTGATAATGGAGCAGAATTTACAAATCGTTTTACCACTCACCGTGACAAACCCACACTATTTCAGGTGCATCTGAAGCAGCGTGGGATTCGCCATAAAGTTATACGACCTTTTACACCACGACATAACGGGAAAGTTGAAAGAAGCCACCGAAAGGATAATGAGCGTTTTTATGCAACTCATACTTTTTATTCTTTTGAGGACTTTGCCAAACAGTTGAAAGTGTATAATCGCAAGGATTATAACAACTTCCCTATGCGTCCATTAGGATGGAAATCTCCAAATCAGGTACTAAAGGATTATCTGGGATCTGTGTAACATATGTTTGACAAACCTACAAAAATAAACTAATGGCATGAGAAAAATAAACTAATGGTATGAGAAATGTTCTATACCTTTATTACGCAAGACGTTCTCACTCTACCCTCATGTAGCGGTTCTAAGCTCACTGCTTTCAGCAGTTCACTAAGTACCGACATGAGTAACTGAGACCTTAGCGAGGCTTGCCCGAGGTTAGTTCGAAGTTACACAGAGTGGGCAGGCTTGCTTCATAAAGTATAGAACATTTCTCATGCCATCATCTTATATTTTACACGCAAAATTCTGATCTGGATGCAGTATATCATACAAAAAAACGGCCGGCCAACTGTAACATACAGAGACCGGTCAAGCGAAAAAACAATCTATATAATTCAGGGTGTGAGAAAAGTCCTGCAGAAGGAACTGTTTCATATTGAAGCTTCTCTGTAAACTTCTGTTGACTTTCTTCGGATCGATTACTCATAATTGTTGATTTAAGACTAAACAACATTTCTGTCGTAAAACCTGCCAGACGATTCAATTCTTTGGATACCATATACATAGCTGCAACCGGCTGTTCGATCACATTTTCATTCATTTTCTTTCTCTCTTTCGTTCATCATTACTTTTTATGATATAAGTTTATCAATTAGAAAAAACGCCCGCTATCATACGCAGGTAAAATCATCTGATGAATCTGTAAAGTTGTGTATAATTAATGTAAAATATTGTTCTTTTTTTATGTCAGCGTTACTATTGTAAAATACTTTTACAAATATTTACCAATCTCCGATTTCCATATTTCTTCCAGTTGTTCCAACGAGA
>UMEZ01037375.1_pt1 | contig 41186 bp, 71 predicted proteins | sample 1964841 | NCBI WGS metagenome assembly UMEZ01 (sample SAMEA4836029, study PRJEB28245) | human gut metagenome | biome: gut microbiome; material: fecal sample | place: Denmark | collected 2008 | reverse complement strand
TTTAATCAAGTTGTCCGGGGTTCGAATCCCCGCACGCTCACTTTAAAAAGCACAGTTGCCAAATGGCTAAATACTGTGCTTTTCTTGTATTTATGCGGTTTTTAAGGGTATGACCTGTCTAAAAATCATACCCTTAAAAGTAATAGAAAGTATCTAAAGTTTAGGGAAGTATTTGTTCCATGCGTGTTCCATGTTCCACTTTCGTTCCAGAAAATTTATGAAGCAATTTCTTTGCGTTGTTCCATTTTTCGTTCCATAGGCTGTTCCACTTTTTGTTCCAAATTTAAAGCATCATTTACAGCGGATATGCTATCTTCTTTTTCTAACATTAAGTGATTGTATACTTCCAGAACGACCTTTTCAGAATCCCCTACAAGCCTTGCAATCATCTTTATGCTAATCTTAGGGAACTGGTAGCATAAGTTTGTGCAGTAATTGTGGCGGAAGATGTGGCTTGTTAAATCCTCAATAGGACTTTCGCTGACTGCCTGCATTGCTTTTATGATTCTACCCCACATCCTGCGGAAACCAGATTTTGTCATAGGCTTGTAATCACGATTTATGAATAAGTATTTCCTGCCATCTTTTCTAAGTTGTTTTATGTAACTAGAGATTGCATCGAATACGTTATCTGGTAACGGTAACGTTCTTTCTCCGTTCTGTATGTTTTTTACTGTTTTTTTCTTTGGTATGTTGTCTGATATGTCGTGTGATTTGTCGATAGATACTGTATGTGCTTCTAGGTTAAAGTCTGATTCTGTTAGTGCTAATGCTTCGCCACACCGCAATCCACAGCCGTAAATTATAAAGACATATATTTTATCCATTAAATTAAAATCTGCCTTAAAAACGGCTCTCTGTTCGTCTGGTGTCAATGGGCGTTTTTCTTTTGCTTTGTAACTTATAGATTCAAAGTTGTCAAATATATCTGCAAATGATTGTGCGGAATAAATGCGATCGCAAACAGCAGAGTGCAGGACCTGCTTAAATGTCATAACTATTTGTTGTTGTGTCCGCGGTTTGCCTTTAGCACCGTTCAGAATCAATTGTAAGTGGCTTCGCTGTACATCTTGTAGCTTAATGTATTTAACGCTGTCAAAATGGACGTTAATTACATTGTCGTACATTTTATTTGTATTGTTAGCTCTGTTAGATTCTTTATATAAGACTTTCCATTGTCTGGCATAATCAATAAATAGTATATCAGAGTCAATCATTGCCTGCCGTTGGTCCCTTAGTTGCTCAAACTCCTTTACGATTCTTTCTAAATCTTTAGAGCTTTTCTTGGACCGCAGGTGTTTGTATCGTTTTTTACCGTTATCCTTGTATGTACCATCCCACACGTTGGTAGAATAGTAACCGTCTTTCCCTTTTTTAAATTTAGCTGTTGCCATTGTATCACTCCTTAGTTATAAATTAGTTAAAAATGGGTACAAAAATAACAGCCATGCAAGAGTGGTTTTTAAAAAGATTGAAAAATAACATAGATGTGTTACAATATAAATGAACTTTCTATAATTTAATATTTTATAATCCAACGATGTTATGGAAAAAGGAGTTACCGATTCTTATTAGTCTTCACGGTAGCTCTTTTTTATACCCTTGCGTGACCGCACTGTTAATGATACAATAATAGTTGATTAAGATTCATTAAATCAAAAACAGTGTTTTTGGAGACTGTACCACATTCGGGTGTGGTACGGTCTTTTTTATTGTTATTTAACTTCCCAAGATTTACCGCAGTCTTGGCAAATTGCCATTTGTTTACTGTTAATATCTGTCTTGGATGATTTTTTTTCTTTGTATTTAGATTTTTTAGGTGTTAATGCCCACAGACCACCAGTCGCTGCGATCATACCTGCACGTCCCAGACTGTTACCTGCACGAGTCACAACACTCTTTTTACGGATCTCAGATTTTCCCTTTGTTTTAGCTGAGTCCTGCACAAACTCATATCCTATATTCAAGCTGTGACACTTAGGACAGTATGGTGCATCCAGATAAAAAATCTTATAAAAATCTTCGGCTTTTTTGCTGTCTACCTTTTTCAAAATCTCATAGTAAGCATCCCTAGACCTGTCTTTATCCGCTTTGATTTTGCTTGCATTAAAACCAAAATTACCGTTAAATTTACGCATTTCATAATCATAAGTTAACTGATTAATAGCATCATTTGTATAATCCAGTTTGACAATAATATCTTCTTTTGGATTCTCTTCTGCCTTATCAAAACGGCATAAATAGAAACTGTCTTTTGCTACATAAAGTATATGTGTTAGTGTAGAAAGAAAACCACTATCTGTATATTTACCTGCTGTGATAATTAAATCACTAGGTTCGTTAACAATACCTTTTTCTATAGCAATCTCAATCGTTTTTTCATCAATTTCATACTGCGGAACTTCATTATCAGCAGTAGAAACAGTAGCTAATTCTTTTAAGATTTCCTCTGTTGGGCATCCACAATTTGGACAAGCAGGAGCTTTTTCAGAGAACTCTTTTCCACATTCTGTACAAGTTATTAATGCCATGTAACATCCCTCCTTTTATAATGTATAACAAGCAACGTGACAACCACAATCGCAGGCAAATCACAAGCAAGAAACCACGTATTTATGCGGTTTTCAAGACTTTTTGCATAGTCGCATCACAGGCAAATCGCAGGCAAATGACAGGCAAACATCAATCAACTATGCATTTCCTTTTTTAAAAGTCCAAGAAACCACGGTTTTATGCGGTTTCTTGCACCATGCAAAAACTTTTTAAAATTTGTGATTGACAAATCAACGTTTTTAGTGTATTTTTATTTTCTTTTATATAAATATATAGTATCTAAAGACTATAGTTATATATAACCTATATAGTATTATAATAATTAATATTTATATTTAATTAAAAAGAAAAAATAAAACAAAAAAGAAAAAATTAAAGTCTTTTGAAGCTGACTAATCTTTCAGCATATCCGGTTAACGATGATAATTGATCGAGCGTATATCCCGGATGTTCGATAATCGTTTCATCTGGTATCAAAAGCTCCGCTGCGAATGTGTGAGCTTCAATTTCAGTTTTGTTTGATTGAAACTGTTTACCATAACTGAAAAAATAATAATCTTCATTGTGCATAATACTATGTGCCAATTCATGAGCGACAACAGTATCTTTTAGCTTATCATCCTCGATTCTATCGTTGATATAAATAAATTTCTTATCCCATATTTTCATGTAGCATCCTTGCAGTTCTCCTAAGTCTCCATACTGGATTGTTACGTCAAGGTAACTAGCAAGTAAATATGGATTTCTCGTACCGTATGTTTCAATCAAATCATTTACTGTATTTTTGATTTGATTTTTTCTCATACATAACCCTCCTGTTTATTTTTTTAGCATTGCAAGTGAAATCTCAATCTGTTTTAGTAATAAATCTATCGTATCGTTATTGACAGGTTTACCATCATAACGAACAGGTTTCATTGAGTCACTTCTTAAAAGTTCTTCAAGCTCCCTGTATTTTTGTTTGAGATCGGTGTTATCTTTCTCTTTTTGTTCATCCTCCTTTCCTGTCATGAGGTACTCAACAGACACACCGAAGAAGTCAGCGAGCTTTTGCAATCTCTCAACTTTTGGGGTACTGTTTTTCCATTTTGAAATTGAACCATTAGAAAAACCTAGTTGTTTTTCAAGCTTTCCTTGTGATAATCCTTTTGACTTCCTAAGGCTTTCAATTCGCTCATAAATAGTCATAGAATCTCCTTTCTAAGAAATTACAGAACTTTTTCTGTAAAAATGCTTGACAAACTAGAAAGTTCTCTGTATAGTAAAAGCATAGCACAGAAAACTTTCAGTAAAAACAGAAAGCGATCACAGAAAAAAATCTGTATTTTATGTGGTAATTTAATATTAGAATATTTTCTGCAAAAAGTCAATGGAAATACTGAATATTTTCTAAGAAATAAAGAAAGGAGAGCAAGAAATTGTATATTTATGACAAAATTAAAAAGATTTGCGAAGAAAAAGGTATGTCAATTACCTACGTTGAGAAAAAAGCAGAACTTGGGAATGGTTTAATTTCTAAATGGAATGACAGTGTACCGAGTGTTGCAAATTTGAAAAAGGTAGCAAATATCTTAGAGGTTACCGTTGATGAGTTGATAAGAGAGGAGAGTGAATAGGTGTTAAAAAGAACTAAGAAACTTTTGAAGAAAATAGCAGAAATGCTTTACAAGAATTGCGATAAGTTTGGATTAACCAAACAGGATGAAGAGGTTAAAGAGTTAAAAGAACTTATTGACAAGATAGGAGAGTGAGTAGATGTATATACCACCATATTACCTTGGTTTGTTTCTAGGAACATTTGGAACTGTTGCAGCAGAAATTGTAATTGTGCTGATTAGCAACTATAGAGACAAGAAAAGAAAACAGAAGATGCAGGAGAGATTCAAGGAAGAATCCGAAGAGTAAGAAAGGAGCGAGTATGAAATACGATAAGCCAATCATGAGAATGTCAGAACTCGTCAAGATGGGATTTCCAAGGTCATTCCTTGATGAAGCCTATCGGGAAAGAGGACAGGACTTTGCACAAAAAGGCCCTAAGTCCAATTCTCCTATATTTTTCGATACAGAAAGATTTGAAAAATGGAGAGTAAGAAAGCTAGCAAATGAGAACCAAGCAATGCAGAGAGGAGGGTTTTAAATGAAAATGGGAGCATTCATGATGGGGTGTGGACTGTTAGTCTGCGGATTAGAGTTAATGCCATTCTGGTTTATGGGTACTTGCGTAGCCGCAGGACTGGCATTAATCGCACAAGAGCGTGATGGATGGAAATGAAAAAAAGCACCCAGACATGGCAGGTCTTAAGTGCTTAACAAAAAATGTATAACAACAGTATAGCAGGAAAAGGAGAATGTGACAATGATTATTACAAAAAAACAGTTTGAAACAATCGTAGAAAAGGTAATTGAAGAAACTAACAAAGAAGCAGAGAAAAAACAAAAGAGCCTTAAACTGGATATTACACGCCCAGAAGAGGTGGAAGAAGTAAAGAAAATATCAAATAAGATGTTGAAGTTGATGTATAAAGGGATAGCTTTAGAGTTGTTTGAAGATGCAGACGAAAAAGAAGTTACACTAGAAGAATTTTGTTTGGCAACGGCAAAGTATGTAGATTGTGCAGTGCAGATTGAAAAAAATCCGATAGAAAGAAGCTTGTTTGAATTAGTTTGTCTTACTAATTCAAAGAAAGTGTTTGATGAAATCTTTGGAGAAGAGGGTAATGGATGGCTCAAAAAGGAGTGTGAGTAGTCATGATTATCACAGGATACACAAATGAATACGGAACAGTAATCCCTATGGAAGATGCAGATGATTATATCAAGAAGAGGATTAAAGGAAATGAAGAAGATAGACAGTGGTTTATCGACTATGCATGGGATGCACTGATGGGAAACACTGATGAAAATGTAAGCCTTAAAGAAGCATATTTTAACGATGTATGCAGTATGAAAGAGGTCGATGAACAGGGAAATATTAAAGAATGTATTGAAGAATGAGAGGTAAAACATGGCTAAATTATATGAGATCAAAAACGAATTTAACGAACTGCTTTTAATGGCAGATGAGCAAGGGTTATCCCTTGATGATATTAAAGACACTATGGACGGAATCGAATTTGAGTTTGAAGAAAAGGCTGATTCTACCGCAAAGATGATTAAAACACTGATCACTGATGCGGATTCAGTAAAAGCAGAGAAAGACAGGTTAGCAAAAAGAGAGACAGCATTGAGAAACAGTGCGGACAACTTAAAGAAGTATCTTGAAACAATGATGCTTGAAGTAAAAAAAGAAGAAGTTTAAAACAACACTGTTTAGCTTCAATATCCAGAAAAATCCTAAAACTGTAAAGGTAGAAGTTGAGGAATTGTTACCTAAAAAGTATCTGATTAAACAGCCAGACAAGGTTAACAGGAAACAGCTTCTTGATGATTTGAAAGCAGGAGTGCTTGAAGAAAATGAAAATATGAGACTGGTACAGACAGAAAGTTTAAGAATCAGATAGGAGATAAGAATATGACGATACATGAAAAAATGATGAAGATTCAGACAACATTGAAAGCACCTAAGAATCTGTTTAATTCATTTGGCAATTACAAATACAGAAACGCAGAGGGAATCTTAGAAGCTGTGAAACCATTATTGGCAGAAAACAAATTATCTATGTACATATCTGATGATGTGCAAGCGGTAAATGATCGTGTGTATGTAAAAGCTACAGTATCTATTTTTGATATTGAGACAGGCGAAAGTGTTATGGCTACGGCATCAGCAAGAGAAGCACTCAATAAAAAAGGTATGGACGATTCACAGATAACAGGAACAGCATCATCTTATGCACGTAAGTATGCCTTAAATGGAATCTTCTTATTAGATGATACAAAAGATGCAGACACAGACGAAAACCAGAAAGAACGTACTGCAAGAGCTAATAAGCAGGAACAGGAAAAGAATAAAGAAAAACTTGATCAGATGAAGATTTCTCTTGTAAAACAGAAAACATTATTGGATTTGTGCGAAGATGAAAAGTTTGACATCAATAAGATTTTGAAATCTTACAAACATGAATCTATCAAAGATATTACAGAGGGGCAGTACAAGTACATTGTAGCCAATAAAGACAAAGAGAGTGTAAGAAAGCTGTGGGCAGTTGATGGAAACGAAAGCTAAAATTCATGACATCTCAATTGATTTTGAAACAGGGAAACAGGTCATTTCTCTCGTGTGTGAAAAAGACATACGAGGGGAATATGACCGACTGAAAGATAAGGAATGTAGGCTTAAGGTTGTTCAGTACCGTGAGGGCAGGAGTTTAGATGCCAATGCATACTTTCATGTATTGGTTGGGAAGATTGCAGAAGTAACGGATAACAGCAAAGTATATATAAAGAACAAACTCATAGCAGAGTACGGACAGCATGAGATTATAAACGGTTCTCTTGTATCACTTCCGTTGGATAACGATATAGAAGTGTACGACCTTGAGTTTTGCCACCTGCAACCGACAGCCAGTACAACTACCAATAAGGCAGGTAAGTTGTTCAGAATCAATCTGGTAATGCGTGGGAGTCATACCTACGACACAAAGGAAATGTCTGAACTGATAAAAGGAACTGTTGCAGAAGCAAAAGAGCTTGGAATTGAGACAGCAACACCGCAGGAGATAAAAGAAATGGAAGAAAGGTGGGGACTTAAGATTGAGAAAGAAAAAGTCAATCATCGTTGATGATATGGAACATTGTAAATTATGTGGAAGTCCTTATGTAGAGATACACCACTGTTTACATGGGACAGCAAACAGGAAGAAAGCTGATAAGTATAACTTAGTGATTCCGTTGTGCCACGAACACCATACAGGCGGTAAACAATCCGCACATTTAAATGCCAGATATGACCTTATGTATAAGAAGATGGCACAAAAGGCATTTGAAGAAAAGATAGGCACGAGAGAAGAGTTTATAAAGGAGTTTGGCAAGTCATGGCTGTAACATATACGATTCAAGGCAGACTGGACGGATTAAACGATTATACACGATCATGCAGGACTAACGCATATAAAGGTGCTGACTGCAAGAAAAAGAATCAAAGAATCTGTAAATACAGCATACCGTTATGGTTACGCAAAAAGAAATTGAATTTCCCAGTGATCGTTGAGATTACATGGTATGAAAAAAATAAAAGACGTGATCCAGACAATGTTGCATTTGCTAAGAAATTTGTCTTAGACAGTCTAGTAGAATCTGGAACATTCCCCGGAGACGGACAGAGGTATGTACTAGGATTTATAGACCACTTTAGAGTAGATTCGAAAAATCCAAGGATAGAAATTACTATTCATGAGGATAACGATAAATAAATGTAGGAGGGCAGTGAATGAACATAAATATAAATACAGACTGGGAATGGTATGAAAACACAAATGTATTTAGATTGTTTTATCATTGCCTACTGCATACAAATTTAGAGGACAAGCGGTACTGCGGTAAAGAAATCAAGGCAGGGCAATTTGTTTCTTCTATAACAAGAATCAGTGCAGAGACAGGCTTAACAGAATCGCAGGTCCGAACAGCACTAAAGAAACTAAAGGACACTGGGTACATATCCACAAAAAGCACAAATAAATACACGATATACACAGTAAAGTATCAGAAGTACATAAATTGTGGACAAGTTGCAGAAACAACTACCGAGGAAAATAAGGTGGTTGAAAATGGAACAAAAATGGAACAAACAGTGGAACGAAAAATGGAACAAACAGAGGAAAAAGCAAAGGAAACTTGCGAGAAGTCAAACAAAAAAGCAATCAATGAATGTTTTGAAAGACTCTGGAAACAGTACCCGAACAAAAAAGGAAAAGGGCAGGTATCTGATACTAAGAAGAAAATTCTATATCAAAAAGGCGAGGAACACATACAAAGGGCGTTGAAGAGGTATCTTGAGGGATTAGAACAGGATAGTGCATGGAGAAAGCCACAGAACGGCTCGACATTCTTTAACAGTGGTTACGTGGATTATCTGGACGAGAACTACGAAAAACCACCAGAGCCACAGCCACAGAGGAATCCTGCAAGTATCTTAGCCTGTGAAAGAGACTATGATTTTGACAGCTTAGAGATGCAGTTAATACAGAAACAATTAGAGTAAGGAGTGATGGAAAATGTATCAAATGAGTTTTTTTAGTAATGAGATGGCTTTACGAAGTTCTTCCATTACTAAGCAGACTAGAAGAGAATCACACAAAAAGGTCAACAAAGAAGCAATACATATCTTGATATTAGAACAGCTCGAATACGGAGCAATGACAGCACGAGAGATCGCAACAGTGTTGTATAAGCACAAAAAAGTGTTAGAACCGACAAGGCAGCAGGTACAACCACGGCTAACGGAGTTAGTGCAGGACGGACGTATTGAGGTATGCGGTAAACGACACGACAGTTTGACGGACAGAAACGTGGCAATCTACAGAAAGGTGGCTAAAGATGGGATATAAAAAAATAAGCAAAGATCTTAAGAGAAAAATCCTTAAAGAAGTAGAAGAAACGAAAGAGGTTACTTCTGTTGCGAAAAAATACGGAGTAGACCCATCAAGCATATTCAAGTGGAAAAAATACGGTATCGAAGCAAAGCGGAGAGAGTACACAAAAGAGTTTCGCAAACAAGTTGTCAAAGAAAAGGTAGTTAAGAAGCTACATGTACAGGAATGTGGAGCAATTTATGGAGTACCTGGTTATCTTGTTAGATTCTGGGAAGATGAATTGGTAGAAGAAGTCAAAGAAGAGATTCGACAAAGCCGATTCAAAAAGAAGCAACACGAACGAAGATTTGTTCATGTAACATCACATTCGGGTTATTGGAAATAAAAACTAAATAATACTTTTCTGGTTTGATTCTCTGCCTAAGTAACTGTAAATAATGTTTTTTGTATTTTCAGATTCTTCCATTTTTCATCTTTAGGCAGAGACTCAAGCCAGAAAAGGCTTGTTGCACAGCAGGATTTTTATATACCACACGAACAATTAAATAAGAATCCTCGCAACGCATAAGCAACAAAACTCTTTAATTATTTGTTGTATAAGTCATGATTTCCCCTGCTATTAACGGCAGGGGAGAGAATGGACAGTAAAGGAGTAAGAAATGCAAATTTATAATATAGAAACGAAAGCAATTATAAGCGGAGAAGAAATAAAAGAATTAGATGATTGTTTTATTTTGTCAAATGTTGATGAGGGAAACGATACACATACAACTATTAGATGTTTGAAACCAACATGGAACAAAGTAATTTGTAAAGAAACGTGTTTACAGCGTATTACAAGTCAGCTAAATCAACTTACACAAAACACGGTTTTAGGAGTTGATGAGTTAAGCAATAATACAGATACACTCATGATGAGAATAACATTGAAAAATGTTAAAAACAAAAGTCTATTGATATATAACAAACAAAATAAAACAACATACATTGATTGTTGGTTTATCAGTAGTAGATTTTTAGATCAAGCCATAGAAGATTATTTAACAAATAAGGAGGATTAAATATGGGAATTAAAAATCTAACAGAAGCAGAAGAAAAAGAGTTTTACAGATTGGTTGAGAAGATAAATGGAGAAGAACCAGATAAGGAACAAGGTGTAAAGGTAAGGAAACCACAAGAATTAGAAGAATATTTTTATATTGATGATACTGGAGATGTTGTACAAAGCAGATGGACGAATGATTATTTGGATGTAGGAAGATGGAAATTAGGAATCATCTTTTTCACGAAAGAAGAAGCAGAGTTTGCAAGAGAGAAAAGAAAAGTAGAAGTTGAGTTGCAGAGATACGCAGAGGAACACAATGGTACAACATTTACCAATCGTTGTTATTTAATTCGATATGAAGAAGATGGGAAAAGACTTCTTTGCGATACATTGGCTACAGCGAAAATACAGGGTACAGTTATGTTTGCATCAAGAGATGTTTTATTTGATGCAATCGAAGCAATTGGAAAAGACAGAATCCTTAAATACATCTTTGGGGTAGAAAGTGAGGGAGAATAAATGGATTTAGAAGAAGCCATCGAGCGTGCAAAATATATAGCGACAAAGAAACATAGCGAAGCTATGATACACCGTGTTAACTCAAACAATGAAAAATACGATGAGTGTGTTGAATGGGCGACAGAGCATTATCAACTTGCAGAGTGGTTGGAAGAACTTAAAGAGTTGAGAGAATACAAGAAAAAGATGAAAACACAGTTTCTTGATGATATTGAGAATCCGTTGGAACCAATTAAGCTAAGCAGTGCGTTAGAATCAGAGATATTTAAGTATGAGTATAGGTCAGAACATGATCCGCAAAAGATTAGTCCTTTAGATTATACAATCATATATGCATTAAAACATTGTTTGGAAGAACAACTGAAAGAGGTGGGAGAAGATGAAAATTAATGCAAGACAACCAAGTATTAAAACGTACACATTAAGTCACTTCAAAATTGGAGAGGTGTGTATGGGTGCGAGAGATGAACATTATTATCTTGTGGTTAAATCAGAAAAAGAAAAGAAACAGCTTGTTGATTTGACAGAAAATGAGATTATAAGAGATGCAGGATACATGAGATTTATACCTGCGACAGCAGAACTTAATATCAAGGATGTGGGGTAAAAATTATGAAAAAAATATTATTTATTGTGTTTTCGATAGCAATAATGAGTTGCATGTTGGTAGGTTGCGAGGAGAAAGAAAGTAATACATATAAGGATGAAAGTGATACACAGCAGAGTGCAGCGTTAGTTGATATTAACAACATCTTATCTTATGACAACTCGACAAGGATTGTTTATTGGTATTTTAAAGATGGAGCAGGCAGAACAAGTACAGGGTTTATGTCCCCATACATTAGCAAAGATGGTAGATATTGCAGGTATGAGAAAGGTAAGATCGTGCCGATTGAAAGGAGAGAATAATGCCAGTAGCAAGATGCAAATATTGTAATAGTTTGTTATTCAATGAAGATGTTGGAAGAGAGTATATACAAATAAATTCAGATATGAAAATACAAAGCAGTTTCATTTGTCTTAAATGTGAAATGGAGTTAAGAAAAGAAGATTTCTTTGAGCCGTACAGAAGCATGATGAAGTAAAGGAGTGGGAACGTGATTACAAAGACGCAATTCAAGGACGCATGCAAAAAGGCAGCTATTTATACAATTATGAGCCATCCAGAAAGAATCAGCGATAATTGTATAAACGACGAAGAGGTAGCAGCAATCTTAGTAAGATTTTATGAAAAGATTTTTAGAAAAGTATATAGCGGCAAAGAGGAATCGAAAGAATGTATAGATATAAATGAGATAGATGAAATATACGTTATCGCATTTGATTGTCTGTACAAAGATGATGGAATAACACCAAATTATGTAATATATCAAGAAAATATGTTGTGTTTAACAAGCATAAATGCTTTATATGAAATTTTAAGAAGCAAAATCGAAGATGATTATTGCGAATTAGAAAGAGACATTGACGGCTTATTAAATATGTGGAATGACTAACAGGGTTAAATAAAGGAGTTTGTTATGCCAGACGAAGAACTAGAAAAATGCATCAAACTTGAACTTGCACTTATTCATCAGTGCGAAGAATCAGACATTATAATTTGCCACATTGAGGTATTAACAGATTGTTTTAAGTTTTATGTGATTTATAGAATGAAATATTCACTTTGTATGTCAATTACATTAGATGGTTTAGATATTTGTAAAGGAGAAAGAACATGGATGTTATCAAACAAATAGATTACATGATCGCTTGCCTAGAGATGGCAAAAGAAGAAATCAACTATAAAAAAAGATATGAAATGAAAATAAAAATGAGAGAGGATAACGACTGGAACTGGTATGAGAGAAACAGGACACCGAACAATGCACTTATCAAAGAGAATCTTAGAAATGTTGGAAGAACAGGATTCAAGCTTGCGAAAGATTTAGAGGTGGGAGTATGAAAATATATTCAAATCGAGCTGATAAAAATGTGGACTGTATCAGAACAAGCATGAGAACAGAAAAACACAATAGTTTGCACGTAACATTAAATTTTAGGAGAACTTTTGGTAGACCAGTTACCATGGAAGAAGAAACAGGCAGTGAAGCGATAATAAATTTTACAGATACCTGCGAACTTGACAATTTTATTATGGCACTGACACAGCTAAAGGAAATGACAAAGGGTTACTATGGAAAATGGGAGATTGAAAAGGGTAAAGGAGAACGACTATGACAATAGCACAGCAGGTAGCACACGACTTTTTAGAAAGCATAGAAAAGATGATTACGGCAAATAAACTAGATGTTGGAGTATTGGATACGAAAATTTCTTATCAATCTTGCGAAGAAGCAATGATGAATGTGACTGATACAAAAACAGGTTCTATTATTGCAACAATGAGATTGAATTTAAATACAAACAAACTAAAAAGAGAAATGCAGGAAAAAGAATTAGAAAACTATTGTCGTAAAAGAATCTGCCCGATTTGCGTTTTTAAAGAACAAGAGCCATGTACTGTGAACAAAATTGACTATGGAACAGCTACGAGCGAAGAAGTAGAGGAAAGCTATAGAAAGATGGTTGAGAATAAAAATGACAAGAGAAGATATAATCACTAATTTAAGATATTGGTGTAACAATATTGATAAACCATGTGAAGAATGCAAAATGCATGATATATGTGTCGTTCGTGATCACGTGCAGACATTTGATTCTATGGACGATAAAAAGTTACAAGAATATTATGAATTGATGTATGGAAGTGAAGTGAAGGTAGAGAAAACGGAGCCGGTAAAAGTTTTAGAGAAGATAACAAAAATAACTTATCCAGAAAAAATGAAAGACGTGTTACCAATGAGAGAATTTGTAAAAAACTTTTTGGAAAAAGGATACAAAGTTGAAATACTAACACACCTAGCTAGTGATGATTTAGATGTGGTTGTTTATAAAGAAGTGGAGATGGAAGAATGATATTAAAAATCTTACTTGTTATCATAGGTGTTTTCTTAGGACTGGTTGGTAGCGGTTTATGCCAGTCCGCTAAAGCAAGAGATACGATCACAATTACATTAGAAGATTATGAACACATCGGTGCTGTATTTAACAGCCTGCCGATAAGAGAACGACATAAGAACTTAAAAAAGCAGGATGTGGTGTTATATAGATGCCCTAAGTGCGGTAACTACATAAAGGAATGGACAGAAGTTTGTGAGTGTGGTAATCAGTTAGACTGTGGAGAAAGTGAGGACTTAAGTGTTAATAATGACAAAAGATAGAGAGATTATAAATCTTGATAATGTTCTTGAAATTCGGGCAAGTGAAAAAAATGTAGAATGTGAGTTAATGAATGGATATATTTACACAATACAATCATTCAGAACATATAAAGAAGCAGAAGATGCATTAGATAAGATACTTAGTCAATATGACAGAAGACAAAGAGTTATCAAGTTATAAAGGAGTGCTATAAATGAATAACAAAAAAGAAATAAAGGAAAATGACAGCCAATCTTTAGCACTTGCAAATACCGTAAGAGTTTGGGAACAACCAGAAGATATTAATAAGATTGAATCTAAAAAAGAAATAGAGGACATTATCAAAGAAATTTTAGATAAAGCACCGAAACATCCTAAGGCAACAGGTTATCTAAGAATGAAAGAGGAACGTTATCATGAACAGTAAATACTTTAATAACAGACAAGCACCTGCACAACAACGCAGGGTTAAGAATCGCAGGGATGCAGATAAACTAATACATAGCAGTTACACAGCATTTCTTTTATTGGGCACGATGGCACTACATGACCAATTTGGATTTGGTAGTGCCAGACTTGGGAAATGGATTGATAAAATGAACGAACTAAAGGAATGTTACGAAAAAGGTCTTGTCACTGTGCAGGACCTGCAATCCATGATTAAGAATGAAACAGGAATCGAGATCAAGTTTTAGGAGTGATTATATGAAATGTGCTTGTATGGGATGCACAGAAGCAACCGGCAGGAGTTGGGATTGCCACACTAGATGTGATGGTTACAAAGAGTTTCAAGCAAAAAACGAGGAAGAGAAGAACGTTATCAAAAAGAAAAATCCTTATTATAAGTCGTTATCAAAAGAAAAATTTATGAAAAGAAATGCTTTAAATAGGAACAGGAGGGGAAGAAAGTGATTAGTACAGCTAAAGCAATAAAGAAAACCAGAGAAGCACAAGGAATGACACAAAAAGAACTTGCTGAAAGATGCGGTTATACAGTCACTGATATTAAAGCATATGAACTTGGGGAAAAAGAACCAAAACACATTAATCTTATGACTATAGCAGGAGCATTGGGCGTTACGATGTATGAGATGTTTGAAAGAATGGAAGAGATTGAAGAACCAGAGAATCTAAATCTTGATGTTATCAGAAACGCACTGAGTGCCCATAAAGCTATTGTAAAAACTCCATTGGACCAAGTGATAGTAATGGCATTAAAAGAACTTATACAGTACAAAGAGACAGGACTAACACCCGATGAAATTAATGGGATGAAAAAAAGACAAGAAAAAATTGATCTCATGGCAATTGAATATGATAATATTTGCGAGAAATACGACAAACTATACGGAAAGGAGCAAATGTGATGTATCAGCAAGAAAAAGAAACACGATTAGATATTGATGATGTCAGAAACGCACTAGAAGCTTATAAAGCTAATATTGTAACACCATTGGACTACGTTATAGTGAAAGCATTAAAAGAGCTTATAGAGTACAAAGATATAGGACTAATACCGCAGGCAATAAAAGATATGGATAAGATGTATTTAGAAAAGTGCCAACAGGTTAACAGGCTAACGTGTACCTGCGAAATGTACGAAAGGATGGCTAAAAAGTGAGCAATATATTATTTATAGTGATGTATGGTATTGCAGAAACATCACTGGTACTATGTGGAGCAACAACGGCTATATATTTATTAATTTTTTGTGTTGATCTGGTAGTAAATCGTACATTACAGGAATTTAAAAATGATAAAAATATACAAAAAGTTTTAAAAATTGCAATGTTATCATCTTATGTATGTGTGTTATCAACTATATTTTGTGCGATAATTGCAGGATTTAAAGGAGTTTAAAATGAATAATCAAGACTTATATACCCTATATACATTAATACCGCCTATGGATGATTACAGCGGCGGTAAACGTGACGGATTTAATGAGTGTGTGAAGATGTTAAAAGAAAATCTGAAGAATATAAAAGAAGAAGCAGGGGTTTAATCCTCTGTTTCTTCTTTTTTTGCCTTTTTATTGAATTTTTCCCATCGTTCTGGATACACTTCTTGAAACCATTTAAGAAAATCTCCAAACAGAGCGTTTTCTGCTTCTTTTCTAACCGTGGCTGCATCTTCTATATTATAGTATCTTCCTAAATGGTATGTTTTGCCTTTAAATACTATTGTAGCAGCCCATTTTCGCCGATTTTTGTCCCAACTAACACCACGGACTCCAGATGTGTTATTCCGTAGCATTTTTCTAGGTTTGATTGATATAATGGATGTATTTTCTATATATCCTTGTTCACATGTCTTCGCTGCCTTTTTGAGGTTTTCTCTGGCACTTCTTTGATGTGAGCAACCACAAGACATTTGTTTGTAAAACAGTCCGGCAGGAACTAGGTAGTGCTTTCCGCAAGAACATTCACACTCCCATTTATACCGATTTCCAACTCTTATTTGCTTAATTGCTTTACAACCATAATCGTTAATTTTACCAGTGAGGTCAAATGGTTTATAGTAATTAGCTTCGGCAAAACATCCGCAAGATTGAGTTCGACCAGATGTTAGAGCATCGTATCTTACAGTTTTTGTATTTCCACATTCACATTTGCAAATGGCATAAACTCTTCCTTTTTTTCTATAAGCATCTATGATAGTTAATTTTCCCCACTTTTCTCCATTAAATTCATTTGTATATCGTGGTGCGTTTTTACATTCTTCGGAGCAATATTTTGCACTTGGTGCACCATCAAAAGTCTTTCCACAGACAACGCATTCTCTTAAAGCCATAAATAAACACCTCTTTCTGTAATGAATTATACATATTATATTACTAATGTACAAGAAAATTTCAGCGAAGGACCAGAACTTTTCTGGTCCTTAATGTTATCTATATGAAAAGTTGTGATCTAAAATTTCTATGTTGTAGTTTCCGGTTGTACCGCTTACCTGCTGATGCGTGATGATGTAGTTAGCTGTGATACCTGCGGTAATGATTGCTGTTAAGATGATAGATAATAATATTTTTTTCATGATACATTCTCCTATGCGTTTAAATATAATTTTTTTAATGATTCATTATCTGGATAATCAAGATCAAGCCATTTGTCAAAAGCTTCTGGATTTCTCTTTTCCAGTTCATCCATAATCCAACCACGGACCATGGACAATTCAAGAGTAATTGGTATATCTTCAGTCATGTCAAATTCCTTTATAAGCTGTTCGGTTGATAATCTGCTTAGCATTGTTCTTGCGTTCTTTTCTTCGTTCTTAGTCATATTTCCCAACTTTCTACCCTCGTAACCTCCGGGGTGGGTGGTGTATGTTATGCAGGTATTACAAGACTGTCACGATCAGCCTTGACAAGACGATTTTTATTAAGCCTATCTTTCCACTGCTCAACAAGTGTCTCATGGAGTTCCAATGCTTTCTGTCTGCTGTAAGTTGTATAAGAATCAATTTCTTCGAAATCATCCATATACATTACAACAGTTTGGTATTCGTGTAATACTTCCACATAAACTGTGGAAATAATACATTCTGTTTGATGCAACCAAAATTTGTGTCTTGCGATTACTTTATTCATTTTCAATCCCTCCTAAAATCTTTTTACAAGCTTCTACATATCCGTCTGGAAGTGTTTCAGTGTTCATCTTCCCACCGTTTGCTCTCCATTCGAGATATTTTTTAACTTCTTCTTTTTCTTCTTTCAGTTCGAAAATGAACTCTTCATAAGAAACGAAGTCCTCATTTTCAACTAACTTTTCAATTTCTTTTCTTAATTTTTTCATCTTATTATCTCCTTTTCTGATTGCTTTGTTCTCTTAACTTACTTTTATTATATCACTTTAAAAAGTTATGTCAACAGAAAATGTCACTTTTTGTGATAATGTTTCTCTTGACGCGAAAATGGTACATAATATATAATGTAGTAAATAGGAGGTAATGAAAAATGTTAAAATACAAAATTGATGTATATGATGCACTGCAAAGAAAAGGATTTACTACATACAAGGCTAAAACTACCAATTTACTTAGCCAAAACACATTAAACAAGATAAAGAACGAGGATACAGCTATAACGCTAAAGGCTTTAAATGCTGTATGTAACATCTTAGAAATGCAACCGGGTCAGATATTGGAATATGTAAGAGATGAAGAGGACGAAAAAAAATTAAAAGAATTATAAATATCACTTTACAAAGGGATAAAGATATGGTAAGATAAAGACAGTTAAAGAAGATAAGCAAAGAAAAGGAGATTGAAGTCATGAAAAATATTTATTTAACAAAAGAGTATTACGGTGCCAAAGCCTTCGGTGCTGAATGGGAAGAAATGAAAAAAAACATTCTCGCAGAAATGCGGGAAAAATATAAAAACTGTATTGTTCAAGATGTGGATTATCTTGATCACATGCCATTCGATCGTGATGGACATCATGCCACTGGGTATGAAGTAAAGATTGATGGTTTCTGGGATTATGATTACGAAGAATAGAAAAGGAGAATGAAAAATGATGTATCTAACAAAATCGCAGAAATTAAATTTAAAATACGCAGGTTTAGACTTGGGAGACGAGACAGAAAAGAAACTTGAAATCATTATGGAAGACAACCATACAAAGAAAGAAGCTGTTGACTATTTATGCAATGGATCAGCAGTGTACGAGAAAGAAGAATTTGAAAAATTCTTTGATCAGTACATGGATGAGTGGGACGTTGAGGAAGAAGATCAGGAAGAGTATAAAAAGATGATTGAAACAAACAAACCGGCTTTTGACTGGGGAGTTGTAGAATATGAAGGTACAGTATACTTCATTGATTATGTATTATAGGAGGGAGCAGCCATGAAAAAATTAAACGTGGAAGAAATCAAAAAGGAACTTGTAAACGAAGAAATGAGTTTCACGGAGTTAGATAACTTCATGATGGAAAACGGATATTATTCCGTTTTTGATGATGGAGTAACAGCAGACATCAAGCAGGACGGAAATGTAGTGTATACAGCTACAGACTCTAACGAGTGCGAAGTGCAGATTTTCTTCGAGATCACAACAGATAATGGAGAGGACGAAGCCGAAGAAGCTTTCTACTTAAAAGTGACAGATGTGCAGGAGTTCTAATATGAGAACAAAATGGTTAGAAATGCAGGGCAAGACAGTAAATGGATTTAAAATATTAGAAGTTTACAGAGAAAACAAAAGAACAATGGCAAAAGTTGTCTGCCCTGCATGCGGGAAAACATTCATAACACGAGCAGAACACATAAAAAATGGGAAAAACTGTGGATGCACTACCAGAATAAAGATGAATGACCTAACTGGTAAAAAATTTGGCAGGCTAACAGCGATAGAACCAACGAATAGAAAAGCATCGAATGGTGCTATTATTTGGAAGTGCATTTGTGATTGTGGGAACGTAAATTTTGTTGACAGCGGAAGCCTTACAAAAGGAAGAGTGCAAAGCTGCGGATGCCTGAGAAAGCCGCATGAAATAGAGCAAGGTAAAAGAATGGCAGCAGAAACAAAGAAACAGTGCATTGACGGAACGAGTATAAGAAGTCTGACGATGAAGAAACCAAAGACGAACACTTCTGGAATAAAAGGGGTGTCTTGGGATAAAAGCAGAAATAAATGGGTGGCACAGATACAATTTAAGGGTAAGAATTATTACTTGGGCAGATACGCCAATAAGGAAGATGCAAGAGAAGCAAGAGAGAAAGCTGAAAAAGAAATGTTCGGAAAATTTCTGGAAGAGCATAAAGAGTATGTAAAGGATAAAAGGAGTGTTGAAAAATGAAAAATCAATTTAAAATTTATGCAAATTATGGGGTACTTGGAAGAGAGAAAAGAGTTGTGTACTCGTACGGTGTGCCAATGGTAGAAGCAAACGATGAACTTATTGTCGAACTGCCAGAAAATGATAGTTTTAAGTTTTATGAAAACAGTTTTGGAGATTTAATGGTAGAGACAGCATGGGGACATTGCTACGGAGTAAACGATGTCTTACAAGGAAAAAAGAATCCATGCTTTTATGCACTAGATCGTGATGCAAAGGGGCACAGAGTAAATCTAAATATTGTAGAAGAATAAAAAGAGTGTAAACAAAGGCACTTTCCACTGTGGTATAATTATATTAGATAATAACCATAGTCGGGAGGTGTCTTTTTTGATTAATAACAAACTAAAGAATTGCTGTAACGATTGCGTACACTGTGATATTGTGACAGAGACAAAAAGAAGAGCTATCCCAGACAACAAGACAGAAGTTGTCCTAGTAAATATTAAGTGTAGTCATATGTGCGTATGCTACAGATATAGAGAGGAAGTGCAGAATGGAAGATAGAAGTATATGCTGTGCTGAATGTATGCATCTACTAGGAAGTGATACAAAGAACTACTATATGTGTGACGTAGGCAAGTATGACAGAATATACAACGCATATCTATGCACCTGCGACAAATATAAAAGCAGGAATCCAAGCACAAAAGAATATAAGAGATAAATAACAGATCGTTAGAGGTGGTAAATTTCGTTGCAACCACGCACCCTATAGGTTAAAAGAGATGCAAGAGATGTGACGCTTGCCTAACGGTCTGTTTAAATATATATAAACCAAGAAAGGATGTGAGAAGATGAATCTAAATAGAATTATGCGAAAACTGCAAAGAGCAATAGTAGCAAATGGATTTGTAATAAGCTTAGACACAACACAATTCTATTCAGAGGACCAGAAACGAATGATAACAATGTACATCCTGTCTATAAAAGCATATGAGAACACAAGAAAAGGTTGGAGAGATACACGGTACGAGATACTAAGGACAGCTTCACAGGTGGACATAATTAAATGCCTGTCTGACATATGGGCAAGTATACGAGAAAGGAATGGGCAAATAAATGCGGAATGAACTTACACAGAAGCAAAGAACATTTGCTCATGCATGGATTAAAAACGGTGGGAATGATTATCAAGCAGCTATCGAAGCGGGATACTCTCCCGCAACAGCGAAGAACGCAAAAAAGAACATTATTGAAAAACATGGAGTAAAAGAATATATAGCAGAACTACAAGCCAAAACAGACAAAGAAAATGGCTATGATATTATGAGTCTTGCAGACATACAGCGGAGACGGTCAATGATCGCCACTGGTGCGTTGCAAGATTCCTTTGGATTTACGCCAGATTTCCCAGACCAGTTAAAAGCCATGAACGACTTAGAAAAGGCTTTGACGGTGCAGGCAAAGGAAGAGGAAGAGAAGAAAGCAAGAGAAGAAGCATTAAGAAATAAGACGTACCACATGGACCTTGATATAATCCCCGATGTGTTCCACCCGATGATAAGGGATGTTAGGAATCATGGACATACAGAATATGTATTACCGGGAGGACGTGGTTCGAGTAAATCTTCTACGATACCTAACATTATAACGGAGCTTATGAGGAATGATCATAACATGCACGCACTTGTTGTAAGACAGGTATACAACACTGTAAAGGATTCTGTGTATGCTAAAACTAAGTGGGCAATAACAAAGCAGGAGTTCACGGAAAAAGAATATAAGTACACAAGCTCACCTTATGAAATTACCATGAAAGACACAGGGCAAAAAGTATATTTTCGTGGTGCTGATGATCCAGACAAGATTAAATCAATTTCCCCAGAGTTCGGATATATCGGCATACTATGGTTTGAGGAACTGGACCAGTTCGCAGGACCCGAAGCAGTGAGAAATATTGAACAGTCCGCTATTCGTGGTGGAGATAAGGCATATATATTTAAGAGTTTCAACCCACCCAAAAGTGCTAACAATTGGGCAAATCAATATTTGCACGAACCAAAAGACAACAGAATGATTGTAAGAAGCACATATCTAGACGTACCTAAAGAATGGTTAGGTAAACCGTTTATTGAAGAAGCGGAGCACCTAAAAGAAATTAGGCCCGAAGCGTACGAGCATGAATACATGGGTATTGCTAACGGCAATGGTGGGGCAGTGTTTGAGTATGTAGAAGTAAGAGAGATTACAGACAAAGAAATATCACAGATGGACCGCATATATCAAGGCGTTGACTGGGGATGGTATCCAGATAAGTACGCATTTACGAGGACATACTACGATGCGGCAAGAGAAACGATCTATTTTATAGACGAACATTGTGTAAATAAGCGGTCAAACGAGCAGACAGCCGACTGGATAAAGAAAAAAGGCTATAACGATTATGCGATCATCTGTGATAGTGCAGAGCCTAAATCTGTAGAGGACTATAGAAACTTAGGTCTTGTGGCACAGGCAGCAGTTAAAGGTCCGGGGTCAGTTGAATACGGCATGAAATGGCTACAACGTAGGAAGATTGTAATTGACCCGAGGAGAACACCATACGCATACAAAGAAATCACAACGTATGAGTATGATAGAGACAAAGACGGTAATATAATAAGCGGATACCCCGACAGAGACAATCATGCTATTGATTCGTTGAGATACGCATACAACAGAGTGATTATGAGGAGAGGAGAGAACGCATAATGATGATAAATCTAAAAGATGTAACTTGTATACAAATTGGAAATGTAATGTTAGGCATCATGGATATAGAAAAAATATCTATCCATGATGGTGGGGTTTGGCTTACGATTAATAGTGATTTGATACAAGGAGATATAGAAACAAAAATCGGAAACGTTAAACTGATAGCGGTGGAATAGATGGGTATATTTAGTAGAATGAAAGAGATATTAAGTAACCTTTTTAGACAAAGGGCAAGAGACGAATTTAAGATTGATACTGTTACCAGTCCAGAGATGCAGAGAGTTATAGAAAAATGTGGATATATATACAGAGGTAGTCCGTACTGGTTGGATAAAGATGAACATATCAAGACTATCAACTTCGCAAAAGCTGTATGCAGTGAGACAGCACGCCTTGCTACACTTGCAATAGGCATAGAGATAGATGGCAGTGCAAGAGCTAATTGGTTGCAGGAGCAGATAGACAAGGAACTAGAACAGGTACGACATCACGTAGAATATGGATGTGCATACGGTACAGTTGTATTAAAGCCTAACGGTGCAAGTGTGGACTTGATTACACCAGAGAACTTTATAGTAACAGACGAAAGCAACGGAGAGATTCAAGGCATTGTGTTTGTGCATAGAGAAATTTCCAGTGATGGCAGGACATACTACACCAAACTAGAATATCATAGGTACATCGAGGACGTGTATCAGATTACAAATAGGTGCTATGCTTCTAAGGATGCCAACGACACAGGGAAACCGATTGACATAGACGAGACACCATGGCGTGGAGAACTAGAGGATGTAGGACTTGCAAACCTAAACGGACAACGTCTGTATGCAGTTCTTAGGACACCGCAGGCGAATAACGTAGACCTGCATTGCAGTTTAGGATTGCCTATCTTTTACGAAGCAATAGAGGAGCTAAAGGACCTCGACACTGCATACAGCAGGAACGCAACAGAGATATTCGATAGTAGACGTATGGTACTGATTGATTCTGATAGGTTAATGGAAAGTGGTGCACCTGTGAAAGATACGCAGGCAGGCGTTGAACGAAGCAAGAAGCGTTTGAAATTGCCAGAATACGTAAAGAATGTAAATGGTACTGGTTTAGATGGCTTCTATCAAGAGGTAAATCCATCACTGAATACAGATACACGATTGACAGGAATCAATGCCTTGCTGTCACAGATTGGGTATAAATGCGGATTCTCCAATGGATACTTTGTATTTAACGAAACGACAGGGATTCAGACAGCTACAGGCGTAGAAGCAGAGCAGCAGAGAACGATACAGTTTATCAAGGACGTTAGGGACAAGCTACAGTTCTGCATGGATGATTTGATTGCGGCACTTAATATATTTGCTGATCTGTACCAATTAGCACCAAGTGGACCGTATGAGACTTACTATGACTTTGGAGACATAACATACAATGAGGACGAGGACCGTTCTCGTTGGTATGGATATGTTGTAAGTGGCAAGATTCCTTTCTGGTACTATTTAACAAAATTTGAGGGATTTAGCGAAGAAGAAGCGAAAGAACTTGAAACAATGGCACAACCGAAAGAGCCAGACCTATTCGGGGGAGATGAAGAATAATGCTAACGCCAGATTACTTATGGTATGTGCCAGAGAAAGCAGAGAAGCAGGCGGAAGAATTGCATAACAAAATTGTATCTGTGATTATCGAACGAATGATGATAAGGCTAGGACGTGGGGAAGATTACCTTTTTACTCCTATTGACAAGTGGCAGATGGATGTATTGCAGGATGCAGGGTATATCTTGCAAGCGGTGCAGGCAGAGATAGCACAAACAACAAAGATAGGAATTGATACAATCGCACGGACCATGAAAGAAGCAGGTATAAAGGCTATAGAATGGGATGATGCGGTGTATAAAAAGGCAGGTCTTGAACCAAAACCACTCGGGGAAAGTCCTTATCTACAACGATTGTTGCAGAGGAATTATGAAAAGACCAAGGGAGAGATGCATAACTACACCGGCACGATGCCGAACGCCTGCCACGATAATTACATAGATGCAGTGGACAAGGCATATAACCAAACTGCAAGCAGTACAACAAGCTACACAGAAGCGGTCAAAGAAGCTGTTAACGACATTATAGACAAAGGGGCAGACGTAACTTATCCTAGCGGACGTAGAGACAGCATAGAGACAGCTACAGCAAGAGCAGTCCGTACTGGTGTAAGTCAGATGGCAGCAGATATTACAGACGCACGTATGGACGAGATGGATTGGGATATTATCCTAACATCTGCCCATCTGGGAGCCAGAATCGGAAACGGTGGGAATAATTTAACTAATCACTTCTGGTGGCAAGGCAAGTTTTACAGCAAAAGCGGCAATGACCCAAGATTTCCGCCTTTTAGTGTCTGCGGTATGGGAAACGTGCAGGGAATCCATGGGGCAAACTGCCGTCACTCCCACGGTCCGGGGGATGGAATAAACAATCCGTTCGAGGACTACGACAGCGAAGAGAATCGCAAAGAATACGAGAAACGGAAACGACAGCGAGAACTTGAAAGACGTATCAGAAAGACGAAACGGCAGTTAATCGGCATGAAAACGGCTGTGGATAATGCAAAGGACGAAGCCTTAAAGCATGAGCTTGACATGGAGTATCAGAAAAAGGCTGCACTATTGCAAAAACAGAATCAAGCCTATAAAGACTATTGCAGACAGAACAATTTGAAAACCAAAAACGAAAGACTCAACACCGCAGGATGGGACAGAAGTCAAGCATCATCCGCTAGAGGTGCAGCGACTAGGTATAATAACGCACGAGGTAAATAATTTGGAAACTATTAATCAATTCATGGTTGCGTGTGGGTGGATTATAACCATTGGTGGAGCTGTAGGCGTATTGTATAAAGCCTATAAGCATTACAAGAAGCCTACGGACGATTTAGAGCAACGTATAACGTCAATTGAGACAGACATCAAAGACATTAAGCAGAAGCTTAACAGTGACTACAACGCAATTAACAGCCAACAGGACGATGTTAATTTAGTCATGAAAAGTATGTTTAATTTGATTGAGAACAAAATCACAGGGAACAACATCGAGGGTCTAAAAAAAACCAGAGACGAGTTAATAAACGCACTGACAACACACGAGAAATAAAGGAGAATAAGAATGATAATTGACGGTATAAATTTTAAAGAGTTAAATATCACAAAAGATGGAGAACTGATTGCATCAATTACAGATGGAAGAGATGGAATCGTACACAAAGATGGCTATAGAGTACAACTTGTAGTGGAAGATGTCGGCATGTCGTTTGCAGAAGCATTTAAAAGAATGAAAGCAGGAGCAAAAGTAAAGCTTCCAAGTTGGGGAGGATATTGGTTCTGGGATGCAGAAAAGCAATCAATTATGATGCAGTGCAGACCAAAAGATACTGACAAAGGACAGGGAGATTTACTTGATATTAGAGAGACACAGAGGGTTGAATATACACTTTCTAACATTTTGTCTAATGAATGGCTAATCGCAGATGAAACAAATTGCCCAGTTTTAGGTGGAGAAGCAACGTTTGGATTTGGAGATGCGATTAAGTACATGAAACGTGGACTTAAAGTCAAAAGAAAAGGATGGAACGGAAAGAATCAGTATATCCAGTTAGCAACAGGAATTTCATATAAGGCAGCAGATGGAGAGGTTGTAAACTGCGATCATGAATCAATCGGTAATAAAGCAATCGCATTCGTTGGAACTTCTGGTGTTCAGATGGGATGGTTAGCAAGTCAAGCGGATATGTTAGCAGAAGATTGGATGTTTTTTGAATAAGGAGTGTGAAAACATGGCTAAATATGTAAAGAAGCCTGTTGAGATAGAAGCAATCACGTTTGATGAGCTTATGAGAATCGGAGCAGAGAACGCTGATACTGTAGTTGACTGTATGCCTGTTAAGCTTATGTACAATGGTTACGTCATTAGACAATATGACAGCAATTCTTACACTATCCCAACACTAGAGGGAGATTTTCTCATGACAAAAGATGATATGCTTATCACTGGCGTAAATGGAGAAATCTATCCATGTAAGAAAGAAATTTTTGAAAAAACTTATGAAAAGTGTATTGAAAAATCCATAGTATAGAATTTACAATAATACTTGTAACAAATAATAGTTGTTGTTGAATAAATCATTTTTTACTTGCTAGTATGTGATTTGTTTCGAAGATTTTTCATGTTACAACCCTTTTTCTTATTGATTTTATAAAGTATAATACAGCAGGACTTCTCACGAGGTCCGTGGAAACATAGTTCAGTTGGTTAGAGCATCCACCTCATAAGTGGACAGTCACAGGTTCGAGTCCTGTTGTTTCCATTAGCCACAAAAGTGGCAATCAATAGCATTTATTTTCTAACACCTTTATTGGTAGAGCTGTAATTTTTTTCATACTCCTCCAAAAAACGTTGAAGCATCATGTTGTCGCATGGTGCTTTTTTCGTGAAAAAAATTAGAAAAATGAGTAGAAAAAAAGAGTCTCCATATCTTACAATAAAAGAGTAGATTATTTGATGCTCATGTGATTCAATCAACTAACCTCCTTCCACAAGTTTTAAGAGAGAGTTAGAGGCTCAAGAGTGGTTCAAATCCACTCTTCTCTTTTACCTTGGCTTAGGTATATAAGTCTTAATCCATTACCGCAGACGAGCGGTATACAAATATCGTATAGGAGGATATACAATGCAGAATTACGAACAGATTTTAGCAGAATTAGGAATCGAAGTACCAGAGGACAAAAAGTCCGATCTGAAAAAGAAGATGTCTGAAAATTACAAGACTGTAGCTGACTACGATAAACAGGTAAAGAAAAAAGATGAATACAAAATATCTTTAGACGATGTACAGACCAGATTAGCCGAATTAGAGAAAGAAGATGTTGACGGCCTTAAGGATAAGATTACAACATTAACACAGGAGCTTGCAGACGAAAAAGAAGCAAGAGCAAAAGAAGCTAAGCAGACAGAGTTAAGAGACAAAGTAAAAGATTTCTTATCTGATAAAAAATTTGTAAATGCAATCACAGAAGACTCTATCCGTTCCCAGATGATTCAGAAGTTAGAAGAAGAGAATGGGAAAAATGCAGAAGATGTATTTAAAGAACTTACTACTAAAGATGGGAAACCAATTGAGAACATCTTGGTTGATGAAAAGAAAGTACCAGATGTTAAGATCCCAAGCTTTACAACTAAGTTCAACAGCGGAGAGCAGAAAAAGGGAACACAGAAGTTAAGGGAAATGTCTTTAGACGACAGAATGAAGCTTAAGGCAGAGGACCCAGACTACTATGCAACCTTATTAAATGACAGATAAATAATACCGACTCACAGTATGGAAGTGAGCCGCTAACCTAAAAATCCCTTAATAGTTGTAGGTAGATGGGGCAAAGATAAGTCCTTATCTATTCTTATTTAGGGTAGAAAGGACTTTTTTTATTATGGCAATGACAGGATTATTTGGCGGTTTTTATTTTGACCCAGAAGAATTTTCTCGTTATATGACAGAAAACCCAACATGGAATGATAGAATCCTTGCATCTGGTGTGTTAGTGCAGGACAACACAATCATGGATTTAATTGGAGAAAAAGGTAATGTTGCAACACTTCCTTTTTACAAACCGATTGATGAGCAGGATTCACAGGCACTTAACAATGATGGTTTAACAGATAATACACCAACAGAAATTACTGGAAGTAAACAGACTTGTATGCTAATTCAGAGAATGAAAGCATGGCAGTCACAGGATTTTACAAAAGAATTAACTGGCGCTGACCCTATGACACATGTCGCAAATAGCGTGGCAGGGTTCTACAAGCAGACTAGGACAAGAGATTTAATGTCTACAGTAGAAGGTGTATTAAGTTTATCCGGCATGGAAAACCATATCACAGATTTATCAGCATCCGGAGACAGTGCAACTGATGCAAATAAAATTGATGATACAACATTGATTTTTGCACAGCAGAAAGCATTAGGGGATTCTGACGACAAATTAGGATTACTTGTAATGCATTCATATATCTATGCAAAATATAAAGCAATGGGACTTGTTGACTACAACAAATACACTATCGCTAACGCTGTAGAAAAAGAAGTGACATTACCTAAAATCGGTGGATTTATTCCAATTGTAACTGACAGATTTACAGTTGATACAACCAAGCCTGCCCTACCTGTTTACAAAACATTTATGATTGGTTCTGGTTCGATTTTAACTTGCGATAAGACAAATTACGAAAACCCTTATTATACAGACTATGACCCAGAGAAAAAAGCAGGTATTCAGAAGCTGTATACAAAACAGGGTTATGTTTTACATCCTAACGGATTTAGTATCAAGGCTGATAAGATTGCTAAAGAATCTCCTACAGTTGCGGAGTTAGGAACTAAAACTAATTGGTCTTTAGCATTTAATGAAAAGAACATCCGTATGGGTATGATTAAATCCAACGGATAAAAAAGGAGTGATTTCATGGCGTACATTGACTATGAATATTACAAAACCCTTTTTGGAGAGAAAGCAATCCCAGAAGCAGACTTTAATCGTCTGGTCTGGGATTCTTGCAAGAAGATAGATAATGCCACAACAGGTGTGGATAACGTAAAGAAACTTAAGATTGCTTTTCCGACCGATGAGGACGATGCAGAAGCAGTTAAAAGATGTATCTGCGAACTTCTGTCAATCACATACAAGATTGAGCAGGCAGAAGCAAGAGTCGAAGCATCACAAGGCTACATCACGTTAGAAGATGGGACCGTAATGAGCAAGCAGGTAGCATCTAAGAGTGCAGGAAACGAGAGTATAAGCTATGTGACTTCCAGTAATACAGGCACGGCTACATTGATAGATAAGTGTTTGGCAGACAAAGAAGCACAAAAGCAGCTATACTCTGACACAATAAGAGACTACTTATCGGGTGTCGCAGATGCCAACGGAGTAAGTCTACTGTATATGGGAATGTACCCAACGGAGTATTTATGAAAGATTGTAAAGTAAATGTTTTAGGAACTACATATAAAATCAGATTCAGACACGAGAACGAAGATGAAAAACTACAAGAATTGTCTGGTTATTGCGATTATTCAAATAAAACAATAGTCGTTGCAATTCTTGAAAAAAGTGTTGATTCTGTGGATAACATTGAATCGGTTCAAAAAAGTGTGCTTAGGCATGAGATTACGCACGCTTTCTTATATGAAAGTGGTTTAGATGGACAGTCCTGCAACACAGATTGTTGGGCAAATAACGAAGAGATGATTGACTGGTTTGCTTTACAGTCTAAAAAGATTTTTAAAGCTTTTAAAAGAGCAGGTGCATTATAAGCGGAGGGATACGATGTATAACGACACAATTACACTTTTCAATAGATATGAGAGTAAACAGGGCGATACATGGTATCCCTCTATTTTGCATAATTGCAATCTTAACATGGATAAGGCAAGTATCATTGCAAAGTATGGTTCTGACTCACAGGACAATGCTGTATTAAACGTGCAGTATAGCCTAAAAGACGGTAAAAAGATGGTAGGGAGTAAATTATGGCTACCGCCTAAAGAATGGTGTAAACAGACGAATGATAAGTTGTCAGAAGCACTTACGTTTAGTTCTAAGGCAAACGGTTTTGATTTCTTTATCGTTGGCGAATGGGAGAATGAAGAACCGATTGCAGAGGATGATTATATTGACGGATTCTACGAAGAGATGAAACTTAAGTATGATTATGTCTTTGCAATCACTGGCAGTGCTTTTTATGATATTATTCCGCATTTTGAAGTTATGGCGAAGTAGGTGGTTACATGGCTAAAAAGAAATTGGGAAATGTTAATGTGAATACACAGAACATGAGAGCTAATATCAGTCTGGCGAGATTCGATGAACAAATACAAAGTGCTCAATATTGGTTAGATAGTCAAGTTATGACTGATATGGTCCCTTATATGCCACATGAAACAGGTACATTCATTAACGTAACGAGAGCAAAAAGTGCTTCTCTTGCAGGTACTGGAATGGTGTGTGCAGGTACTGGACCGATGGGACGTTTCTTGTACTATGGTAAAGGTATGGTTGACGAATTAACAGGGTCTCCATGGGCGAGAAAAGGTGCTAAGAAAGTATTAGTCACTGAATTTGCAGGACATACAAATGCAAAAGTTGACTTAAGCTACCAGAATCCAAAAGCGACTCCAAAATGGTTTGAAACAGCAAAGAAGAATCACGGTAAAGCATGGGTTACTCATGTTAAGAAGCAGGCAGGAGGAAGTTAATGGCAGAAGAAAAGAAACCAGTCAAGTACGACATTGATGGTTTTGACGTGATCACAACAGCATTGCAAGAACTGGTAAATCAATTCCCAGAATTAAGAGAGGGAGACGAAATTGCATTTTCTACACTTGATGATGCAAGCGGAAAAGCAATGTTCCCAGTAAGCGGTGCAGTGATTGAATCAGAAAAAGAGAGTATCACAGGACACGTCACACAGGTATGTCTGTATCCGTTTTGCGTGATATGTCGTGCAAGCGGTACAAAACCAAAGAGGAAAGCAGATATTAAGGAGTGGTTGGACAACCTTGGCAAATGGTTAGAAAAACAAACAATCACGATTAAAGACAATACATATAAGCTAGAAGAATATCCAGTTCTGACAGGGAATCGAAAGTTTTTAACAATTGACAGACAGACACCTGCATATTTGGACAGCACAAACGAAAACAAGTCCGAGAATTGGGCAATCAACATTTCTGCCCGATATCAAAATGACTTTGATAGATAGATAACACATTAACTGGTCTGCATTATGGAGCAGATCACTAACCTTGAAAAGATAAAGGAGAATCAAAATGGCAGCAGTTACAACAGGTAAAATTGCACGTAAATATATGGCTCATTTCTTAGATTCTGGTTCACTTTGTGGCGGAACATCTGGTTATGAACGTCTGGGAAAAGACTTAGAAGAGTACAATGTCGAACTGAATCCAGACACAGAAACATCTAAAAATATCATCGGAGAATCAACATTTAAACATAATGGATACGAAGTATCTTCTGAAGCTGACCCTTATTATGCAGAAGCTGACTCTGTATTATCACAGAAATTGCAGGAAATTGTTGATAATCGTTACACAGACGACAACTTAAAGACAAACGCCGTAGAAGTGCATATGTGGAAAGAAGCTACAAGCGGAGCTTATGAAGCATATCAGCAGGAATGTTATGTAACACCTACATCATACGGTGGGGATACATCTGGTTATCAGATTCCATTTACCGTCAATTATGTTGGAGAACGTAAAAAAGGTACTTACAACGTTGAAACAGGTAAATTTACAGCAGCTACAAGTTCAGTAAATGCATCAAGCACAGGGAAATAGGGGTTAAGCAATGGAAGAATTAAGAAGAAAAGTCAAAACTGGTGCCTTAAATGTGGTACTGACCAATGAAGATGATGCAGAGATTGGAAGATTTTCTTTCAATCCTGTTGATTTAAATATCATTAGAAGATACGAAGAGGTAGTTGCAAATCTTGAAAAGATGGAAGTACCAGAAGATGCAACAGAAAAAGATATTCTGGAATTATCCGACAGATTAGAAGAACAGATTGATTACTTACTCAACTCTAAAGCTTCTAAATCTGTTTTTGCTATCTGCAATCCGCTGACATTAACAGAAAGTGGAGATTTCTTTATTGAGAATATCATCGTTGAGATTGCGGACGTTATTGAGCAGGTAACAGACCAGAGAATCAAAAAGAAACAGGCGAAAATTAAAAGGGCAACGTCTAAATATCACAAATAATGGAAGTTTGGGAACTTCCTACATCCATAGTAGTTGGTGGCATAGATTATGAAATACGCACAGATTTTCGTGCAGTTCTGGATATTTTAAAAACATTTAATGACCCAGACTTTGAGAACGATGAAAAGTGGATTGTTTGCCTTACCATTTTATACGTTGATTTTGGAAATATGCCACCACAAGACTATGAAGAAGCTGTTGAAAAAGCCATCGAATTTATTGACATGGGTATCAAGGACGATGGGAAGAAACAACCTCATGTGATGGATTGGGAACATGATGCACCAGTTATCATCCCATCTGTTAACCGTGTACTTGGAAAAGAAATACGAGCTATGCAGTATTTACATTGGTGGACTTTTTTAGGAGCTTACATGGAAATTGGAGAGTCTTTGTTTTCGCAGATTCTTAGTGTTCGCATGAAGAAAGCCAAAGGAAAGAAACTGGAAGATTGGGAAAGAGAGTTCTACAAAGAAAATAAAACGCTTATTGACCTAGATGTTAAATATTTCGAAGAGGAATTAGAAGAACAGAAACGTTTGAACGATTTACTGAATGGGAAAGGGGCGTGATTGAATGGCTACACAAAAAGCGGATGGAAGTATTTATATCAAAACAGAAATTGATACAACCGAAGCAAAAGCAAGTGTGAAAGAAATCGCATCCCTTTTAAAACGTTTATCCAATCAAGTAAAAACCATTGGAAAATCAATGGAAAAAGCCATGATTGGCGGTATAAAAGCACCAGATGCAAAAGGCATGGATGTTGTCGAAGAAAAAGCAAAGACCGTGGCTAAGGAACTGGAAAAGACCGCACAGGCAGAAAAGAAACTTGATAACATAGACATTAAAACGACTGCACTTGATACGTTAGATAAAGCAATAGAAACCACAGGACAAAAGCTTGCAGAGTTGGAAAAAGCACAGATGGATGTATTCAACAGAAATCAGAGTGCAACTTCTTCCCTTGCGTTTCAAGCAATGGAAAGTGCAGCGGCTAAACTAGATCAGCAATACGAAGAACTCCTTGCAAAGAAAAAGCAATTAGAAGCACCGACAGCGAGTGCAGACAGTGGTCTACCTAAAAGTGCAAAACTTACTGGTGGAACAGGTCTTGCAAGCGAAGAGAGTGCAAAAGCATTGCAAAAATTAAATGCAGAAATCACAGGTACAGAAACGAGTGTTGAATCCTTAAACACCGATTTAGGGCAAACAACACAATTGCAGGATGAAATCAGCAATTCAAATATCAAGACAACAGCATATCAGATTCTTGAAGATTCCTTGCAACGCCTTGATACACAGTTTGAGCAGGTAGCAACGGCACAGCAAGAAATTTTTGCAAGAAATCAGAGTGCAACTTCTTCCCCTGCGTTTTTAGCATTGGAGAGTGCCGCGGAAAAGCTCGGCAGACAATATGACGAATTACTAGCGAAGAAAAAACAGCTAGACAGCGGAACAACAACTGCACAACCAACAGAGAAAGTACGTACTGCACCGATTACAGGGAACTACGCAAAAACAGCATCAGAAGAAAGTGAGAAAGCCTTAAATGCATTAAATAAGGAAATATCTAAGACTGATGCAAAAGAAAGAAGCCTTGTTAACACAAATAGTAGGCTTGGTTCATCATTTAAGAATGTCAGTCAGTCCGCGGACAATGTTAAGACAAAGACAGACGGTATTTCATCTATCTTTAGTAGGATGTGTGGAGTCGTATCTGGACTTGGAAAACGTCTTTGTGGACTGGCACAGAACTTCACAAGCACAACAAACAGTGCTAATAATGCAAGCTTTTCTATTGGTCGAATGGTCGGTATGAGTATATTATATTCTACCGTTTTTGGAATGATTTCTAAAGTTAACAGCGGAATCATGACAGGTATCAATAACCTTGCACAGTATTCGTCAGCTACTAATGCTTCGATATCTTCTATGATGTCAGCATTAACCCAGTTACAAAACAGTTTGGCAACAGCATTTGCACCGATTTTGTCCGTAGTTGCACCTATATTAACGGCATTCATGAATATGTTATCGAAAGCGATCACGTATGTAGGCATGTTTATAGCTGCACTGACAGGACAGAAATCTTTTACAAGAGCAAAAGCCGTACAAGAAGATTATGCGGCATCATTGAATAAAACATCCAGTGGTGCTAATAAGGCGGCAAAAGCCACAAAGAATAACGCAAAAGCCACGAAAAAAGCAAATAAAGAGATACAGACTTATCTTTCTGGACTTGATGAAGTCCGACAGTACCAGAAAGAGAAAGATAACGACACACCTAGTTCTTCTACCCCATCCGCAGGCGGTGGAGGTGGTGGCGGTGGTTACACTGGTCCATCCATTGGAGATATGTTTGAGAAAGTTCCTATTGAATCTTCCATTGCAGATATTGCTAAGAAGATTAAGGACCTCATAAAGAAAGAGGATTGGGAGGGACTTGGAGCTTATATTGCTAGCGGTATCAACCAAGGTCTACAAAAGATTTATGATGCGATCAACTGGAATAATGTAGGTCCAAAGATAACTTATTTTGTAAATGCATTTACACGGACGTTCAATAGTCTTGTAGATCACATAGATTGGGATTTGATGGGACGTACTGTAGGTGCAGGTATTAATACAATTGTTAACACTCTTAATCTTCTGATCGAGGGAATTGACTGGAAGAACTTGGGGTCAAAAATTGGTGTTGGAATCAATGGTATGTTCAATGAGGTTGACTGGTCTAATGTAGGACGGTTGTTTGCTAACCGTATCAACATTCCGTTTCAGATGCTCGCAGGTGCAGTAAATACCCTTAAATGGGATACAATTGGTAAATCTATTGGGCAGGGATTAAACGGTGCGATAGCACAGTTAGATGTTAATTCGATTGGTACAAGTTTGTCTGGTTTAGCATTAGGAATCCTTACAATATTAGATAATGCACTTACAACAACGGACTGGTCACAGTTAGGAACAAAATTATCAGCGTTATTAATATCCATCGACTGGGTTGGAATATTTGTCAACGCAATTTCGGTTGCAGGAAAAGCAATAACGGCATTAACACAACTTGGTGTGTCATTTATGGATAATTTAGCAAAAGGTATCACAAATGGTACACAGCAGTTTATCAGTAAAGGATTATCAGCACTGACCAATTTTACTGCAAACTTAAGAACCAATGCAGGAAAATTAGTAGATTCTGGTCTCCATCTTATGTTAAATCTTGCTAAAGGTATAGCTAATGCCATGCCAGATATCATCAAAAATGTTCCCGAAATCGTGATTAACATTGCAGGTGTAATCAATGATAATGCACCTAAAATTTTAGTCGCAGGTGTGAAACTTATTGCGATATTGATTAAAGGATTGATTCAGTCAATTCCTACACTTATTGCAAGTATTCCAAAAATTATCATGGCAATCGTTAGTGTGTTTGCAGCCTATGATTGGTTGTCACTTGGTAAAAGTCTTATTGTGGGCATTAAGAACGGTATCATGGGTGCAAAATCTAATGCAGTCAATGCAATAAAAAACGTATATAGCAGCCTTGTAAATGGTATAAAAAATTTGCCTAGCAAATTAAAAGAAATAGGTACTAATGGTGTCAAAAATGTTGGAAGTGGTATCACTGGTAAATTATCAACAGTAAAGACAGCCGCAAGGAAAATTATTACATATGCAGTCAATGGAATTAAAGGCTTACCTAGTAGTTTAGCTACTAAAGCAAAAAATGCAGTAGTGAAAATGAAAGATAAGTTTACAAAAGTGAACTGGTTAAGTGTTGGAAAGAACATTGTAAAAGGTATAGCAAAAGGTATTGGAGATTTTGCATGGATTTTGGTTGATAAAATGACAAGTCTTGCAAGAAAAGCGTTTGATTCAGTAACGAGTTTCTTTGGAATCCATTCTCCATCAAGATTAATGCGAGATAAGGTTGGAAAGATGCTACCTGCTGGTATTAGTGTTGGTCTGGAAAGAGCATTCCCAGATACAATAAAAACCTTTATGAATCAGTCTAAAGAGTTGGCAAGTGTACCATTTAAAACACCGGAGATTGCAACTGGTAAGATTATACCTGCGAAAGCATCCGCAGTGATCGCACAGAAACAGAGTGATACAAACAGCAATAATAATGACGTAATTAACTTGCTTGAACAGCTATTAGCAGTTATGAAAGATTTAGAATCAGACAATAACGGTAACAATGGTGGAGATTATCACTTTACCGCACAAATCAATCGCAGAACGTTATTTGATGAATTTATCGAAGAAGCGAAACTAAGACAAATGAGTAACGGTAGAAACCCATTCAGCCTTGCGTAGAAAGGAGTAGATATGGCACAAGATTATATAAAAATAAACGGTGTGAAAATATGGCAACCAGATTGTGACATAGCTGTAGCACTCGAAACCACGTATACGCAAGGTTCAACAAGGGCACAGTCTGGAAAAGGGAAATTTACACCGATGTTTACGGTAGAGCGTTTCCCATATACAGCTACGGATATTCCAATGTCAGAAGCTTCAAAAATCCTGCAAATGGTAGCAAAAGGAAAACCTTTTGATTTGCATTATTTTTCCGTGTACCACAATGAATGGAGAACTGCAAAGTTTTATGTAGGACAGGTATCGGACATAAAAATACAAACATTGGAGAAAAACAAAGAGAAATTATCTAGTTTTTCGTTTAATGCACAGGGGGTTAACCCGATATGATAAATGTAAGTAATGAGTTTAAAACTTTAATGTCAGAACGACAGGATTTTAAAGAGTATGCAGAAGTTACACTTGCAAATGGCACAGTTTTAGAACTGACAGAGGATGATTTTTCAATAGATAACAATAGTCTGGTTGATTCTGCGGGGGAAAATTCCATTCCTTTAGGAGTTGCCCTTAGCAGAAACGTACAGTTAGAAATCATGAACGACGATGATCACTTATCTGATTATGATTTCTTTGGAGCAAAAATCAGACTATATCTGACGTTTGAATTATCATCTACAACAGAAAAAATTGAATATGGTACATTTACAGTCACACAACCAGAAAACTACGGCAATGTAGTAACAATCGTGGGATATGATGATATGTACAAGTCTGATAAAGCATATAGTACATCATTGACGTTCCCTGCAACAGCAAAGAATGTGCTGATAGATGCTTGTACTACTTGCGGTATTTTAATTGGAGACAGTAACTTTTTACATAATGATTTTCAGATTCCGTCTATGCCATCGGATGAATACACATTTAGACAGATCATTGGATTTATCTCTATGATTGCCTGTGGAAATGCAAGAATTGACCGCACAGGACATCTACAGATAATTACATATGATTTTGACTACAGTACTAATATTCACGATATCGAAGCTTATGATTCTTTAACAAGTGATACAAACGATGTGCAGGTAACAGGTGTACAAATGACAAAGACTGTCACTAAGACAATAACCAATGAAGATGGTAACGAAAATGAAGAAGATGTGGAAGAATTAGTCAAATACGGTTCAGATGGCTACGTTTTAGAAATAGAGAATCCGTTAGTTGCAGGTCATGAAGAGACATTAGTTTCTTGGATTTATGAAAGATTCAAGGATGTAACGTTTCGTGGATTTACGATGGATTATATTTCTTATCCAATTGCAGAGTTTGGAGACAAGATAAAGATTACAGACTGGAAAGGGAAAAGTTTCTATTCAGTATTAACAGATGTAAACTTTGTATTCTTTGGGTATACAACACTACAAAACAGTGCAGAATCTCCAATGAGAAATCAAAGCAATTACACATCAAGTGATCAGAAAGCAATCATTAAAAGCAAAGAATTTGCCGAACGAGAAAAAAGCAACCGTCAAAATGCTTTAGGTAAGATGCAAGAAGCATTAAAAAATAGTAATGGAATGTATTCAACACAGGAAGTGCTATTGGATGGCTCAACAATATATTACCTGCATGATAAACCGACAATGAAAGAATCAAAGAATGTTATCAAATTGACAGCAGAGGTTATTGGTTTTTCTATTGACGGTGGTAAAACATATCCTTATGGATTTACGATTACTGGGGAAATGGTAGCAAGGTTGCTTTATGCAGAGGGAATCAACGCAGATTATATCATTACTGGTGCATTAACAGTCAAAGATAAGTCTGGAAACATTATCTTTTATGCAGATATGGAGACTGGTACTGTAAAGATTTCTGGGGATAACGTCACAATCGGTGGTAAATCAGCACCAGAAGCAATCAGTGATGCAGTGAAAGAATCTAAAAACTATGCCGATGGTAAGGTATCAGATTTTGCAGAAACAGTTACAAAAAGTGTAGCTGATCTACAGAACCAGATAGACGGACAGATTGAGACGTTCTACTACGACTACGAACCAAAGCTAAACAATATCCCTGCCTCTGACTGGACAACAGAAGATGATAAAAAGAAGCATGAGGGAGACTTGTTCTATTGGAAATCTAAGGGATATGCCTACAGATTTTTCAAAGACGGAGACACATGGAAATGGCAGTTAGTACAAGATACTGACGTTACAAAAGCATTACAGACAGCATCTTTTGCACAGTCTACGGCAGATAGTAAATGCCGTGTATTTGTAGTACAGCCTACACCGCCTTATGGTACTGGGGATATGTGGAATCAAGGGAAGAACGGAGACATCCTTACTTGCGTTGTGGCAAGGGGAGAGGGTGCAAGTTTCGTAGAATCCGACTGGCAGAAGCTTAATAAATATACGGACGATGAAACAGCAAAACAAGCACTGTCAGAAGCAAGAAAATCTCGTGCTATGCTTATCAATCTGGACAACGATTACCAAGCAATCACGACAGATTATAAGGGAGAGTACACAACGTTTCCAGAGTGCCACACGACAGCACAGGTTTTATACGGTCATACCGATATATCTAACGACTGTACTTATAACGTGCAGAAGTCAAGCGGTGTCGTAGGTGCTTGGAATGGTTCAACACACACTTATACTGTAATAGGATTAACAACAGATGTTGGATGGGTAGATATTACAGCTAATTACCTTAATACATATTCTGTCACAAAACGATTTGATATTGCTAAATTAAAGGGTGGTATCCCCGGAGAAACAGGTGCAACAGGACCACAAGGCGATCAAGGAAGTGCAGGAAGAACCTACTTTATGGAACCATCCACAGGAATCATCAAACGATCAGCGGACAGCTCAATGGTGCCGAACTATATTACACTGTCTGGTTATTATCGTGATGGTACAGCAACAGCAAGAACAGCATATAAATGCCGATTTAAGATTGAGGAAACGATTGACGGAGACACATATAAAACTGTCTATACTTCATCCGCAGATGAAACATCAATCACTCACAGCCTATATGGTGCTCTTGCAACAACGAATGGCGGAGCGATTCAAGCAGTAAGCAATAAAGCAATCGGTATTCCTCGTGATGTAGCAGCACTTAGATGTACGATGTATGCGGCAGGTGGATTTACAGAGGTTCTTGACATTGAGACAATTCCTGTTGCAATAGATGTTGATGCGTTGACACATGAAGAAATCTTTAATCTTCTAACCAATGACGGAGCATGGCAAGGTATTTATCGTGGGTCTGACGGAAAACTGTATATCAACTTTACATATTCAAGAGGTGGAGTATTAAACCTTGGAGGTAAAAACGAAACTTATGGAAACGGGGAGCTGCATGTTTACAATATGTGGGATCAAGAAATTGTGACGGTAGACACTGGAGGAATTTTGGTGTCGAATTATTTCCTATCAGACGATAAAACTCCACAATCATATATATGCTTGCTGCCAGAATTATTCAATGATGGAATGTACGTTTCTAAAAATAAGGACGGGACAGGAAAAGCTTCAATAGTAAGACACGATCGTATAAAAGTTAAAAATTCAGAAAATAGTGTTGGTACGCCATTTGACAAGGAATCAACAGAGACAACTATAGATTATGAAAGCATATTAATATCTCACGGATTAAACAGTACAGAAAAAGGTCACTTTTCTGTAAGTATAGGAGAAAGAAAAGAACTTTTTGTTTCTGACTTGGATTCATCATTTTATGGAAATGTAAATATTTCTGATGGAAATGTAGATATTTCTGGTGGAAATTTGACTGTTCATAAAGATTTTATGTGCACAGGGACGAAAAAGAGAATAGTTGATACTGAAAATTACGATATTCGTTCACAGTATTGCTATGAGACAGCAACTCCAATGTTTGGAGATATTGGAACGGCACAAACCGATGAAACTGGAGAATGTTATATAAGCATTGATGATATATTTGCAGAAACGGTAAACACTGGTATTGAGTACCAAGTATTCTTGCAGAAAGAGGGACAAGGCGATTTATGGGTAGAAGAAAAAACACCTACTTATTTTACTGTAAAAGGTACTGAAAATCTCAAATTCTCATGGGAAATTAAAGCAATTCAAAGAGATTACGAATTTGAAAGGCTAGAAGAATACCAAGATGAAAATAAAGAAGTTGCGATAGATTATGAGAAAGAATATATTGACGAAATCAATTCTTTAATTAAAGAACAGGAGGAAATGTTAAATGAAACAACTTAGCAGTTTTATGGTATTAAACATTGACGGTGGAGACAGAGTGACTTATACATACAACGAGATTAACGATAGCACAGGAGAGCCAATCAGCCGAAATAATAAGGGCAATTTTTACGTTGTTGACGATGAACTGAGGGAACATATTAAAGCTATTAGAGACTTTATCAAAGATAATAAACTGAATGATTAAGGAGTGATATTATGGCGGTTAATGTACCTCTTATATTAATTAATGATTTGCCAGAGCAGGAAATTCCCACGGATGATGTATATTTAATCATCGGTGGGAATGATGCAAAAAAAGTAAAGGTTTCAAATCTTTCAGAGTATTTGAAAAAGAGACTTCAAATTGAAGATATAACAACAAATGTTGGGAATTTGTCAACAAATGTAGAAAATTTGTCCGAA
>UMEZ01047263.1_pt1 | contig 41436 bp, 50 predicted proteins | sample 1964841 | NCBI WGS metagenome assembly UMEZ01 (sample SAMEA4836029, study PRJEB28245) | human gut metagenome | biome: gut microbiome; material: fecal sample | place: Denmark | collected 2008 | reverse complement strand
CCCCCAGCCATAAATACAGCTGCTGCAAGAAGTCTGGCATTGGTTTGCATAGTGGCAAGAAAATACAGTGCCAGCGAGGTGCTTACAATGCTTGCTGCAAAAAACATGCCAAAGGGCTTTGTGTCAAAATAATTCTTCAGGCTTAGGCGCAAAATAAGCAGCGCTGCGGCGTAAGCCGGAAAGAACAGGCTGATGCTGACACTAAGGTGCCTTGCTTCGGCGTAGCTTACCAAAAATGATTGTGTGGCGCAGTATGGGATGCCGAACATCATCATGATAAACGCGATAGGGAAGACATTTTTATCAAAAAATTGCAGGCTTCGTTTGGCAGGCTGCGCAGGTGCTTCGTCCCTGTTTTTTACAAACTGCACAATTATCAGCGCCAGTGAAGCAGTAACGGCAGCTATAAAAAAGGCAGTGCGGTGGTTGGTTAGCTGGTAAATGCTGATGCCGGCAGCAGGCGCAATGGCCATGCTGAGGGCGTTCATAGTACCGAAAATGCCCATGCCGGAGCCGATTTTGTTGGGCGGCAAAAGGTCTGACATCCATGTGGATAGGCAGGTTGAGCAGCAGGCAAAACCAAGCCCATTAATTATCCTTGCGGCGACAATAAGTGCTGGGCTTTGCGCAAAAAAATAGCCAATGCAGCTAAGCAGCACGCAGAAAATGCCGAAGGAGGAGAGTTTGTATTTGCTGATTCTGTCAACCAGCACGCCGATGAAGGGGCGGCTGACGAGCGAGCAGATATTCATTATGCCGCCGATAAAGCCCATCATCACGCCACTGGCGCCGAGCGATTCCGAAAAGCCGGTAATTATCGGCGTTATCAGCATTGGGCTGGCCATGTAAAAAAAGCTGGCTGCTAAGATTAAAGCTATGTCGCGTTTAGTTTGTGAGCCTGCCATAATAAACACTTCCTTAGCCGATACTAGATACTATAAGTGCAGTTTTATTTTATAACATAAATATTTAATATATTTAATACACATTCATTATAGCACCGGCATGGGCAGTGTCAATAAAAGCGGAGGAAAGTTTACGGAAAAAACACTTTTGGCAAGCTTATTTTTCGTTGACAATCAGTGCCATAACAACAAGGTCGGTTTTGGAATGTGCGCTGTTGCCGATGCTGTGGCTTTCGCCTTCGGGGCAGAATGCCACGTCACCGGGAAACAGCTCCATTTCCGTGCCGTTGTCGTTGTATTCGGCGGTGCCGCTTAAAATATACAGCGTTTCGCTGGTGCCTTCGTGCTTATGGTAGCCAAGCGAGCACCCCGGTTTTAAAATAACGCGGGCATAAGCTGCAATTTTGCCGTTATAAACTTTCTCGTCTATAATGTGCTCCATAATGGTTGTGCCGGTGCCTCCGGCGCGTTTTTCAAAATAATCGGTTTTCCTGTCGGTTACAAGCATTTTTGATACATCCCCTCTGTAATAAATTTAACACAATGGTTTATTCGCAATGCTTTGCAAAAATTCCTGCGGAAAAATTTAAAAAATTTTTAATTTAGGGCTTTACAAATTTAGCGAACTAAAGTATAATCTAAAACATAACAACGATATTTAATTTTTTGAAGGGGGATTTTCAAATGAAGAAACTTTTACTTTTAGCAATGACGATGCTGATGGCAGTAATGTTGGTAGCCGGCTGCGGCAGCGACGGCCCGAAAAAAATGGTTGTAGGCCTTGATGACAACTTTGCGCCGATGGGCTTCCGCAACGAGAAAAATGAAATTGTCGGCTACGATATCGACATGGCACGCGAAGCCTGCAAACGCGCAGGGCTGGAAGTTGAATTTAAACCTATCGACTGGGCTTCCAAAGAAGCCGAAATGAAAGGCAAACGCATTGACGCCATCTGGAACTGCTTTACCGTTAATCCGGAACGCGCCGAAGTTTACCAGCTTTCCAAACCTTATATGAAAAACGCTCAGCTGATTGTTGTACCGGCAAATTCTTCCATTAATAAAATTGCCGACCTGGTCGGAAAAGTTGTAGCAGTACAGGATGACAGCACCGGTTCTTACATTATCGACGGCAACGACGAAATGCGCAATTCTTTGAAAGAATACAGAAAATATCCTGACTTTGCAGCCGTTTACATGGATATCGACAGCGGCCGTGTTGAAGCAGCAGTTGTAGATGCCGTACTTGCCCGTTACTATGACAGCAAAAACCCCGGCAAATACAGAATCCTTGAAGAAAACCTCGGTGATGAAGTTGTAGCCGTTGCTTTCCGTAAGGATGACAAAGATTATGCACCGCTGATTGACAAAGCGCTGGACGAAATGAAAAAAGACGGCACTGCCAAAAAGATTTCCGAACAATGGTTCAACGCTGATTTAACCAACTACTAAGATTTATTAAAGCCGCGGGCCGGTAGTAATGCTGCCGGTCCGCCAAACTGTTAATGCCCGAGGAGTAAAAAATGGATTATGTTATAAGCATCCTGCCGCAGATGTGGGAGGGAACCCTTGAAACTATAAGATTGTTTGCGATAACTATTGTGCTTTCGATACCGCTTGGCGTGCTTCTGGCACTGGGGCGCGTATCCGGCTTTAAGGCGCTGCGCGATATAATCGGTGTTTATGTATGGCTGCTGCGCGGTACGCCGCTGATGCTGCAATTGCTGTTTGTATATTACGGCCTGCCGTTTATTCCCGGTATCGGCGTAAGACTGGATGATTTTCCGGCTGCGGTATTTGCCTTTGTACTGAACTATGCCGCTTATTTCTGCGAAATTTTCCGCGCAGGCATTCAGGCAGTGCCGAAAGGCCAGTACGAAGCTGCCCGCACTTTGGGCATGAATTATGTGCAGACCATGCGCCGCATTGTGCTGCCGCAGGTTTTCCGCTTGATTCTGCCGCCGGTAAGCAACGAAACCATTACTTTGGTTAAAGATACTTCTTTAATTTACGTATTGGCAATGAATGACCTTCTGCGTACAACGCGCAACCTTGTACAGCGCGATTTCAGCATTACGCCGTTTTTGGTTGCAGGCGTGTTTTACCTTTTGATGACCCTTGTTTTAACCTACGGGTTCAATAAGTTGGAACGCAAATATTCCAGATATGACTGACAGGAGCATTTAGTATCATGAACAAAATTAACGCACAAAATATCTATAAAAGTTTTCAGGGGCTGGAAGTTTTAAAGGGCATTAATTTAAGTGTTGACGAAGGCGAAGTTGTTGCGGTTATAGGGCCCAGCGGCGGCGGCAAAAGTACTTTTCTGCGCTGCCTGAACAAGCTGGAAATTATCGACAGCGGCAAAATCGTTATTGACGGCGAAACGCTTGCCGAAACCAAACCGGACGGGCAGGTTGTGTATGCGCCTGGCGACGAAAGCCGCCGCATTGCCTGCAAAATGGGCATGGTGTTTCAGCAGTTTAATTTGTTTCCGCACATGACGGTGCTGGAAAATCTTATTGAAGCGCCGGTGCAGGTGCAGAAGCGCAACCGCGACGAGGTTATTGAAGAAGCGAAGGTTCTTTTAAGCAAGGTAGGGCTTTTGGAAAAAGCGCACGAATACCCGCGCCGCTTGAGCGGCGGGCAGCAGCAGCGCGTGGCCATTGCAAGGGCGCTGGCAACAAAACCTGCCATTATGCTGTTTGACGAACCTACTTCTTCGCTCGACCCGGAACTGACCGGCGAAGTTTTGCGCACCATGCGCGAACTGGCCGAAGAAAAAATGACCATGGTTGTTGTAACGCACGAAATGGGCTTTGCCCGTGAGGTTGCAACCAAAGTGCTGTTTATGGCAGACGGTTATGTGCAGGCGGAAGGAACGCCGCAGGAAATTTTTGAAAACCCCCAGAATGAACGTTTAAAAGCATTTTTGCATAAAGTGCTTAAATAACAAAAAGGCATTGCGCGTTGTGCGTAATGCCTTTTGTGCTGTTACGGCGCTCAGCCGAGCTTTGCCATAAATTTTTCTTTGTTAATGATAAAGCGTTCGTGCGTTCCTTTGCCGATTTGCTTGTCTTCGTCGGCGGCGGTAATTTCAAAAACAAGTTTGCGCCCTTCAACGGCGGTAAGCGTGGCGGTGGCGGTAACTTTTTTGCCCATGCCGGTAGCGGCATCGTGCGTAATATTTACCAAAGTGCCAACGCTGGTCGATTCTTCATCAAGGCAGGCGGCAACGGCGTTGCAGGCAGCCTGTTCCATAAGGGCAATCATGCTTGGCGTTGCAAAAACATGCAGGCTGCCGCTGCCCATGGCAAGCGCAGTGTTGGTTTCGCGCACAACGGTTTCGGCGGTTCCGGTAAGGCCGGGTTTTAATTCTTGCAGCATATTTCATACATCCTTTACTGTAAAATTTGCTTATGCTAACATCTTAAACGCTTTTTATAACTTACGCAAGTGGCAGAAGTTTTATTTTGACGGATATGTGAAAAATTTTAAAGCTGATTGACGCAGTAGGAAATAATGATTATGATAATTGAAGAAAACCTATAATTTTAACTGCATTATAACCGGAGGGGCAAAATGAACGGAAACTTACAGGAAAAATATAATAAACTTTTAAATATTTTACGCAGCACGGGCGGCCTTGCCGTAGCCTTCAGCGGCGGCGTGGATAGTGCCTTTCTGGTATATGCCGCGCACGAAGCGCTGTGCGGAAAACTTTTGGCAATTACCGCCGTTACACAAAGCTATCCGCGGCACGAAGCAGCGGATGCTGCCAGAATACTTACGCAATACGGCGTTAAGCACGAAGAAATTACGCTTGACCAGCTTGCAATACCGGGCTTTTGCCAAAACGGTGCGGAGCGCTGCTATTACTGCAAATATGCGCTGTTTACAAAAATTAAAGAAGCAGCGCAAAAGCAGGGCATCAGCCTTGTGGCTGACGGCGCTAATACCGACGACGAAAGCGATTACCGCCCCGGCATGCGCGCCACGGCGGAACTTGGCATTTTAAGCCCGCTGCGTGAGGCTGGTTTCAGCAAACAGGATATCAGGGATATATCGAAAGAACTTGGCATTTTTACGTGGAATAAGCCTTCTTACGCCTGCCTTGCTTCGCGTATTCCTTACGGCGAAGAAATAACGGCAGAAAAACTGGCCATGGTAGAAAAAGCCGAGCAGGCGCTTTTGGATATGGGCTTTAAAGAAATGCGCGTACGCTGCCACGGCAAGGTGGCCCGCATAGAAGTTGCCGCAGCAGATATGGAAAAAGTTTTTGCGCGCCGTGCAGAAATTGCCGCCGCTGTAAAACAGGCAGGCTTTTTATACGCCGCGCTTGATTTGGAAGGCTTCCGCAGCGGCAGCTTAAACGCGGCGTTGGCAAAATAAATGTTAAGCCTTGGTCAGATGCGGGCTGATGCGTTATTTGAAGTATGCTTTTACCTTAAAATAAATTTGCACGTGCGCTGCCGTGGGTATTGACAAGCCTTTATAAGTCAAGTATAATTTTTATTGTTATGGGGGCATAGCTCAGCTGGGAGAGCGCTTGAATGGCATTCAAGAGGTCAGCGGTTCGATCCCGCTTGTCTCCACCATCTTCACGGAAAATTTTTGTTGCGGATTGACGTTCAGCTGAATGTCGATTGTTTCTTCGTTAACGGTGACTTCCGTAACAAAAATGTCTATACAATATTGCTGCGCGTGCTTGTCGCCAGCAAGGAGTGCGGCGTGCAGCCTTTTAAAAGCATTTTCAATATCGGCAACATTTAGCATTAAGCAATCTGCATTTTCCGGCAGGTTGCTTATTTTGTTTTTTATATCCATTATTTCGGCTTTGGTTTTATTCAGCCGTTCCAGGTCAAAATCATCAAAAATACCGTTTTCAATAATTTTGTAAAGATTGGCAAGACGCTGTTCAGCCCCTGCCAGTGCGGCTTTTAAGGTTTTGCGTTCTTCACGTGTGGTGTCGCCTATGTGGGCGATTTGAACCGCTAATTCTTTAACAATCTGCTGGCGCGCCGGTGCGGAAAGGATATTTTCGGCAACTACTTGCAGCACGGCCTTTTCTAATACTTCTTTGCCTGCCTGTTTTTGTCTGCATTTAACGGCGGCGGGCAGGTAGCTTTTATTGCAGCAGTAATAAGTGTAAACCCTATCCTGCATCTTAACGCGATGCCCGTTCATCGGAGTGCCGCACATGCCGCATTTTACTTTGCCGGAAAGCAGGTATTTTTCTACCGCCCGGAAGGAGCTGCTGCGGTGTTTATTCTTTTGGCGTTTTAATTCTACGGCGGCAAAAGTTTCCGCATCAATTATTGCCGGTATGGCACCGGGTATTTTAATGGCGGCGTCATTAATTTTGTGGTTGTTGCGCCGGCCGAAGTCATCCGTTACAATACGGTTAAAAATATAAGTGCCGGTATAACGCTCGTTGCCTAAAATTTCATACAGGCTGTTTTTGGCAAATGGCTTGCCGTTGCGGGTAACAAAGCCGCGGCGGTTTAGTTCGGCGGCAATGTCAATATAGCCGCTGCCGTGCAAATACATATCAAAAATTAAACGTACTGCTTCCGCTTCGCGCGGCTCAATCTCGTACCGCTGGTTAACTATTTTATAGCCCAGCGGTGGGCGGCCGCCGTTAAATTTGGCTTGCAGTGCGTTTTCTTTTTGCCCTTTGCGCACCTCTTGCGCAAGGTTGCGGCTGTACCATGCAGCCACGGCAACCTTAATGCCTTCGGTAAGCTTGCCGTTGGTGGTGGTTACATCAATGCCCTCGGCGCTGTATTCGTACCGTACGCCGTTTTTGCGCAGCCTGTCTACATTGGTATAGTAGTCAATCTCATCACGGGCGTTACGGTCAATTTTGTGAAAAATAACAACATCAAAAATATCATCGCTGCTGTCAAGTATCATCTGTTGAAAAGCATCGCGCCCGGCAACGGAAGTGCCGCTTATAGCTTCATCGGTATATGTTTTTACAACGATATAACCGCGCTGCTTGCAGTATTCACGGCTGGCGCGCAGCTGGGCAGTAATGCTTTCGTATCGCTGGTTATCGCTGGAATAGCGTGCATATAGTGCTGCTCTTAACATATAAATATCCTTTCTTATTTACCAACCTTGCTTTAAATCATCTTGTACTTTTTGCTGATGCTCATACATTCTTTCGTTTATTAGAGCAGAAGAATAAAGATATAAATTGCAATATGAATCATATATATTTTTTTCGTAAAAATCAGCGAACAAAACTATTTTTGTGATATATCCATCCCATTCATAATACTTTATATACGATTTTCCTTTATCAAAAATACTACCTTCTTGAAATGAACTTGTGCTGTCGCCATACAAAATATTAAGAGCAGAAAGCATTTTGTCTGTATTAAATAGAGTTTCGGAAACAGAAGCACCACTTAAAGGAATATCAACGGAAATCAATTTGTTTTTCCAAAATGAAAATTTAACAGGACCATTTATTTTATTATTGCTAATAGTAGAATCTTGAAGTCTTACCTCATATGAAATTTCCTCAAGCGACTTTTCTGAAAAAGTCTGGGTTAATAATTCAGCGTTAGGATATTCGTTTATAAAATCGGACACAGAAGCACCCCAATTTAAACTTCTAAAACCTGAAGGCTCGTTTTTAAATGCATAGGTTACATTTGTAACAAAAAATAATAAAATAAATAATGATAAAATTTTACGCATAAGAATACCTTTCTATTTCCACTTATCAGGGAAAATTATATTGCCTTTCCGTGCATATCTTTACTTTTAGCATTTTGCAGTTTTAATTTTAAATCCATAATACCGTCAATTTCCGCCTGGCCGTCAGCATCAAGCTGGCGGTATTTTTCTATATGGCGCAGTTCGTCGGCGGTAAGAAAAGCATTATTTTCTTTTGGTAATTCCCATCCCATTATATAAGCTTCGGATACATTATAAATTTTAGCCAAAGCTTCAATTTTATCGGTTGGAATATTTGTTATAATATCGTTTTCATATTTGAAATAGGTTTGCCGTGCTACGTTTATTTTTTTACCTATTTCTTCAAGTGTAAAATTGTGTTTTAAGCGAAGTTCCTTTAAACGTTCTCCTTTACTCATAAAATCACCTCAAGAATATGATAACATATTTGACGCAAAAAGCAACAAAAAAGTTACCGTAAGGCACGAAAATAACTTGACAAGTTACAGACGGTAGTATAAACTAAAAGTAACCTAAAAAGTTACAGGAGGAACAGTTATGATTCGCGTAGATAAATTAGTTGGCGAGATGGCCGCTAAAGGTATTAGTGGCAAGGAAATGGCAAAAAGAATAGGAATAGCACCAAAAACATTTTATGAGAAAATGAAAAAAGGGGTATTCGGTACTGATGAAGTAGAAATTATGATTGAAGTGCTGCAATTATCAGACCCGATGTCAATTTTTTTTGCACGTTCAGTAACTTCAAAAGTTACAAAAACGCAGGGCGCATAAGGGGGAACGTGGTGGAAAAAGAAAAAGCCTGTCAAATAGACAGGCAAATTAATCCAATGCTGATATTACCGAAAAAGCATAAACGGCTGATAAGGGAACGTAAACAAAAAGAACAGGCAGAGCAATTAAAAAATACTGCGGAGTTTATTTTTGAGTTATGCCTGCGGCTTCTTGTTTTTTGGATTGGTTATACGCTTGTACATTTTCTTCTGTTAGGTTTGCAAGATTAAAAAGTTTATCATGTGCAGCAGTAGCTATAGCAATATATTTTTCTTGAAATTCTGCTGGAAGATAACCGGAATTTGTTGTTAATAATTTGCGGACAGCACGCATAGAGCGGTAATGCCTTACGATGGCAGAAAAATCATTGAACGGTAAGTTGAGGGCAAGAAAATGGCTATTGGCTTTCCATTCATCATCTGGAACTGTTAACAACATGTTTACGGCAAGCGCATCAAGGCGTTCTAACCAATACAGATGGTCATTAACTTCAAAAAATAAAAGTAAGCATACAGCTTTTATTTCATCGGCTTTTCTGCTTTTAGTTTTTTGATTATCGCGGTATGTGCTAAAGGATATTGTCAAAAGAGAACCCATGATACCGCTAAACAATTCAGACCATAGCATAAAAACACATCCTTTCTATAAATATTATAGCAAAGGGCGGCGTAAACGAAAGGAGCAAACTATGTACCAGGAAACAAAGATGTATACAGTAACAACGGCATCCGCATTAAGGCAGCTTTGCATAAAAAATAACTGGTTTACAGCCGGAAGCAACGAGCAGTATGAAAAACTGTTTTACGCCAACGAGAACGGCTGCCCGATAAAAGAGATTGCAACAATTATTTGGCTTTGCAGTGACGAAGAAGTACGCAGAATTGATGTTTTGGCGGCACTTAAAGAAGCACGCAAGTCATATTTAAAAAGGCTGCGTAAGCAGAATGAGTGGTAAGCATTATGACACGGGGCAGGAAAAGGACTGAACGGAACTTCCGTGTAAACGTGATTAACCCGGGCGGCATATTAAAAGAAGAAGACGCACGGCGCTTTGCAAAATGGTTTTTACGTTGGGCGATAGACAACGGAGCCATTAAGCTGCCGGGCAGGAAGGGGGCAGAAGCATGAGGACGTTAACGGTAATTTACGCGAGCGCATGGCTTGCAGTTAAAACGGCGTATGAAGTATTGACTGACCCAGTTGTACTTTTATTTGCCAGCGGCATGTTGTTTGCGCACATTCTGCACAAGTTTTGGTAACCTGTTCCTTTTTGGAACAAGTTGGAAAGGGGGATGTAAATGTTGTGGGAGTTTATAAAATGTGCGGCAGTGATATTTGCCGGTGTACTTGCGGCGCAGCTTGTAACGCTGCTGATTATAGTTACCATGTTTGCAAAATAAAAAAGCCGCAGCAAACGGGGCAGCTACGGCTTTAAGAGGAATATGAAGCCAAAAGGCTTTTAACTATTATAACACGGAAGGAATGAAAAATAAATATGGCAGTAAGCAAGTGTTATTTGTGCAACGCTCGCCTGCGCGGCGGCGATGGGAAATATAAGGAACTGGACGGCAAGGCCCGCAAAGTTTGCGTGGACGAAAGAAGCTGCCGCCTGCGCCGGGAGATGAAAAAGAAAATTGCCGAAACGGCGGACGAGGAAGAAAAGGACGATGCGGCGGCGGTGAGTTACATCGGCGTAACGGCGATAGTTTTAATGGAACTTCTGGCATTTGCCGCAGGCATTGTGGTCGGTATGCTGATATGCTGACGGAACGCGATGTTTTAAATGCGTGGATTTGCTGGGGCAAGGCGGGGCGAGTACCGCCCCCGGCGGCGAATGCCGGAGAACTTCGGGCGAAGGTGCGGCACATGCTGGCAAGGTTTTTATATGCTGACCGTAACCTGTTTTTGGCGGCGGCGAAAATGTTGGCGGCGGCGAAAAGTACAGACTGGCCGACAACGCAGCAAATTGAAATGGCAATACTGATTGAAAAAACGAAAGCGAAGGTGGCGCAGCGTGTTTAATGATTTTTACGAATACGAAGTGTATTCAATAAAATTTGACGGTGCAATAACGGTTGATTATAAATACAGCCCGCTGAACGGTAAAGAACGCAGGCAGAAGGCAAAAACTACGGAACGGCCGCACGATGATTGGATTAAAGCGTGGTACAACATGAAGGAACTGTTTGCTGACTTGTGGGGTATGCCGCTGGTGGATGCGGCGACAGGCGCAAAGCTGGAATGGAATATCAGAAACGTTAAGTTTTTGTTTAAAGAAAAAACCGGCAGCGGGGTAAAGATAACTGCATCGGCGGAAGGCGTGGAAAATATTGAAGATGAAATAATTTTAACCACGCAGCCTTTCTGGGAAATGGCACCTAAAGTTTTTTGCGGTGTGCGGATGCAGGAACTGACAACAGAACAGCTTGCCAAAGTTACGCAATTAAAAAAAGAAACCTTTGAATTTATCCATATGGGTAAGAAACAGCAGCCAACACTGGAAGAAGCGGCGCAGTTTATTGAAGGTGGTGCTGCCGAATGAGCGGGTTTAAAAGGAAGTTAAAACGCAAAAATGTAGTTGTGAAAACGGCATCGGCGCTTACGGAAGCTGAATATAACGATATTGTTGAGCGTGTTAAGAATGACCTTATCGACAAATGGGTGTACAAAGTGCTGGCAATATCTGCCGACATAATGGTAAACAGCTATGGCAAACTCAACAAAAAAGAAACTCGTCTTAACGTACTGGCGAAGCTGTACGAAGAAGGTCTTAATAACATTGACAAGATGCCAGACAGGCAGCTTGAAATAGCAAGAATTTTAGAGAAGTACGGTATGAAAGTTGAGTGGTAAAAATGACATCAAGTGCAGATAAATTTGATAAGAAAATTAAAAAGCTGATTAAAGCAGACTGGACGGCGAAAGAAGTGGCGGCGGTGTCGCACCGGCTTAATAAAAGACCCTTTGCGGCGCAGGTTGATTATGAAGCTGTTAAAGAAGAAGCGGCTCTTAAAGTCGATAGAAGAAATGAATTAATCAATCGTGTAAAAGCTGCAAGTGAAAAAGAACTCGAAGGCATGCTATTTGTTTTAGATAAAATTTTGCAGGCAGCAAAGAAAGAACGCCCGGTACGGCGTGTTCGCCGCAGGCGTGTAAGAAACTGGTAAGGAGTTGGCGGAAATGATGATGTTAAAAACGAAGAAGGTTATTTTAACAGGCAAAAAGCAAAGGCTGCTGCACGAAGAAGTGTACCAACGCGATGGCGGCTGCTGCGCTATTTGCGGCGCACCTGTACCGGAAGGCGTGAAAGCACATCATGAACCGCCGAAAAGCCAGGGCGGCCAGGATATAAAAGAAAATTTGATTATGCTTTGCCAAGACTGCCACGCGCAGCGCCATTTTAATGCGCCGCGTGAGTACAAAGCAAAATGCAAGGAGTATTTGAAAGGTTTATATGGAGAAAGTTGAATATTGGGCGTTCGGTACAAAGTGGCACAAAGAAGTGTTTGCGTACCCTGCCGGAACGCCTAAAAAGAAAATAATGGAAGATGCCTGGGACTGGGTTGATAATTTCGGCACGGCCCTGGGCGTTACTGTCGAAAAGGTAACGGAAGAAGAAGCAAGGTTGTGGAAGAAATAATGGAAAAACCGATTGTTAAAATTAAACTATTGCCCGGCGGCAAGATGCCGGTAAAGAAAACAGCAGGCGCGGCGGCGTGGGATTGCTTTGCAAGGGAAGATACTATTGTTAAAGCGGCTCCTGTGCTTATTGGATTAGGCTTTATGGCGGAACCGCCGGAAGGTTATTATTTGGAGATTGTGCCGCGAAGCAGTACGGGACTTAAAACGCCATTAAGACAGCCAAACAGTATAGGTATTATCGATGCTGACTATCGCGGTGAAGTTAAAGCGATGTACGAAAGCAAAATCGAAGAACGAAAAGTCGCGCATTCCGGCACTGTATTTAGTGTTCCAGTGTATAAATGTGTGGGAACAGCAACATTAATTAAAGCCGGTGACCGTATTGCGCAGATGAAACTTTGCAAAAAGTATGACGCAGACCTTGTGGAAGTTGAAGAATTGTCCGAAACGGAACGCGGCGCGGGCGGCTTTGGTAGTACGGGTGCAAGATAAGCATTTGCCGACAAGAGTGCAAAGCCGTACTGCTGGAACAGTGAAAGAAGTATTTAGGCGGTGAGCAGTAATGAAAGAAATAAAGTTATACCAATGCAGCATTTGTCATACGCAATATGCTGACAAGGATGAATGTTTACATTGTGAGTTTTCGCACAAAAATAAACTGGAAATTAAAATTGCTTGTTACAGACCATATAAGGATGACCATAGCGGGTTTCCGACACGAATTACAGTTATGGATATTATAACAGGCGAAACCGCTGTATATCGGAGAGAGCAATGCGCAAAATGAAGCCGACGATACAGTGCGACCAAGCAATTTTGAACAAATACCGCCAGTACAAGCAGTTACTTCAATGAAAGACAGGAAGTGGGAAAATTGACACCTGAACGTAAAGCATGGTGGGATAGCCTGCCGAAAGAAGAAAAGCGGATAAGGCAAATTTATCGCTATACAAAGAAAGAAATACTTAATTTCACTGACCATGATAAAAAATATGTTATCAAAGCCCTGCGCAAGCAGATAGGACTGTGCCCGATTGACCGCGCAAGTCGGAATGACCCTACTGGTTCGTGCCCTACATGCAATGATTTAGTAATACGAAGGGAACATGATTGTTGCGCAGGCTGCGGGCAAAAGCTGAGGTGGGAATAAATGCTTATTCTTTGCATGGAAAAAGATAAATATAAAAACAGGCGGCCGGTGTACAGCATCGTTAAACGCAGCGTTGAAAATCGTGACATTAACTTTTTTGCAATGCGCTGCCGGTTTAACCCAGAACTGCGGTATTACATTACGCGCCTGGACGAAGAAAAAACAGACGATGAAATAATGGCACTATTCCGGCAAAGAAAGTATCGGAAAGAGCCGTTATTTGCAAAAATAGGAGATTGAGCCATGTTAAAAAGAGAATTATTAAAACTTTTAGAAGATGTGCCAGATGATGCAGTAATAAGCATAATAAACGAATATGATGAAATTGGTATCGCTGGGGGCTGTGATATTTTGCAAATAATAACAACGAAAAGTATAGAATTGGATATTTGCAAAAACGATTTTGACGAGAAACAAAAGAAAAAATCCCTATCGACTTTTGTTTATCTTTTGAAAGAGGAGTAAGGCAATGAGCGACAAGTGGTTAACGAACAAACAAGCACTGGCAATACTCGGCGGCAGCGAGGATTTTAACCTGCCGGGTATACTTTTACAAAGCACATCACAGGCGCACGCATTGGCGGCTGCGAAGCGGGCATTAAAGTACCGTATAGCAAAGCCAGTACTTTATGATAAAGAAAATAATTGCCATGTGTGCCCCAGCTGCAAAGTGAAAGTGGAGCGTAGCGACTACGAATTTAACACCGGATACTGTAAAGTATGCGGGCAAAAAATTGAATTTAAAAGCTAAAAATAGCAGGCCTTGTGCCTGCTTTTGGCGGTTTATGAAGTAAAAAAATACAACTTCCTACCAATATATAGTAAAACGGCGGTGGCCGTTATTGGGCTTGTATGTAAGTATTATCTTTTGGACCACGGGTGATGAAAATGAAATCAGTAATCAGAACAAAAACATATTACTGCGGAAAAAATGATTTGGAGATTGATTTATTCCCGTGGATGGAAGTTGAAAAAAGATATACCCGGAAGAAAAAAGAAAAAGTAACGATACCGAAACAGAAAGTTTTAAATGACAAAAGAGCAAAGAGAACATTTTGCCAGTTAGTTAAAACAAACTTTGGTGAAGGTGATTTGCATTTAACGCTTACATACAACACAAAATATTTGCCGGAGAAAGTGGAAGATGCGGAAAAAGAAGTGCGGAATTATTTACGGCGAGTTGCCCGCCTGCGCAAAAAGAAAAACCTGTCGCCTTTGAAGTATATTTTTATTACCGAACAAGGCGTGCAAAGTAAGCGCATACACCATCACGTAATAATAAACGGCGGGTTAAGCCGCGACGAAGTGGAACTGCTTTGGCGCCGGCCGAAAAGAAAAGGGCAGCAGCAGGGTGAAGCATTAGGCGATTGCAATGCTGACCGCCTGCGCACTGATGATAAAGGACTGGAACGCCTTGCATCGTATTTAGCGAAGGACCCAAAAGGGCGCAAACGCTGGACGCCTTCGCAGAATTTAAAAAAGCCGGAAGTATCAGTAAGCGACACTAAAACAAGCCGCAGGAAATTCATGCAGCTTGTGCTTTTGCCGGAAGATGCGGAAGAAGTGCGCCAGCATTTTGAAAAACAGTACCCTGACTTTGCCGTAACGGAAGTGCGCAAGGAATGGAACGAGATAACCTGCACCTGGGCAGTATATGTTAAGCTGCACCGCAAAACAGAAAAGAGGGATAACAATGCTTATCGAACAGCATTTAGAAAGTGTTAAGCTGCGCTTTAAATGGCGGCGGCTTATTAGTGCTGCCGTAAAAGATGCACGCGCAGAATTGTTGGCAAAAAAAGAACGCGGCGCAGGCCATGCAAAATATAAAAATTCAGACCCCACGGGAGATACCGCTGTTAAAAATATCAGCGGCATTAAAAGCGTGCGTATATTGCCGCGGCGCGGCGGAACGCCTGTATACATACAGGAGCCTGAAAAGTGGCTTGCCGTTATTGACACAGTGTTTAGCGAATACGAAGAAAAATCGCCGTTTGTGGCGCAGGCCATGCACATGCTGTACGATAAACACATTAATGCCGATGTTGTTGCCGGGCTTATGGGCGTATCACGGCAGGCGTTTTATTTAAAACAGCAGCGCTTTTTAATCGACGCAGCATTTTTGGCGCAGGAGTACGGACTTTTAAAAAAATAGCAAAATGTAAATGACAAACTGCGCAAAAAAGCGTGGTAAAATAATAGCATAGAAAATTTGAACACCGTTAGCACAATGTGCTGGCGGTGCTTTTTTATGCCCAAAAACAGGAAGAAGGTGAGAAAAATGGCGGCTAAAGACAAGCTGACGGAACAGCAGGAAAAATTCTGCTTATATTTCCGAAAAACTGGTGGCAATAAAACATTGGCTGCCATCAAGGCAGGATACAGCAAAAAGACAGCTGCGGCACAGGGAAGCAGGCTGTTAAAAAATGTTAATGTCAATAACCGCATAAAAGAACTTGCTGATGACGCAGCCAGAAAAACCATAATGGACACGGTGGAACGGCAGGAACAGCTTACAAAAATTGCCCGTGACCCGACCGCTGAAAACCGCGACAGAGTGCGCGCCATGGACATATTAAACAAAATGGACGGTAAGTATTTAATCAAAGTTGACGTTACCGTAACAGCACGCTTTGGCGATGAATTAACAAAGCGGCGCAAGAGGTGGCAAAATGGCTGATATTGCACAGGAAGATATAAACGTATTGGCAGACTTTGCCGATGAATGCCGTCATGACCCCTATAAGTTTGTAATGCTTGCCTTTCCGTGGGGCGAAGGTTCACTGGAAGGCAAAGAAGGGCCGGATGAATGGCAAATATCGGTTTTGCAGGAAATAGGAGCAGGACTTAAAAGTGCTGACCAGATTGTACGTGAAGCGGTTGCTTCCGGCCACGGCATCGGGAAATCTGCCCTTGTGGCGTGGCTTATACTTTGGGCCATTGGCACGCACCCGAACACGCGCGGCGTTGTAACGGCAAACACCGAAACGCAGCTTCGCACTAAAACATGGCCTGAACTTGCAAAGTGGTATCAGCTTTGGATTTTAAAAGACTTCTTCGAGTACACCGCAACGGCAATATACAGCCGTGAAGCTGATAAAGAAAAGAACTGGCGTATTGACGCCGTTCCATGGAGCAAGCAGAACACAGAAGCGTTTGCAGGCCTGCATAACGAAGGCAACCGCACAATCGTTATTTTTGACGAAGCATCGGCCATTGAAAATGTTATCTGGGAAGTATCCGAAGGCGCAATGACGGACGATAACACGGAAATAATCTGGTGCGTGTTTGGCAACCCAACCCGTAACAGCGGACGCTTTTATGACTGTTTCCATAAGCAGCGGGAACTTTGGCATACACGGCAGATTGACAGCCGCACGGTGAAAATATCCAACAAAGCACGTTTGGAAGAATGGCGGCAGCTTTACGGCGAAGATTCGGATTGGTTTAAAGTTCGTGTGCGCGGTGAATTTCCTTCGGCATCGGATAAGCAGTTTATACCGACCGACCTTGTGGAAGAAGCGCGCAAGCGTGTTTTAAAGCAAAGCCAGTTTGAATTTGCACCGGTTATTATTGGCGTGGACCCGGCATGGACCGGCGAGGACGCATTAACCATTTACCTGCGGCAGGGACTGTACTGCAAGCGCCTTTTAAAAATGGCCAAAAACGAAAACGATATTGAAGTTGCCGGTATGATAGCCCGCTTTGAAGACGAATACAACGCCGATGCAGTGTTTATCGACTTAGGCTATGGCACCGGCATTAAAAGCGCCGGTGACGCATGGGGCAGAAACTGGACGCTTATTGCCTTTGGCGGCAAAAGCAATAGACCGGACTGCAAAAACAAACGTGCCAACATGTGGGCAGACATGAAAGACTGGCTGAAAGGCGGCGGCATGCTGCCGTATGATGACCAGGAACTGGCGGACGATTTATGCGGCCCGGAAACAGTACCGAACACAAGCGGGCTTATACAGCTTGAAAGTAAAGATAAAATGCGCGAGCGTGGGCAGCAAAGCCCGAACTGCGCCGATGCACTTGCTTTAACCTTTGCGCAGCCGGTGCTAAGCAGAAAACAAATTGAATTTGAACAGCAAACACAGATAGAAAAATATGACCCGTTTAAGGGTATGTGAAAGGCGGTGAGAACATGGAATTAAAACTGCAATTACACGGCGGCGGAGGCGGCGGAGGCGGCAGCGACGTTGAACCGGTAAAAAGCAGCGCACCGGGCAGCAGTGCTGTTGCGACAATCGACAATGCCACGGAAGGCGAACGCCAGCGCCTGCGTGAACAGCTTTCGAGCGCACGCGGTCGCAGATACACCAACAAAACGGGCAACACTACGGCGATTGCCGAAAGCTTTAAGAAAGTGTTTTTGGGGGAATGACGCATGAAGTACGAAGAAAAGCTGTTTGATACGCAGCTTTTAAAAAGCGCACAGCATATCGTTACCCAACTGCACAACGAGCGTACCCGTTATGAACCAACATGGCAGCAGCTATCAAAGTACATTTTCCCGTACCGCGGCAGGTTTAACGAAGAACAGCATACACGCGATGGAGAGAGGCGTGACCAGTACCTTTTAAACCCTTTCCCAATGAATGCGGTATCCCGCTGCGCAGCAGGTTTGCACAGCGGGCTGACGTCACCATCGCGCCCGTGGTTTGAACTATCATTGCAGGACACCGAAAAGGCACAGTACCATCCGGTACGAATGTGGCTTGATGATGTGCACGACATTATGATGTCAATCTACGCACGCAGCAATACCTACGCTATGCTGTACCATATCGAACACGAGATGGCGCAGTTTGGCACGGCAGCGGCGCTAATGCTGGAAGACTACAACACCGGCATCTGGCACAAAGCCTTTACCTGCGGCATGTATTGCGGCGGTATTGACGCACGCGGGCGTGTAAGCATGTTTGCCCGGCGCTTTAGCATGACGGCGGCGCAGCTTGTAGCCGAATTTGGCTATGAACACTGTTCACTTGCCGTACAGAACAGCTACAACGCCAACGATTTAACAACCCGGTTTGACGTGGAAATGCTTATCATGAAAAACGATAAGTATGACCCGGACAAGCTGGAAATGGGCAACTTCCCATGGCAGGCAGTGTACTACGAAAAAGGCACAACCGAAAAATTCCTGCGCATATCCGGCTATAACGAACAGCCTTTTTTAATGCCGCGCTGGCATGTAACGGCCGGCGAAACTTACGGTACAGGACCAGGGCATATGAGCCTGGGCGATTGTATGCAGCTGCAAAAGCTGGAAGAAAACAAACTGCGCAGCACAGATAACGTTGCGGACCCGGCAATGATGTTCCCTGCATCCGCAAAGAAAGTATCGACGCAGCCGGGCGCTAAAAACTATGTGCCGGACGGTACGCAAATGACTGCGTACCCGCTTGTGCCGCCGAACGCAAAGCCGTATGAAGGCATTATGATGCTTGTACAAGAGAAAGTGCAGAGTATCGGCGACAGCTTTTACAACAACCTTATGGCCATGCTGACAAGCCAGACGCATCCGCAAATGACGGCGCGTGAGATTGCAGAACGCCATGAAGAAAAACTTTTGCTGCTTGGGCCTGTTTTGGAACAATTTCACGGCGAAGTGCTTAACGTATTAACGAAGCGCTGCTTTGGCATTTGCCTGCGTAACGGATTGTTACCGCCAATGCCGGAAGAAATCACGGAAGATGATTTAAAAGTCAACTTCGTATCGCTTTTGGCGCAGGCGCAGAAAATGGCAGCAATGCCCGCCGTTGAGCAAACGCTGGGGCTTGTGGGTAATTTGGCGGCGGTGTACCCGGAAATTCTGGATAACATTAACGCCGACGAAGCTATCCGCCTGGCAGCAGACATTAAAGGCACGCCGGAGAAAATGATGCGCAGCGAAGAAGAAGTTGAAGAACTGCGCAGGCAGCGCGCCGAAGCGCAGCAGCAGCAAATGCAGGCGCAGCAAATGGCGGCGATGGCGCAGCCCGCAAAGGACATGGCAGAAGCCGCGCGCCTGATGAGCGAAACGCCTACTAACGGCACAGGCAACGCTTTGGCAGATTTATTAGGGGGTGCCGTATGATAGACCAGGACTTAAAAGACATTATGGAAACGGAAGGCGGCAGGCGCTTTATTTACCGTCTTTTGCAGGATTGCGGTACGGATAATACCGCGCTGATAATTGAGCCTTATGCCAACACATACCATTTAGGCAGGCGCAGCGTGGGCATGGATTTATTAAAACGTATCCGTGACTTGCCCAGCGGCTGGGAGCTGGAATGGCAAATGCGCATGGAAGCGCGGGCACAGCCGCAGGAAAAACCAAAAAGAGATTTTTACGGACAATTTACAGGAGTGAATGAAAATGATTAAACCTTTTTATGAAGCGGACGGTGCGGGCGGCGGTGGCGCACCAGCAACACCAGCAGAACCAGCACCAGCAACTCCACCGGCGGAACCTACAGGCGGCGTGCAAAATATTATGGCGGCACTGGACGGCGCACCGGCAACACCGGCTGAACCGGCACCGGCAGCACCTGCAACGCCTGAGCAGTATACCTTTAACCTTGGCGAAGGCTTGACCATCAGCGACGAGCAGCAGGCAAGGTTAACGGAAATTGCCAAAAGCGCCAACATGACGCAGGAAACGTTGGACGCGCTGTTGGAAATGCACAGCAATATTATGCTGGATACCATCCGCCAGGCGGAAGACCAAAAGAACGGCTGGGTAAAAGAATGCCACGAGCAGGGGCTTGCCGACAAAGTACACCTTGGCTACGCCAAAAAGTGCCTTGATACCTTTGGCGGCGGTAAAGCAACGCAGGTGCTTGTGGATACAGGCGCTATTAACCATCCGGAAGTGCAGCGTATGTTGCAGCGCATCGGCGCGCTTATCAGCGAAGATACTGGCGCAACCGGCGGCGGAAACCCCGCGCCAAAACCATTATCTGACGAACAACTTATGTTCCCGAACTCTAAATACTAAAACGAGGTGAATTACAATGCTTAATTTGTATGGACAAAGCGGCCTTGCAACTCTCTACGATATTGCAGCACGTCTTGGTAAAGACGGGAATAAACTTATGCAGCGCGTTGTAGAATTGCAGGCACAGAAGAATGACATTTTTCAAGTAATGCCTTTTAAACCGTGCAACGATGGCACAAAAGAAGTAGTAATGCTGCGCGAAAACCTGCCGGAACTGGCGTGGCGTATGATTAACAAAGGTTCTCCGGCGGTAAAAACCGGCACGAAACAGGCCAGCTACACCACTGGCGGCATCGAAGGTTTTTCTCAAGTTGACGAGCGCGCTATGGCGATTAACAAAAACAGCAATGCTTACCGTCTGAGCGAATGCGACGGCATTCAGCAGGGTATGAGCAATCAAATTTCCGAAACCATTTTTTATGGCGATGAAAAGATTAACCCCGCAGGCTTTACCGGCTTTGGCGCACATTACTATGCTAAAACCGGCACCGGCATCTGGGGCGACCAGATTATCGATGCAGGCGGCACCGGCAGTAACCTTACTTCTTTGTGGATTGTAACCTTCGGCATGGATACTGTTTATGGCATTCATCCGGAAGGCATTCCTGCCGGTTATAAATATAAAGACAATGGCCGCGTACCTGTTACCGATAAAGACGGTAACAAATTCTACGCCTACGAATCGCAGTTCAACTGGGATATGGGCCTTGCTATCCGTGACCCGCGCGAAGTGGTACGCCTTGCAAACATTGACACCACGAACGAAAGCAACACTACTTTCATTAACAAACTTATCACTGCGCTTGACCAGATTTATGACCCTGACAAAGGCAAAACCGTTATCCTTTGCAACCGCAAAGTAAATACCTTCATCAACATTCTTGCGCAGGCAAAATCCAACGTAAACCTTACCATCGAGGACTTCGGCGGCAAAAAGATTACCCACTTCTGGGGCTATCCTATTCTGCGTAACGATGCAATTCTTAACACCGAAAGCCAGATTGTTTAAAAAGGGGGCATAGAAAATGGCAGTAATTGACGCAGCATTAGTATTTTTGAACAACACTGCCGCAGGCGCAACCGTTAACAGCGACGTGTGTGACCTGGGCGAAAACGGCAGCGTTGTGCATCAGATTTACGTATCCGTTAAATTGACCGAAGGTGTAACCGCAGGTGCAGTAGAAAGCGTAAAAGTGCAGACTTCCGCCAGCAGCGAATTTACCAGCCCGGTTGATGAAATGACGGTGAACATTAAACCGGACAAAACAAAACAGAAAAAACCTTGCACGCTTGCGCAGTTCTATTGCCCGCTTGAACCTTCCGCACGCTATGTGCGCCTTGTTGTTTCCGGCAGCACAACTTCTACCACGGCGGCAGAAAACATTGCAGGCGGCAAGCTTTGGGCGTACATCAGCCCCGACGTGCAAGTACCTATTTAACGAGGTGGCAGCATGAAAACATACATATGCCGCAAAAAATGCCAATGGCAGCACCGTTTATGGCATGTGGGCGACAAAGTAACAACGGCGGAAAAACCGCCGGAGCACTTTGCGGAAACAAACGAAGCGCCGGTAAAAGTTATCGCTCCCCCGGCAGAAAAGCCGGTGCAGGTTATTGACGATACGCCGGGCGATGAAAAAGAAGGCTTTAACATTATGGCCTTTAAAGCAAAGCTGCGCAAGCTGGGCATTGAAGTAACCAACAAAGACAGCAAGGAAACCGTATTAAAAAAATACGAGGAATACAAGCAAATGGTTGCGGAGGCTGAAAAAGCCGGAATCGAAGTGCCGGACGGTGCAACAAAAGACGAAGTGCTTGCCTTAATTGGCGGCTGATAAAAGGCAGGGCTTAGGCCCTGCTTTTGTTATTGAGAGGTGAAAGCATGAATAAAATTGAGATATGCAATATCGCGCTGGCACGCATCGGCGTTGCGCCTATTGAAACCATGAACGAAGCATCGGAAGCGGCGCGCGCCTGCAATCAATATTATGACTTTGTGCGCCGCAACGTTTTGCGCAAATATCCATGGACCTTTGCCACGCGCCGTGTAACGCTGGCGCAGATTGACACGCAGCCGCCGGATTATAAATATGCGTACCGTTACCCTACGGACGCATTGGCATTGCGCAAAATGTATAATAAAACCTATTGCGGCCTGCCGGAAAAGAACAGGTACAAAATTATATCTGACCAGGGCGGGCGCGTAATATTTACCAACGTTGAAGCAGCGAACATTGAATACACTGCCGACGTGCAGGATGTAACCTTGTTTGATGATGAGTTCATCGAGGCGTTAGGCTGGAAACTGGCGGCGGAAATTGCTTTTATGCTTACCGGTAACATGAACATAGCGCAGACCTGCGTGCAGGCATATAATGCCTATTTTGCCGAAGCATCGGCAGACAACGCGCAGGAAGAAAACGTGCCCGATGCACAGCTTGACAGATTGGCTCTGGCGCGTTTTACGGGGGTGGGTTGACATGTATATGCTTAAACCTTCTTTCGCAGCAGGTGAGCTATCCCCGGCGATGTACGGACGTACGGATATAGCAAAGTATGACGTTGGCGCGGCGAAGTTAGAAAACTTTATTGTTTTGCGTTACGGCGGCGTGCAGAACCGTGCAGGTACAAAATATCTTGCGACTACGGCGGGCAATAAAAAAGCCGTGCTGCTGCCGTTTAGGTACAACGTGGAGCAGAATTTTATTATTGAATTTACGGCGGGTAAAATACGCTTTTATACGCAGGGTGAACTTGTAACAAAAGATGGTGCGCCGTATGAAATAAGCAACGATTACACCGAAGAAGAACTGGACAGTTTGAAATATACGCAAAGCGCCGACGTCATGTTTTTGGTGCAGCCGAACCATCCGCCTGCTACCTTAACCCGCTATGCAAATGATAACTGGACCTTTGAACGCATGGATATAACGGGCGGCCCGTTTTCAGACAGCGAATTAACAGCCGAAAGCACTACTACAATAACCGCATCGGCAACAACGGGTAATGTTACGCTTACGGCAAGTGCAGATATTTTTACCGCTGATATGGTAGATGATTTAATCGCGCTGACGCATTTTGTAGACAGCGATTATAAAAAAGGCACGCCGTCAGCTAACGGCACAAACCTTATTGTTAGTGTATTGCCGCACAGCAGCGTATATGTTGAAAGCTTCGGCTTTTGGGACGGCAATTTTACTTTGGAAAAATATGACCGCTTGACAGGGCAGTGGGTAAAAATCCGCAGCCAGAGCGGCAATAGAAGTCAGAACTATAACCTGACCGAAGAAAACGATAGTGACGAGATAACGCAGTACCGCGTAACCAGTACCGAATTTAATACCGATGTGTGGAGCGGTGAAAATGAACAACAGCGCGGCTACATTACCATACAGGCTTTCGGCAATGATTACACCGGGCATGTGCTTATTACTGGCTATACCAGTGCGACGCAGGTAACAGGCACCGTAAAAAAACAACTTGCCAGTACGGAAGCAACAAAAGATTACCAGTTTGCGAGCTGGAGCCAAAAGAACGGCTATCCAACCTGCGCAGGATTTTTTGAGGACAGATTGGTATTTGCCGGAAGTAAGGCAGAGCCGCAGACATTTTGGGCCAGCAAAACAGGCGATTATTATAACTTCGGCACATCCATACCGGCGCTGGATAACGATGCAATTACTGCAACGCTGAATGGCGGGCAAATGAACGGTATAAAAGCCATTATTGCTTTTGGTGAGATGATTTTATTAACGGCCGGCGGCGAATATAAAGTAACCGGCAATGGTAAACCCATTACCGGCGAAAACGTATTGAGCCAGGCGCAGGAATACCGCGGCATTTCCGACGTGCTGCCGGTAACGGTAGGCAGCCGCATTGTGTATTTGCAGCAGCAGGGAAATTTAATCCGTGACCTTGCTTATAGCTACGATGTTGATAAATACACCGGCGACGATTTAAACCTTTTAGCATCGCACTTATTCGAGCGGCATAAAATAACCAGCATGACATATCAGCAAACGCCGAACAGCATTGTATGGTGTACCCGCGACGACGGCGTGCTGCTTGGCTTAACCTATTTAAAGGAACAGGACGTTTACGCATGGCATCAGCACAGCACAGCGCACGGGAAATTTATCAATGTATGCGCCATTAGCGGACCGCAGGAAGATGAGCTTTACTGCGTTGTGGAACGTGAAGGCAATTACTACGTGGAGCGTATGGTAGCGCGCGAAGCAAGCGCCGAACCGGAAGACCAGTATTTTGTTGACAGCGGCATAACCGTAAGCGGCAATACTAAAACAAATGAGGTAACGGGCCTTGACCATTTGGAAGGGCTTGAGGTGGCAATACTTGCCGACGGCAACGTGCAGCCGCTGCAAACCGTAACTGACGGCAAAATAACATTAAAGCGTGCATACAGTAAAATACATGTAGGCTTGCCGATACATGCGGAAATGCAAACCCTGCCATTGGAATTTAACGCCGAAGACGGGACCTTTATGAGCCGCAAAAAAAGAGTAAGCGCTTTAATGGCAATGTTTAAAGACAGCCGTGGCGGTTTGTACGGCATCGGCGACGGGCCGAAGAATGAATTTAAGTGGCGCAGCACGGAAAAATGGGGAGACCCTATTGCACTGTTTACCGGCAAAAAGAAAATGCCGGTGCCGCAGGCAAACTGGAACGAAACGGTAATGGTAACGATAAGCCAGGAAGACCCGCTGCCGCTGACCATACTTTCGCTTGTGCCGCAGATTGAGGCAGGTGGTTAAAATGTACGAATTTACAGTACCGACAAAAAAAGATGCTGTTTATATAGCGGAAAACTTAAAACAAAACAACCGCCAGGAAGTACTGGCGGTAATAGGCAATAACTGCTTAACGGATATTTTGCGCAGTATGGACGCCAGTGATATGTTGGGGTGTTTTAAATATAACGGAAAGCCCCTTGCAATATACGGTGTAATACCCGACAGTATCATGGGCAATACAGGCATAGCGTGGCTCCTATTCAGCGCCGAAGCAATGCAGCATAGGCAAGTGGTAGGACGCTATACAAAACGCGGCATACAGGCAATTATGGCAAAATATGAGTTTGTTTATAACTGGGTGAATACCGGGAATAAAGATATAATCCGTTGGCTGAAATGGTTGGGCGCAAAATTTAAAGGACCGTACAAACACGGTATTTATGGAATAGAACATTATTACTTTTATTTTGAAAGGAGCGGTGACTAATGGGCGTGGGTGTAGCAATAGGCGCAACGCTTTTGGGCGGCTATTTGCAGGGGCGTGCGCAGCAGCAGGCGTATGAAGCGCAGGCGCGCCAGGCAGAGCAAAATGCACAGATAGCATATAATAACGCGCAAAAATTGCAGGAGCAGGGCGAACAGCAGGCGCAGAATAACGCCGTAAACGAAGAAAACAAACGCCGCAGAATATTGCAGCAGCGCGGCCGTAACATTGCCAATGTTGGGGCATCTGGCGTGGCCATGAGCGGCAGTGCTTTGGACTTTATGGCAGACAGTGAATATAACGCTGAAATGGACCTTGCCATTGACCGCTGGAATGGACGCCAGCAAGTTGACCAATACTTCAAAAGCAGTACGGATAATTTAAACCAGGGCGACGTTTATAAACGCAATGCAAGCCAGTACCGTAAAGCAGGCAAGCGAGCAATGATGAACAGTATGCTGATGAGCGGTTTAAGCCTTGCCGGGAACCTTTACAGCCCTAACAGCGTGGGCGCACAGAAGCAGGCACAAACCGGCAACGGCGATTGGGGCAAAAGCAATTATAACTATAGCTTTGGCACCGGCACGGATACCATACGCCATTTTAACAGCGGCACGCGCAGCTTTGAAAATGTGGCGGCGGGAACGCCGATTTATCAGCAGCGTGGTTTGAATACTGTTCGTAAAGGTTATGGCAGCTTGAGTTGGTAAAATTAAAACGCCTGCATAAAAAAGCAGGCGTTTTATTATGTAAATTATTAAAAATATGTGGCGTAAACATAAGTTCAATGGTATAATCTATTTAACAAAAAGCAACGTATAGTTGCATAAAAGGTGATAACTATGACGGCAGAAAGCAGCTTGTTTTGCTTAACAGTTGAATATGACAAGCAATCTCCTAACCCGGAAAGGGTATTTTTAGGCATTGCTAAAACGCTGGAAGCATTTAAAGCTTTAGATATTCAGCTTGCAAGCAGTGTTGATAACAGCATAGAAACGGAAATGCTGCTGGAAGATGTCGAAAGAGGTTCTATAAAGCTTTGGCTTAAGAATGTATTAAAGAGCATACCTGACAGTGCAATAGAAGACTTGGAATACAAAAAAATAATAGGGCATTATTTGGTGAAGGCTAAATACTACGTATTGCAAAAATGTTCTGATGTTGATGAAATAAAAGATGCAGAGTATGTAGAAGAAATTGAAAACGGCATAAAAGAAATAGCTGATGAAACAGGTGCAAACGGTCTTGGCATATATACGGCACCACCGCGTGAAGCACTTTTGACAAGCGTAAGCAAAATGAGTGAAGCTTATGAACTTTTTGACAGTGCTAATGTTATTACAATGGAAGACGGCGAAGGGAACAGGCTTACTTTAAATACAGATTTCCGCTTAACGGCAGAAAACATTGATGAATTATGTGCTGGCGAAACAATTGAGAACGATGCGGAACTTATTTTAAAAGTAAGAAAGCCGGACTTTTTGGCAGATACTTTATGGACATTTAAACACGGCACGGAAACCATACAAGCCAAAATTGATGATAAAGAATGGCTGGGCAGATATTTAAATGGCGAAGAAGCTGTACTGCCGGGAGATTCCTTAAGGGTAAGAATACACAGCGTGGCTACTTATGATAATGGGCAAAACTTAATGAAAACAAAGTACAGTATAATTAAAGTAATAGATATTGTGCATAAAGAACGTGTTGAAACAACCAGCTTAAAATTTTAAAAACAAAACGCCTACACTAATAAAGAAGTGTAGGCGTTATTTTTATTATTAGTATCTTGAACCCCATTCACCAGTGTGAGGGTTACGGTTTCCGTGATGGCTCCAGTTGTTGCTTTCTACGCCGTCAGGGTCGCTGCGGTAATGACCGCGAACATAAGTGCCGTCGTTACGATAATGCCCACGGACATAAACATCGGCATAAGCAGTAGCAGTAAAGGCGAACAGCGAGATTGCAATGAGCATAAGCGTTAAAAGCTTTTTCATAATAACACAACCTTTCTTAAAATACATTACCTGCCTTCTTGCAGTTTATCAATAAAATCGCTCATAAAACTATTCATAATTCGTTCGCATATATCTTTAGGGTCTACATTATCAAAAATGGTATATTTGGGCTTAAATCTATAATCCATTCTTGACCATACCTCTTGCTCTGTTTTTGTATCAATAACGGAGAAGTATATAGCACAATGCGCGCCTTCTGGCTGCAAGCCATAATCAGCAGGATAAACATTTATAGTTAAATCGCAGTATTCCGGCAATTTATCATAAATAAGCTTTCCAAATTCTTCTTCAGGAACAGAAAAAACATTAATGTTTTCTATTGTTACAATTCTTTTTATAAGGGCATCCATATGATAGGAGCGAATAGCAGGGCTTAAATCAGAAGCGATTTTATCATCAATTACACGTTTTGCAATAGATTCTGCATTGCGGGCATCAATGGTATTATAAATTTCAGAACCGTCAGGCGGATAAAACATTATACTTTTTACTTTTGAAAAATCATACCATTGAGCGATAAATTCATTTTTTTCTGCATAACAACTAACAGAAAAAGCCATTAGTAGCAAAAAGATGAATAAAAAATTTTTAACTTTGAAACGCAAAATAGTTCACCTTTCTTTGCATTATTTTTCACAATTATAACACAATGCAGAAAAATAAACAAATTACTTGACTTTTTGTCACGCAACAATTACAATAAAGGTGTGGCAAAAAGTGAGGTGATACAATGAGCCCACGAACAGGAAGACCAAAAGCAGACAAGCCGAAAGATATTAGGTATAGCATAAGACTAGACGCAGAAACTGAACAAAGATTGATTGATTATTGTGAAAAACATAACATAACAAAAGGCGAAGCTATACGGCAAGGCATACACTTGCTTTTGGCTACAAAAAAATAAGACGTTGCCCGCTACCAACGATACAACGTCTTATTGGCACCAACCCAAAAGGATTGATAAATCTATTATATCATTCCTTTTGGGAAAATGAAAGGAATTGATATATATGACGAACGCATTACAGGTATTTAAAAATACAGAATTTGGCGAGATTAGAACCATTCAACAGGGCGAGGATATATTATTCGTAGCTGCTGATGTTTGCAAAGCACTTGAAATAAAAAATCAGCGTGACGCGGTAAGCCGTTTGGATAATGACGAAAAGGGTGTAGTTTTAACCGACACCCTTGGCGGTAAACAAAATATGAACGTCGTCAACGAATACGGTTTATACAACCTTGTTTTATCAAGCCGCAAACCGGAAGCCAAAGCCTTTAAACGCTGGATAACGCACGAGGTAATACCGGCAATAAGGAAAACCGGCAAGTACGCAGTAGTATCATCATCGCCCGCGCGGGGCGGAAGCAAAGTAAAATATTATAAAGGCATTGCCGTAATAACAAAAAAGGATTTGGCGGCAGAACTTGGAACGCAAACTACAGCCGTATATTATTACACAATCAAGCCGGGCTTTATGGAAAAGGGAAAAGATTATTTTACGATAGGCGGTACGGAGCTTGCAAAGTTTAAAAAGCAAAACGGAATGAGCAAGCATTGCACTGCCCTTACCATAGTTACTTCCAGTGGAGTAAGCAAAATTTATGAAGCTATGGGCAAAGAAATTGAAACTGCTGCAATACAGGGTCCGAAAGACATTGCCAAAGCTAAATTTAAAAAGTTGCCGCTGGAAATACAACGGCGTATAGAAACAATGGCGGTGGATGAAGAACTTATGGACCAGTACGAAAATGCCATTATGAAATTAAGCGGAGAAACGGCAAGCGTGGTAGAAGATTTACTGGAACGTTATGCAGAACTGTATCACAGCTATTACTCCAATGAAGAAAAATTAACATCTGACGGTATAGAACCCGATAAACGGCTTGAATACCATAAGCTGTACCGCGAAGCATATGGGAAAGGAGCAACGGCATAAATATTTATAAAAGATATATTCTGAATGTAAATTACATTTTTAAGTAAAAGCCGTGATAAAATAATAGAGTAAAATTAAATTGAACATGTAAGTAAAGCTTACAAATTAGCGCCTGCGCTTGCGGGCGCTTTTTTTATTATAAAAAAGGAGTGAACAATATGCCGGTAATAAACGTATTTGAGCAAACCTCGCAGCTGGGCAGGCCGGTAGACAATACCAGCCGCGTGCGCCCGGATAACAGCGGTTCTATGGCAATAGCGCGCGAGAATGCAGGGATAGCGCGTACTTTGGCGGTAGGTATTGATAACTTGCAGGAAAATATTACGAAAGCAGATATTATGGCCGCTAACAATGAATACAACCGCAAAATGAACGAGTTAACGCTTAAATTACAGCAGAATAAAGAACAAAAAGCATTAAATAACATGGAAGTATACGAAAAAGAACGCCAGAAAATAGTTGACAGCATACTTAAAAATGGGCCTGCATCTATTCGTTACGGCGTTGGTAACCGCGCTTTTATGACCATGACGGACCGTGACTGGACAAGCCAGCGAGATAAAATGCAGCGTTATGTAATTGGTGAATCGGAAAACTTCCAAAACACGCAGCTTACGCAGCAGCTGCAAACCGGGCTGAAAGAAGCCGCCGACAATTACGGCAGTGATGATAGTTTGCAAGCCGTAAACCGCAGGAATGATTTTATGATTGCGGCAAGGTACTATAACTACGGGCCGGAGCGCATAAAACTGGAACAGGATAAAGTGCGCGCGGCAACGGTAAACACGGCAATAACGGCGGCGATTAACGCTGATGACTATAACCGCGCCGGTGAAATGCTGCAAGCATACGGTGATTACTTAACGCCGGAAGCAAAAATGAATTTTGATAAAAGCGTGCAGACTTACCGTAACAACAACATGCAGGTAATGCAGTTTAAAGATTTATATGCACGTTATGGCGATGATGTTAACGCAGCACTGGCGGAAATGGATAATAACGGCGCATATGTAAATACGGCGGCGGGAATGGATTATGCCCGCGCCAGCATCGGGGAGCAGCGCGGCATAAACCAATGTGCAAACTTTGTAAGTGATTATATCCGTGCGGCAGGCGGCGATACTGCACTTTGCAGCAGCCTTGCCGACGGCACATACAGAAACTTTGAAGAAAAAGGGCTTGTATATACCAACAGAAACGAACTGCGCGATGGCGATATTGTATTTTGGCAGGTAGACGGCAGCGGCTATGATGCAAGCAATAGCCCGGCGGCGGTGGAGAGCGGCAGCGAAGCCTACATGGGAGTGACCCACGTTGGCGTATATGACGCGAAAACAGGCAAAGTAATACAGAGCGGCACTCACGGGGTAAGCGCTATGGATATGGACGCTAAAGGCTATCACGTTGTTGGCTTTGGCCGTGTTGGCGGAAGAAGTACAAGCCCGGCAGAAATGGAGAAAAAGAAAAACGCCTATATGGCATACGCCCGCAGCCAGCGCGCACAAAAACAATACAATGAAAATCTGCTTGTAGACAACGCCAGCAATCAAATGCTTTCTGCGTATAATAACGGCGTGCGTGACCCGCAGTATTTTATGCAGATTGCTAAAAGTGTAGCCGGAAATGATTACAGCATGTATAGCACATTGACGAACGTGGCCGAAGCTTTCGGCAATGCCGGAACATATAAATTAAGTGTTGCAGAGGAAGTTGACCTTGAAAACAGAATTGCAACGGGGCGTTTAAGCAACAACGAATTGATACAAGAATTAAAGGATAAAGGTGTTTCACCGGAAGTAATACGTAAATACGAAAAAGAAAACATGGAAGCAGTAAGCGGAAAGGGGAAATTTGCCTTAAATTACGATGGAGCGGTAAAGGTAGTTGAAGAACGTTTGGGAGAAAAATTAACGACCGAACAAAAAATGGGCATGAAACACTGGATGATACGCTTTGCTGATAATTATTTACAAACTAACGGCAGACTGCCGACTTATGAAGAACTATTTGATGTGGGTACTGAATCGCTTGTAAAAGGTGTGGGCGGCGTAAAAATACCAGGCGCATATCCGTGGAGCAGTGATATCGAATATAACAACACGGAACTTATCAATCATGGAATTTACAAGATACAAGACACTGGTAATGGCAATGTAGCCGTTTACTTTGAAGGAAACGCAGTGCCCGTAATTATGGATAAAAATGACTTGTTACAGGAAATGGAGTGAAAATAAATGCCATACGATAACAACGATATTATGCAGAACGTACCGGAACGTTTGCGCAGCAAGGTAAAAGGAATAGGACTGCCGGAACAAATGCCGCAAATACAGCAGGAAAGCGACACATCTTTTTTGCAGGATTTGCCGTTGCCTGGCGGCACGAGTTTAAACACGGTGGCAGAACTTACAAGCAATGCCATTGACAGCATAAAAGAAACGAACGTATATAAAAAATATTTTTATAACGATGCGGAAAAATTGGCAGAAGCCCAAAAAATAAGTAACGATTTAAAAATACCAGTTAATGCAATACTTGCCAATGATACCAATATGGAAAAGGCAAGGGATATTTATGCGTACAAACAAAAGCAGCAGCAGATAATGCCTAACGGCGAAAAAACATTTGATATGAAGGCGGTATATGCTGCATATCCTGAATTGCAACGCCTTGCCAATATGGATGAAACGCAGGCGGCTATTGCCCTGCATAATATTGAAAACGTTAAGCAAACCCACGGCATTATAGAAGCCTTTAAAACAGGCTGGCATATGGACAGCTTGCAATTAGAGCGCAGCAAACTTGGACAGAAAGGTTACTTTGGCGAACTGACGGACGCTGACCGCAAGAGGCTTACTGAAATTGAAGAAGAAATGAAAAACGCAAAAGTGCTGCCGGATTTACTGGAAGCGCCGGTAGAATCTATTGTAGGCAACACAGCCCAACAGGCGCCTATGATGTTCCGCCAGTTTATGAACGGACAAATGCGGGCAATCGGCGGCGCAGTAGCCGGTGCGGCGGTTGGCGCAACAGGTGGCTTTACGGTCGGCGGCATAACGGCAGTGCCGGGGGCAGCCTATGGCGCGCGTGTAGGTTATGGCATCGGCGCACGCCTTGGCTACGCCAAAGAAATGTACCAGGAAATACTTGGTAATTATTATCTGGATTATATCGGCTATAAAGACAGGCAAGGTCGCCAGCTAATGAGCGATAACCAGGCACGTGCATGGGCAACCGTATCCGCACTTGCGGAAACCGGCATAGAAATGGCGAACGTGGAAAGCGTTATTGGAATACTCGGAAGTGAACCAGGTACAAAAGCAGCGGCAAACATTGTACGTGACATTGTGCGCCGTGGCGCAGATAGTGCATCGGCTAAAGCGCAGCTTAAAGACTGGCTTATTAATAATGCCCGTAATATGGGCGTGGTAGCATTATCGGAAAGCGCGGAAGAAGGCGTGCAAAACGCTGTAAGCATGGGCATAAATACCATGGCGGCGAAAGCAAACCCCGGCGGCAATATACCCAGCTATTCGGCGGTGGAAATGGCGCAGGGGGCAATGGAAGGCGCGTGGCAGGCATTGCCTGCATCCATTGGCTTTGGCGCTATGGCGGCGGCCGGTAGTAATTTAAAATATGTGCGTAAGGTAGCAACGGCTGCAAATGAAGGGCGTGAATATGTAGAAAACGCGCGTAAAAATGAAGCCGGTATTACCATGGTAGATAACCTTTTAAATAATAAGGCCGCAAACAAACTGGCAAAAGAGCAGCCGGAAGTATATAAAAACATTATTAAAAATACCCTTGAAGGAACTGGTGCAGAAAATGTATATATAGATACAGAACTGCTTTTACAGCAGGATGGCGGGGTACAAATACTTAATCAGTTGGCGGCGGCCGCAGGTATTGAAGGGCAGGCTTTGCAGGATGTTATCGAAACCAAAGCTGATATTGCTGTACCGGTGCAGGAATATGTAAATATTGACGGTGCGCAGGAACTGCATGATAAGCTGCGCGATTTGATTAGCTTTGCCGTGGGCGCAGATTGCTTTGCCCGCACGCGCAGGATTGCGCAGCAAATGAAAAAGACCTATGACAAAATGATTGCCGGCGAGATGAACCGTGCGCTGCAAAACGTGCATAACCTTGCGGAGGCAAATTTTAAAGAAGGCCCGCAGCGTGATATGGCGGAGTTTATACTCGGCCAGTACGAAGACCCAATGGAAGGAATTAAAGAATACCGGGCAGAACGCCAGCGAGAACTTGATGAAATGCTGGAACCGGTACTTGCAACGATGCGTGAGGGCATGGGGCAGGGCGTTGCCATGCTTAAAGACGAAGAAACGGGCCATTATTACCGTATGAGCAATAATGACCCGTGGTATAGCAAATATTATGCCGAAAATAAAAAGGCGCCGTCGCAGACCGAAATGAAACAGATTGCCGAAGACATTTTAACCGGCAACAATTATTACGGCGTACCGGGATATGAATTTAGAGATGAGGAATCTATGAAATATGCCGAAGTCAACCGCGCGCAGATTGAAAGCATCCGCAGTGAACTTGCCACGCTTGACGCTATCGAAGAAAAAATCGGCAATATCAGTAAAGGCGAACTGGCGGCGACGGAAGGGTTAACGCCAGAAGGCATCAGAGTATATAACAGAGTTATCGAAGCATTAAAAGGCGCATCTTCCAAAGCCGTGCGCAAACAGGAAGCAATGGGCGCGCTTTTAACCGCGCATCACGCTGAAAGATACGCCGAAGCAATGCGCCGCGCCGGATACAAGAATTACACGGCAGAGGATTATTTAAACCGCATACGGTTCGAAGTTAACGGCAATAATGCGGCAAGCGGCAGATTCAACCAGGCGGCGGTGTATGATTGGCCGCAAAAAGCAGCTTCAAATATCGTGAACATAACCGGCAACGAATTTGGCGAGTATGAAAATATAAAAGAATTAAGGGAAACAGCAAAAAAATATTACAGAACAAATTTGCAGGGAACAACAGTTTACAACCCTCTTATTGGAGAAGTAAGAATAGAGCGTGGATTACCGGATGAAAAATTACTTTTCAGTAACCGTGGTTTAAAAGAAATGGTGAATAAAAGTGCTAATCCTATTAAATTATTAGCGGTAAAACAACTTAGGGAAATAATAGAGAACTCCCGCTTTTTAACACATGAAGAAAGCCATGAAGATAAACACGCCGGTGAATATTTTTATTATTTACATTCCAAAGTAAATTTCAATGGAGAAGACCACTATGTTATCGTTGATATTAAGGAAGATATACATGGTGGAATGATGTATTATACCCATAACATATTTACCGAAGAAGAATACCGTAAAGAAAACAAAAAAAGAGAAGACGCTAAATTAGCAACTCCTAAACCCCGGATTTCAAGTCCGGGGGTAGAGAAGCAACAAGCATCTTCCTTTAATAATATTATAACAGAAAATGGCGAAGTTTACAATCAATCTGCATACCACGGCACGCCGCATAGCTTTGAACAATTTGATTTAGGCGCTATTGGTACAGGCGAAGGTGCGCAGGCACACGGTTGGGGATTGTATTTTGCTGCAAACAAAAAAACAGCTGAAAGATACAAAGAAAAATTAACTCGCAACAGACATATCGTAGAAGTAGACGGCAAAACATATGCTTATAATGCTTATGGTAAGCAGTGGTATGAAACGCAAACAGGCGAAACTTATTTTGATGTTGGTTTTGAAAGAGCGCTTGAAATAATTGACAAAGGTGAGCAAAAAGATGTTGCAATAAATAAATTGAATAATTACCTTGCTGCAAATAAGAACAAACTAAGCTCTAACAATATACATGAGATTGAAGAAACAATTAAAGCGCTTGAAAATCATAGTTTTAAAGCAAAATCCAACGGGGCTTTGTTTGAAGTTGATATACCAGAAGATGACGTACTTTTAAATGAGGATGCAACAATAAAACAGCAGCCGCCGAAAGTGCGGCAAATAATTGAAAAAGAATTGGAGAGAATTGGTAGCAGCGCAAGTTATGGACGACAGTTTTATAATGAGATAGTTTTTGAATTTTCGCGGCAAGGAGAAGAAAATCCGCAACGCGCTGCATCTGAACATCTTAACAGTTTAGGCATAAAAGGTATTACATATAACGGGGTGCGTGATGGCCGCTGCTTTGTAGTATTCGATGACAAGGCAATCAGCATTATCAATCGCTATAACCAATCGGTAGGCATTCATGCCCGTACTGCCAATAGGGAACTACTGAACGAGGCGCAGGCCATGGCGGCGGAAGGCAAAATGCAAAGGGAAATTTATGAAAAAACTGGCTGGCGGCGTGGTGCTGACGGTAAGTGGCGTTTTGAAATACCTGACAACCTTGATAAGATTGATATTAAAAAGCTGCAAAGCACGAAACAGTTTTTTACGCTCGGTGAAATTTACGATAACGAAAAGTTATATGAAGCGTATCCGTTTTTGCGTGAAGTAACAATACAAAAAGAAAAATTAGATGGCAACCGGTTAGGATATTCGGAAGGTGATTACTTAATCGTAATTGATAATGACGTGGACGAATGGTTTACGCCGGGAACAATCATACATGAATTGCAGCATATAATACAAAACTATGAGGGTTTTGCCAGCGGCGGCAATACGCGGCAGGTAAGAACTTTGGTAAATGAGGCAATACGCAAAAAAACAGAAGAAGCACGCAGCCTTGCGCCGCACGCAACAATGTATTATAACCGTCGCCGTGAATATGAAATGGCAATGATAATGGGTGACGAAGCGCGCATGAAAGAACTGGAAGGCCCCATTAAAAAGCTGGAACAGGAAATACCCAATAAAGCACGCCGCGACAGGATATATAAATTATTTAGCGAAGCTGATAGTTTGTTAAGGAAAGCCAATAATATGAGCGACAAGCAGCTGTATAGGAACTTGTACGGCGAAAAAGAAGCGCGGGCAGCGGAAGAAAAAGCAAGAATTTCTACTCGGATGGAACGCAGCCGCCAAAAAGGAAATACTCAATATGATGAAATTTTACGTGACTATACAGAACGTCTGCCGGAAGAATTACAGCCTGTTGCCAAAGAATACGTTGATTTAATTAAACGGCCATTGGCTGAAAGAGATTTTGACAGGGAAACAGAAATTGAAGAAAAATTACTGGATAATGAAATTGCCAGCGAGTTTTATAACGAAATAAGCGATAGCCAGTGGGAAGCAGCAGGCACGGAAGAATTACAAAAAGAATATACCGAAAATGTATTTTCTCCGGAAAAAGCGGATGCAGTAGTTATTTTCAATGATAACCTTGTTGCAAGTTACAGTATGGCAGAACCGCAAGTACAAGGGCAAACTGCTATATTGGATAACGGCAGGCGTATTATTTACCTTTATGAAAATGCTGACCAAAGCACCTTTATGCACGAGATGGCACATATCTTTTTTGCTGATATGCGGGAACTTGCGGAAATGGAAAATGCGCCGGCACAAATAAAACGTGACTGGCAGACGCTGCAAGACTGGACAGCGTGGAATGACAGCCAGATTAACGAGTATATCGGCACAGCCGTATATAATGAATTTAATCAGCGCGACAAAGAGATACGCGCGGCGCAGGAAAAAGGCTATACCTACCGCGGCGGCGAGCGCATTGAACTGGACACTTTGCTGGAAGAATGGCGGCAGGAACGCTTTGCCCGCGGTTTTGAAGAATATCTGCGCAAAGGCAAAGCACCGAAAGAATCGCTGAAAGGCGTGTTTACCAGTTTTAAAAACTGGCTGCTGAAAATTTATAAAGACATTAAAACCATCGGCGCTGAACCTTCAAAAGAGGTAAAAGCTGTAATGGACAGAATGCTTGCAACGCAGGAAGAAATCGACGCTGTAATGCAAAAAGAGGACATTGACGCTTTTAGAAAAGCAGGCGGGTTTAAATACCTATCCGGTACAAGCGCTGAAATGTGGCAAAAAATTTATGATGATATTCATAAAGACGCTTACAGCAAAGTGATTAAAGTAGCCATGCAGGATTTAACGGAGCAGGGGCAAAAGGAACGCGAACAAAAAATAGCGGATGAACGCGCCGCTGCCCGTGAGAGGATAAGCCAGGAGCCGGTGTTTATTGTATGGCAATACCTGCAAAACAATCCGCAACTGGATAAAAAAGCGGCGGCAGAACAGATAGGCAGGATGAGCGTTGATGATTACGAAGCTAAACTAAAGGAACGCGGCGGTAGCCTTGATGCGGCGGTAGAACGTGCAGTCAATAGGTATATAGCAGAAATTGATGCAAATACACCGGACCGTGATGCTTTGCTTAAACAGGCAGAAAAAGCGGTTGATACAAGCTATTATAAAAAGTTGTTAACCGCCTATGAACTGGAAGCACTTGATAAGAGTGTGCAGGCAGAACAAAAAGCAAGCCGCAAAATAAACGATACAGCCGATGCCGGAGCAGCGCAGGCAATTAACCGCTTAGACCGTGAACGTGCAAGGCGTGAAGGGTATGAAGAAGAAATTAAGCGTTTGCGCGAACAGCGCAGCGAAGAACGCAAGCAGCAAAGGGCACTGCGTGATGTAGCGGTAGGCAATGTGGACACCATCCGCGAATACGCAGAACGTAAAATAAGCACGCTGCATGTAATGGAAGCTGCTAACCCTGTAATGTGGAAAAAATTATCACGCCAAAAAGCCAGGGAAACAGAAGAAGCAATCGCCAAAAACGATTGGGAAACTGCGCGCAAGGCTAAAAAAGAACAGTTAGTTTATGATGTAATGACTGACCTTGCGACAGGCAACAAAAAGTTTGTAGATAAAGCGGTATCGACAATGAAACGCAGGGCAGATATTATAAGGCGCGATAAAAACCTTGGTGCTAATGACAGGTACGTATATAACCACTTGCTGTATGTGTTTGGGCTTGCTAAAAGAGATGCGCCGATACCGCCGGACTACGAAGGCTTTGTTAAAACAATAGTAAATTATGACCAGAATTTAGAATTAACCTTTATTGACACTGACGGCACAGTGCTTTTGCCGGACTGGCTGCTTAACGCAGGAACAGCGACAAGGCCGCGTGACAAGGGGTATATTGATTTAAAAGTTGATGATTTTAAACTTTTAAAAGATGTAATGGATAATATCTATACCGCAGGGCGCGAAGCTAAAATGGCCAAAGCCGTAACTGATAGGGAAGGTAAAAAAATTGATTTAGACGAAGCCGCGGCGGAGATAGTTACAACTGTTATTGACACGGCCTTTAAAAAGAAAACTGCCGACAGAAAATTTGGCGATGAAAGTAAAATTGAAATGGCTGCACGCCTTGCAGAAGAAGCAAGCATGAGCCTTATTAAACCAGAAACCATTTTACAGGCCATGGGCGATACTGCAATGCGTTACATTTATGACCCGATGCGCGAAGCCGCAAATACCGAAATGCGTATGAATGAAACACTGCGGCAGCAACAAGCAGATATTTTTGCAGCATACCATGACGGCAAAGTAGCAAAATACTTGGCGCAGGGTATGGACGAGCAGGAAGCGCGCGCAGCGGCAGAAAAAGAATTAAATGAAATGGGCAGCAAAAAGCAGTACAGTATCGGTAAAGAAAACATTACCAAAGAAAACCTGCTTGCCATTGCATTAAACTGGGGTACGGATATTAACCGTAAACGTGTTGTAGACGGATACCAGGTAAGCTACGGTTTTATTGAACACGCACTGCGCCAGCTGGACGCAGCAGATTGGCAGTTTGTGCAGAATATATGGGAACTATTTGAAACCTACTGGCCGGATTTGCAGCGTGTTGAAGCAAACGTTACCGGCGTAACGCTTGAAAAACAGCCTGCTGTACCGTTTCAAATTATCGGCGCAGACGGCGGTGTGTATAATTTAAACGGCGGTTATTATCCTCTGAAATATGACCCGCGAAAAAATATAAGAACAAGCCAACGTGAAGCCGATGAAGCCGCACGCGTAAACATGCAGGGGGCGTCGCGCCTGGGCATGAATTTGGGCAACACCAAAGAGCGTGTACTTGGACATGTTGGATTAAGCATCCGTACCGACTTGGGCGTTATTGACGAAGCGTTAACGGATACCGTGCATAATATTGCCATGCGCGAAACGGTACGCGACGTAATAAGGCTGATTAACAACAACGAAGTGGTACAAGCTATTAACGAAAACTGGGGTGCAGCTACATGGCGTACGCTTAATGCCTGGGCACTGGATTGTTGGGCAGCAGAACCGCGCACTAAAAGCACTTATGAAAAAGCATCGCAGTGGCTGCGCACGCGGCAAACGCAGGCGGTACTTGGGTTTAGAGTATCGACGGCGCTTTTGAATATCTGCAACATTGGCCCAATGATGGCGTATGTAGGCCCGGCAGAAGCAGTAAAAGCCATTAACAGTTTTTACGCGCATCCGCAGCGTCAGTACAATACCATAATGGCAAAAAGCGTATTTTTACGTAACCGTGCAGAAACTATGGACAGGGACTTCGGCAGGCTTGTTAAAGATAACAGCAACAGCGCGATTACGAAAAGTGCCTTTTGGTTGATAACCAAAACTGACTTAATGCTGGCCTGCCCGCTTTGGATGCACGAATACCAAAAAGCTTACCAGGACGGAATCGCAAAAGGCGTGGACCCGGTAAACGTGGAAGCGGCGGCGGTGCGCGCAGGCGATGCGGCAGTAAGGCGCGTATTTGGCAGTGGTCAAACGGTAGACCTGGCGGCGGTACAGCGCGGCGGCGAGTTTGAAAAAATGTTTACCATGTTTTACAGCTATTTTAGTGTAGTGCATAATGCCATAGCATTAAAGGTGTGGGAAGCACGCAAGGCAAGAGTAGACGGCAAAAAACTTACACAGGCATTGGCGCCGGTATTAACAGGCATAATTTTTTGGATGGCAATACCTGCTGTAATTGAAGCAGGCATCCGTGCTATGATTGACGATGATGATGATGACCTGGCGGACGTTGCCAAAGGGGCAGGCATTACTTTTATTAGCACGGCTGTTGGCGGCATACCTGTTTTGCGTGACGTATTACCGATGGCGCTGAAAGCGGCGGCGGGAGAACCGGTTTATAATATCCGCAACAACCCGCTGAACGAAACAGCAGCACAAATGCTTAACGTTACCCGTGCTATAAACAGTGATAACAAAGACGCATTGGATGTTGCCAAAGCGGTGCTGCGCATGGCCGATATGATAACAGGCTTGCCGCAGATTTTAACAGATGGTATGATTACAGCAGCACGCTGGATTGATGAAGGCAATTTAACCGAAGAAGATATACAGCATTATTTGTGGAGCATTTTATTCGGGAAAAATTCAAAGAAAAATTAAAATGTAAATTACAAATTGATGAAAAAAGCATGATAAAATAATACTGTAAATTTTTATAAGCACTTAGGCTTAACGGCTTAGGTGCTTTTTCTTTTAATAAGCGAGGTGAAAATATGGTAGTACAAAAAGAAAACGTGCGCAGCGTGTACATCGGCAATGGCAGCACAACGGTATTCCCTATTACCTTTGAAGTAAATGAAGCGCATCCGGAATGGGTACATTTATTTATTTTACAGGACGATAATACATACGCTGAAACAGATAATTTTACTGCGGATATGACTGCTAAAACCGTAACATACCCGCAAAGCGGTACGCCGCTGGCAGACGGGAAACGCCTTGTTATTATGCGCGAATTGCCGTTACAGCAGCAGTTAGATTTAATTAACCAGGGTGACTATTACGCCGATGATGTAGAGCAGGCGCTTGACGACCTTACCATGATAACTCAGCAGCTTGGCGACGAAACAAGCCGAAGCTTGAAACTGACAATCGGCAGCGGCGAGGATATTGACACATCACTGCCGGAACCGGTGCCGGGTATGGCTTTTGGGTGGAACGGCGACGGAAAAAAAATAATTAACATAGACAATCCGCAGGCGGTTTATGAACAAACCGTTTTGCTGCGTGACCAAACGCAAACTATAAAAAATGAAACAGCACAGATACGTGACGAAACAAATGATATTAAAAGCGACACGGAAGATATTAAA
>UMEZ01024696.1_pt1 | contig 41725 bp, 51 predicted proteins | sample 1964841 | NCBI WGS metagenome assembly UMEZ01 (sample SAMEA4836029, study PRJEB28245) | human gut metagenome | biome: gut microbiome; material: fecal sample | place: Denmark | collected 2008 | reverse complement strand
AGGGATACCTCTTCTGTTCGAATTATCATTGCTGTTTTTCCTTTGATCACAAGTCCTCCTCCAAAATCTACAGATTCTCCTGTGATCAGATCTGTTCCGCATCCGGCCTGTGCATCAAAATGTGCTGTAAATTCATTATCTCCACAGTTCATTGCAAATATGATACGGTCTTCATTTGTTCTTCTCTGAAAAACAAGAACATCTGGCGCGATCGCTAACTGTAAATAATCTCCGTATTTTAATGCTGGTGACCCCTCTCTTACCTTTGCAAGCTTTGCAATATAATCTGTCAGTTCATTTTCCACTAAGTCTTCTTTGTGGATTCTTGGACGAAGGCTGTCATCGCTTCCTTGCTCTTTCTTTCCTTCCATTCCCCATTCACTTCCATAATACACTCCGGGAACCCCTGGCATTGCAAACTCCATTGCATAGATCAATGGTAAATGTTCTTTGTCCTCTAACTGACTTGCAATTCTTTCTACATCATGATTATCGACAAAGTTATATAACGGAAGTCCTTTATATAATGTCCATTCCTCTGGTCCAAACTGACGATTTAAAGAATATCCGATCTCATGCATATTGTGTGTGTTAAAACTTGAATAAAGTCCTTTGTAACATTCATAATTTGTTACAGAATCAAGTAAATCCGGATTCACAAGCTGTGTGTAATCTCCATGAAGCATTTCCCCGATCATTATAAATTCTGGATTCTTGCTGTGAACAAAATCTACTAATGCTTTCATAAAGTTTCTATTTAACATATAAGCAACATCAAGTCTTAATCCATCAATTCCAAGTTCATCCATCCATTTTCCAACGGATTCTAATAAATAATTTCGAACCTGCTCATTATCAAGATTTAATTTAACAAGTTCAAAATGTCCTTCCCATCCTTCATACCAGAATCCATCATCATAACAGCTGTTTCCGTCAAAATTGATATAAAACCAGTCTTTGTATGGAGAGTCCCATTTCTTTTCTTTCACATCCTCAAATGCAAAAAACTCTCTTCCCACATGGTTAAATACTCCATCTAAGATCACTTGAATTCCTTCTTTGTGCATCGCATCACACATTGTCTTAAAGTCTTCATTTGTTCCAAGTCTTTCATCGATCAGCTGATAATCTTTCGTATCATATCCGTGGTCACTTGATGAAAATACCGGTGAAAAGTAAACAGCATTCATTCCTAATTTCTTAATGTGTGGAATCCAGTCGATCATCTCTAAAATTCCATGGGAAGGTTGCCCATCTGTTAATGCTCGTAGTGGAAACACCTGATAAATCATTAATTCGTTCATTTTCATAGTCTCTTTTCCTTTCTGTCACTCTGTGCTTTTCAATGATTCTACCATATCAATCTTCTTTAGTTGGAAATACATAAAGAAGTTTACGAGAATCGAAAAAGCAATTGTTAGTAAAATACTGTAAACATAGCTTGAAAGATAAATCTGTCTTCCAAACATGATCAAGTCAACTTCCGTTGTGAAGATTACATATTTGTGTAAAAGAATCCCCAAAATAATTCCTGCGATCGTTCCTAAGATCGTCAACAAAATATTCTCACGATAAACATAAGCGCCGACTTCTCCATCATAAAATCCTAGCACTTTGATCGTTGCGAGTTCCATTCTTCGCTCTGAAATATTGATATTATTCAAGTTATATAATACCACAAATGCAAGTAATCCTGCTGATACGATTAATACAACAACAACAATATTTAGATTATTTACCATATCTTCCATCGTCTTTGCGTCATCAGATGAAAAATGAAGTGCTGAAGCCTCATCTTTTGCAAGAATCTTCTTTCCATTTTCCTGCTTCTTTTTCTTAGATATATTCTTTTCGATACAATATATACCTGTTGACTCTGCTTTTTTGTGATACAATCTGGCATATAATTTCGGTGTCATGTATACTTTGTGTTGCAGATAATTTTCTGTGATCTGACTGATTTTTGCCTTAATGCTTCGATCACCTGATTTCTTGATCGTTATCGTATCTCCTTTGCTCACACCGAGTAGTGATGCTGCTTTCTCTGTCAGAATGATTCCTTCATCATCTAACTTATATTTGGTCTTACTCTTTCTATCCTGTAATGTAATATATCCGTTAAAATCGTCTTTTGACATTGGGAGGATCATCGTTGCATCTTGTTTTTCACCATTTGCACGGATCGTTACCGCAGATTCACTAACTTCCATTAAATCTGTCATGTAATCTTGTTTTTTCGTCCAGTTTACGAATTCTTCTTTCTTAGCTTTTTTTATTCCATCTTTGTATGTGATAGAAAAATCATAGGTGATGATCTCTCCGTACTGATTCTTTGAAATTGCTGAAATCGAATCTTTAATTCCAAATCCCAATAGCAACAACGCCATACAGCCGCCAATTCCAAAGATCGTCATAAAGAATCGTTTCTTATAACGGAACAGATTTCGCATCGTTGCTTTCCAGATAAAGCTTAACCGTTTCCATACAAATGGAATCCGTTCTAACAGGATTCGTTTTCCTTCTTTCGGTGCCACAGGACGCATCAGCTGTGCTGGCTTCTCTTTTAATTCTTTGTAACATGCAGATAGCACTGCGAATACAACAACCCCGACAGCAAGTCCTGCTGCCATAACTGAATATTCTGTTTCCAATGGTGTATACACATCTCCAAGCCCTGTATACATCATCTTATAGGCATTGATAATGATCCACGGAAGAAGCTTTTCACCGATCACTGCCCCAAGAATACTTCCTGTAAGTGTTGCTGCCAACGCATAACTGACATATTTCATTGCAATATGAAATCCACTGTACCCTAGAGCTTTCATCATTCCGATCTGTGTTCTTTGTTCCTCAACCATACGTGTCATTGCCGTTAAACTTACCAACGCTGCCACTAAGAAAAAAATAACTGGAACAACCTGTCCAAGTGCTGCAATTCTGTCTGCTTCCTGTCCGTATTCAACATAAGACTGCATCTTTTCACGATTCAAAATATACCATTTGCCTTGTTTGATATTCTTTACATCTTCTTTAGCATCTTTGATCTTATTCTCGGCATCTTTTAATTTCTTCTCGGCTTTCTTTCTTGACTTCTTTAACTTCTTCTCTCCATCATCAAGCTTTCTTTCTGCTTCTTTGATCTTGGTTGCTCCTGAATCAATCTGCTTTTGTGCTGTTACTAATTTTGCTTCATTTGACTCTATTGTCTGTTTAGCTGTCTTTAACTGACTGCTTTTCTGATTCAGTGTTCTTTCTGTATTTACAATCTTTGTCTGTGCTGCTTTTAACTGTTTTTTTCCAGAAGTGATCTGTGCCTTTGCTGTCTTTATCTGTTGCTTTCCTGCATTGATCTGTATCATAGAAGCCTGTGCTTCCTGCTCTGTGATCGCTCCTGCCTGTAACGCCTGATTGATCTGTTGTTCTTTTTTCTCTAACTGCTGTTCCTGTTCTTTTATTTTAGCTTCCTGTGTGTCAAGCTGGCTGCTTTTTGTTTTGATTGTCTGTTTCTGTGTCTTTAACTGTCTTCTTGCACTGCTGATCTGTTTGATTCCTGACTGATACTGTGCTTTCGCTGTCTGAATCTGTGATTTTGCACTTGCAAGTTTTTTCTTGCTTTGTTCTAATTCAGATTTGGAATCATTGATCTTTTGTCTTGAATCTTTCAGCTCCTTATCTGCCTTATCTAGTTTATTTAAGACTTTTTTACGTTCTTTTTTAAATGTCTTTTCTTTCTTGGAAATCTTATCAGAGGCTTCTTTCCAAACAGAACTTAAACGCTTCTTATTCTCGTCCTTGGAAATGTCTTTCAGCTGATCTTCTAACTCTTTTACTTTATCCTTATATGCATCGCTGTATGCTCTTTCTGATTTGGCACCCTTTGCTGTAAGATAAACTTCTGTATAAATGTCAGAGGAAAATTCTGATTGCTTAACAATGATAAATCCAGATAATGTTCCAGTTCCAATTGTTGTGCTTCCTCTTGATCTTGACAGATATTCTGCTGATCTTCCAATAGCTGTGATCTTATATGTCGTATCATTTAAGGTATCTTTAAGATCATCCTCTGTTCCTGAAGATAACTCCAAAATATCTCCAATTTTTAATCCATTCTGAGTCGCATACCATTCATCCACAAGGCATTCCCCTGACTTCTTCGGGAGCTTTCCTTGTACGATCGTAATCTGGTTTAATTTCTTCGTCTCTGCCACGACTTTCACTGCGTGTTCGTCGTCACTTCCCTGCTTCTTTGATATAACATCTGTAGAATGACCGCCTTCGATATCCGCTGTTTTCGAAAGCTTCTTCATCGATTCCAGATTCTCCTTCGATATTCCCAAAGTTCCCATCACTTTCACGTCCATAAGTTTCGAATCATCAAACTGATGGTCTGCTGTGATATGCATATCTTTCTGTGTTACACGGATACCTGCATAAAATGCAACCCCAAGTACCACAATAAAAAAGATGGACAGAAATCTTGGAAGCGTACCTGTGATCGTTCTGTATATATCTTTGTGTAATGCTGTCTTTTTCATACGCACTTCCCTGCCATTCTTTCTACCATTCAATCGTTTCCACCAGCTGTGGATTGTCATTTATCGTAATGTTACTGATCTTTCCATTTTTCATCTCGATCACACGGTCTGCCATTGGTGCAATTGCAAGGTTATGTGTAATAACCACAACTGTTTTACCTTTCTTATGACAAGTATCCTGAAGTAATTTTAAAATGGATTTTCCTGTCTGATAATCAAGTGCTCCTGTCGGCTCATCACAAAGGAGTATCTTGGGATTCTTCGCAAGCGCACGCGCAATGGATACTCTCTGCTGTTCTCCTCCAGATAACTGTGCCGGAAAGTTATTCAATCTGTGTCCAAGTCCTACATCTTTCAGTACTTCTTCTGCATCCAGTGGATCTTTGCTGATCTGAAGTGCTAATTCCACATTCTCTGTTGCAGTCAGATTCGGAACCAGATTATAAAACTGAAAAACAAATCCGATATCGTCTCTACGATACCCTGTCAGCTGTTTTTTATTCCATTTGGAGATATCTTTTCCATCTACAAAAACAGCGCCACTGGTTGCAGTATCCATACCACCTAAAATATTCAATACGGTAGTCTTTCCTGCACCACTGGCGCCAATGATCAAGGCAAACTCACCCTTATTCACCGTAAAATCAATCCCGTCTACGGCTTTGGTGATCACCTCTCCTGTCTTATATATTTTCTTTACATTTTCTAACCGAATCAATTCCATAAATATGCTTCTCCTTTATAAAGAATTTTACCATATTTTGATTGATTCAGCCAGTATCTTACTTAAACTGATTTAATGAATCATTATACTCATATCCAATGGATGAAAGTTTCTGTTTTATCTCATTTTCATCAAGATCAAGTGCTTTACACAGGCCCTCAAAGGAATCATAAAAATCCCTTAACTGGGTATTAATATAACTTAGTAACATAACTGGGTCTTTTGGTATCATCTTTGTGTCTCCTATAAGATATTACTTAAGAAATTAGTTGCTGACCCTGCTGCACTTCCTAATGCAGAGAATACAAATTCTTTCATAATGAAATATGCTACAATTGCTCCTACGATCTCAACGATCAATGCGATGTAAGCAACTGCATTCTTATTTACACCAGGATAACTCATCATTGCCACCATACTATAAATGAATGTCAGTACGCTTCCAACCAGCACGATCAAAACTGCAAACTGGTACATTCCAAGCAGTAATCCTAAAATTGCAAGAATCAATGCTAAAATTGATCCTAGAGATCTCATTCCAACAATCTGGCATGCCTGAAACCAGTTGATCTTTGCATGACCCATTGCATTCATAAGTCCGAGAATAACACCTGAAATAATCAGAGATACGACAATTGACAAAATAACTCCATATCCAAAAAACTGTCCAAAAGATGGTGTCTGTCCCACATATCTTGACACTCCTAAAAAAGAGCTTACACCATTCAACGCTGTTGAAACGATTTTCTGAACAAATACATACAAATATAATCCTGCTAAAAGTGCCTGAATTCCCATAAGAATCAGCCCGTTTTTACTGTTTTCATCTGCGACAGAAGATGCAAAACCTGTGCTTGGATGTTTGATCATCTCTAATGCTTGTGTAAAGAAATTCTTTGTCATGGCTGCTACATCACTCTGATTTTGTTCAGATGCTGGGCCTTCATAATTGATTTCTTCATAGTTTGTATACTGCTGCTGTGTCTGCTGGCTTTCTGCCTGTGCAGTTTCTGACTGATATGCATTTTCCTGTGTATCTTCTGCATTCTGTTGTGTACAGATACAAGGCTGTCCGTTAATTAATTTTCTTCCACATTTTGTACAAAAGTTTGCCATAATATTCTCCTCTCTTCTCTTTAGTAATATGAAGCCGTATCGATCAGCCATTTTCCATTTTTCCTGATCATTCTAGCTACACCACTGATCTTCAATGTCTGTGTCTCATATCTATCCCATATTTTATATTTATAATCTCTTGAACCACTGACTGCAACAAATACACCATCTGCAACCGTGTTATAAGATGAATCCGAACTTGTTGCCTGACATTTTGTTAATTTTACACTTCCAAGTGATTTTGCATCACTTCCATAATACCAAATAGAATCACATAATCTGACTCCATAATTTTCTGCGGCTTCTGTTGATGTAAAATAAGATGTAAGACCTGCATTTCCTTTGTCTTTGATCTTAGCTTCTGTAATCTCCGGCATATAACTCTTTAACGCTTTTGCAGCTTCCGTTTTTGCTGTTCCTGAATACTGCACGACATTCAATGGATTGTCATCATTTGTATTGAACGTATAGCTGTCCTGATCAAATAGACCATCCGCTCCTGAAAATGTAAGCTTATGTTTTCCTGCAAACATTGTTACGTTATATGTATTTTCTGATGTATCTTCTGGAACCTTTGCTGCAATTCCATCGATTTTTAAAGTAACACCTGGCATAGTAAATAATTTTACGCTTTCTGTTGCCAATCCTGTATCTGTAGCACTTGTTACTTCATATTTATCAAAAAACAGGAAATTCTTCTTTGCTGATTTTGCGATATGAATCTCAACTTCATCAGAACCTTTCTTTGCCTGATATACATATTGTCCGGCATAAGTTCCATAATTCACATAACCACCAGTTGGTGTTGATAAAGTCTTTGTCTCATTCTGATCCATTGTCTTTTCAAATGCTTCTTCATTGATAAATGTATCTTCTGACAAATTAAACTTATCATAGATATTGGACCATTTCTTATTATTATAATCTTTTACAAACTGATTCGCTGCTGCCTCTGGACTGCTTTTGCTGTTTCCGATATAAAAAAACGCTGCGATCAGAACGACTAATACTGCAACTTCAGCAATGACAATCTTCTTGGCTTTGCTGCTAAATCCTTTAAATAATCCTCCACTCTTTGCCGGTGCTTTATTTGGTGCTTGATTCGGCTGTACTGGTCTTGATTTTTGTGTTTCATTCTGGTCTGCTGTCTTCTGACTTTCTGTCTGCTGATTTTCTGACTCCAACGGTTCCATTCTCATTCCACATTCTCCGCAGAACATATCTCCGTCTTTTACTTCACTTCCACACTTTGGGCAAAACATATTTTCTCTTCTCCCTTCTCTTTTTTATCTAAGTCCACGTTTCTTCAATTCTGCTGCCATTGTATCTACATTTTTCTTCTCGTATTTATTCAAAGAAATACTGTCCTGATCATCCACAGTACCGTTATACCATGCTTTCTTTTCAAAACGTTCTTTATTAACCTTTTTCGTAAATTTTAATCCATGTCTTGCATAGATTTCATTCACTGCATATTGAAGTTCGCTGTCAGATAATTTCTTTATGTCAGATTTGCTGATATATTCTGTATCGGCATCTGGAAAAACATATCCATCATCGGCATCCATGATCTCACTTGCTGACTTTGTATCACTATCAGATGCTTCCGTTGTTGTTTGTGCTTCTGTTATGTTGTCGTCTGTTGAATCAGCCACGTTCCCATCCCCAACATCTTTTCCTTCATTATTTTTCTTGTTATTTGTTTCTTCTTGTACGGCATTTTTCAATGATGTACTGGCACCTTCATTGTCTGTTGTGTCTCTGCTTGTGACCAACATGGCAATTAGAATAACCGCTACGACTGCGATAGCTGCAGCAAGTACTGCAATTACCTGTTTTTCATTTTTCTGCATTTTTCTCTCCTTCTCTTTGGTAATATCTGTCAACTCCATCTGCAATTCCTTCTGCAAGCATTGTCTGATAATGACGATCTGATAACTTCTGATCTTCGTCTGGATTTGACATAAATCCCATCTCTACGATTGTTACAGGAATCTTACTCCAGTTGATCCCTGTCATCTCATCTGTCTGTGTTACCCCACGATTTTTAGCACCTGTTCTGCGGCACAAAGTACTAACTACACATTCAGATAATCTCTGACTGTCTGCTGCAATTACCTTGCAATAAGGATTGGATGAAGTAGGACTCATTGTTAAAGCTCCATTTGCTGACTGTGAATCTGCACTATTGCAATGGATCCTAAGTAAAATACCAGCACCACTTTCATTTGCCATCAAAGCTCTTTTTTTGTTGCTTAATGATACATCATTAGTCTCTCTGATCATATAAACATCATATCCTCTGGCGATCAATTCACTCTTAAGCTTTAATGACACTTCTAAATTTACCTGATATTCTGTTCTCTTCGTAACGACTCCTTCCGTTCCTGAAGATACCATTGGCTTTGTCTTGTCAGCACCTGGTCCGATCGCTTCCTGTTCACTCATCTGTTTCTTTTGATGTCCTGCGTCAATTGCGATCTTTATACGTTTTTCCTCTTTGGGCAGTGTTGTTGTCTCTTTCTTATTTTGTGTCGTCTTCTGAGACGCTTTCTGTGTTGTCTTCTGCTTAATAATCTCTGTCCGCTTCTCTGTTGTCTTCTCTTCTGCTTTCTTATCCTGTGTGATCACTTCATCATCTTTGCACCCCACACAAAAAATACTAAGCATCACACAAAGGATCAGAACTTTCCATATCTTTTTCATACTTATCCCTCTTTCGTTTCGATTTATGGTTCGACTACTTTTAGTTCACCTGTTACTGAATCCATAACGTATCCTGAAATCTTTACATCTTTTGGAATCAGTGGGTGTTTTCGAAGCATTTCCACAGAATCTCTTACAGAACTTTCTACACAGTCAAAACCTTCTAACCATGTATCAAAATCAACTCCACAGTGACGGATCAGCTCAATCTTCTCCTCATCGATTCCGCGCTCCATCATATGTCCGATCATCATCTCACTGTTGATATGCTGTACTCCACAGTCTGTATGTCCGATCACCATGACTTCCTCAATGCCTAACTCAAATATACCGACTAAAATACTTCGTACCACACTTCCGAATGCATGACTTACAACTCCTCCTGCATTCTTAATGATCTTGACATCACCATTTTTAATTCCAAGTGCTGCTGGTAAAAGTTCAGTAAGTCTTGTATCCATACAAGTAAGAATCGCAATCTTCTTATCAGGGTACTTACTTGTCTTATACTGTTCATATTTTTTCTCTTTTACAAATTCCTGATTGTATTTTAAAATCTCATCAATCATCTTATACTCTCCCTTCTATAAAGTAATATCAGCAGTCTTTCCTTTGCATGCTTTAAGATAATCCTGTGTCGTAAGCTCAATCTGAATTCCATTCTTTCCACCACTTACAATGATCTTCTCCTGATCATTTGCACTTGCATCAAGAACTGTTGGATAATCTTTCTTCATGCCAATTGCTGTACAGCCTCCACGAATATATCCTGTGATCTTATTGATATCTTTTACATGGATCATCTCAACAGATTTCTCCCCCGCTGCCTTTGCAGCTTTCTTAAGATCAAGTTCCTTATCGATTGGAACTACAAATACAAAATATCCTCCGCTTTTTCCTTCTGTTACCAGAGTTTTAAACACTCTTTCATATGGTTCATTTAACATATCAGCGATCGTAATTCCATCGATAAATTCTTTGCACTCATAACGATGTACTTCAAATGGAATCTTCGCTCTCTCAAGCATTCTCATTGCGTTTGTTTTTGGTTCTTTCTTTGCCATTCTCCTGCTGCCTCCTTGCTGATTTATTTATCTAGCAAACATATGTTATGGTGTTCATTTTACACCACCTTTGCACATTATATCATATTTTTTCATATATTGAGAGTAAAAGATATTCCGAGGATATTTTTATGCCAGAAATACAAAATAAAAATCTTGTCGATCAAGGCCGTTTAAAAATACAGGTAACTTCAAGCATCGGATCAGTTCCCATTCCTGATGCTTCGATTGAAATTTCTTACACTGGCGATCCTGACTCTGTTCTTGAAACAGTAAATACAGATGAAAATGGCCAGACTCCTGTTATTGATCTTCCGGCACCACCAGTCGAATACAGTATGTCACCAGGAGAAAACCAGCCTTATTCTGAATATAATTTAAGAATCCGTTCCAAGGATTATGAATCCGTCACGATCTCTGGTGCACAGATTCTCTCTGGTGTCCAAGGTCTTCAATCTGTTTCCTTGATTCCTGAAGAAACCAGTATTTCTACAGAAGAAAATCCTATTGTGATCGGTCCTCACACTCTGTGGGGCAATTATCCACCGAAAATTGCGGAATCTGAAATTAAGCCTGTTAATGAAACTGGTGAGATCGTCTTAAGCCGAGTTGTAATTCCAGAATACATTATTGTTCATGATGGTTCTGTTGGTGATAAGACTGCACAGAATTATTATGTGCGTTATAAAGATTACATCAAAAATGTTGCTGCCTGCGAAATTTATTCTACCTGGCCTCGTGCAACTCTTGAAGCAAATATTCTTGCGATCATGTCATTTACTTTGAATAGAGTATATACTGAATGGTATAGAAATAAAGGGCATGACTTTACGATTACATCTTCTACAGCTTATGACCACAAGTTTATTCCTGGAAAGACAACTTATGATTCTATTAATACGATCGTTGATGAGATTTTTGCAGATTATCTGTCCAGACCGAATGTAAGACAGCCGATCCTTACGCAGTATTGTGATGGAAAGAAGGTTTCTTGTCCCGAATGGATGACCTTATTGCAATTGCATATAAAGTTTTTAGTGAGCTCCTACTGTTCATTTTTAAGATTTTAAAAATTGACGCTTTTCTAACCTATGTCTTCTTTATTTCGGTTAATTAATTGACTACGAAAAAGCTTGAAATCCGCATAAATTCAAGCTTTTTGTTGTGTCCAAATGTATAAAAAGAGGGTATTTTTTTGTTTTTTCATTTTTGCAAGAAAATACCCCCTTTTACTGCATCATAATACCCCCTTTTGTTGCAGAAATATACCCCCTTTTATTTTTCTACTTTTCTCTCATATTCAAAATAACAAAAGGATCAGAGTGGCTTTCTCTGATCCTTTTTTATCTTCTTTTTATTAATGCCTTTGCAATACAAGATTGTACATACTGTCAATGTCTCCTGCTTCTTCGTCTACTCCTGCTACGTAAGAAGTATGTCCTTTGCTTCCTCGGATTTCAAAATAAGCTTCATGTAGTCCTACGATTTTCTTTTCTGCTTCTTCTCTCGTTATGTCGCTGTCTGTTTTAAGCGACACATCGTACCAGAAATTCACCTCTCTTGCAATTGCTGCTAATACTAATTTTTTATTCATTTTTGTTTCCCTCCTACCTTTATTTAATCTTTTCATACAGTTTCTTGATGCCCACGGCATATTTTTTCTTATCTTTCATCTTTCTCATATTTAATTATGTTTCCTGGCTGCATTTCCAATAATCTGCACACTTTATCAAGAGCATTTATTCCAATAATCTCTCCTTTTCTTATTTTCTGCAGTGAACTTTCAGAAAGAATTTTTTCGTCCCTAATCTTCGTTGTATTGTATCCTTTTTCCTTTAGTTTATTATAAACATCTATTTTGTACGTTATCATTTTTCTTCATTTTCCTCCTTGTTCTTGATCATATCTTTGTGTTCTTCCAGGAACTTACCGAACATTTCTTTTTCGGCTTTCTCTCTTGCTTCTCTTGCATCTTCTTTATTTGGGAATCTTCCCAAATAATAGTGCTTTCCTTTAAATTCTATCTGTGCCAACCATTTATTTCTCCTTTTATCCCAAGACACTCCTTTTATTCCAGAAGTGTTTGTCTTTGGCTTTTTCATCGTCAGCCTTCTTATACTTGTTCCTTCAAGGCATTGTTTCTTTGTTTCTTCTGCCATTCTTTTGCCTTGCTCTATTTCATGCGGTTTTCTTAGGCATCCGCAGCTTTGTACCCTTCCTTTTGTAAGACTTCCGCTGTCAACGAAATTTACGTTTCCGCAATCGCAAATACACTTCCAAATAATAGCACCGTTAGATGCTTTTCTTTCTGTTGGTTCTATTGCTGTTAGTCTACCGAATTTCTTTCCTGTTAAATCATTCATCTTTATTCTGGTAGTACACCCACAGTCTTTCCCATTTTTTATGTGCTCTGCTCGTGTTGTGAATATTTTCCCACAAGCAGGGCAAACAATTTTTGCCATTGTCCTTTTGTTTTCTCTGTAAACTTCCAGTATTTTGAAGCCGTTTACTGTTTTGCCCTGCATTTCCAACCATTTTGTTCTCATATTTAGTCACCTATCGTATTAAGACATCCTCAACAATGTTATTTTTACACCAAAAAATAAAATTTGTTGAGTTCCTAGCGTTTATATATGCAGAAACTGTAAATACATCATCTGTGAAATAATCTTTATCATCCACAATAACATCTGTTTCTCCCTGCTCTTCATAGTCTTCAAAGTCGCAAATAATTTCGTCACAATCTACATCGTTCCAGTTCATGCCGATGTATTTTTCCTGTAATGTTTTTAAAATTTCTTCTTTTTTAATCATGGTTTATATCTCCTTTTCTTTATTATAATTCAACATAATTATTTTTCTTATTATTTGCATAATTACTTCTCGTAGATACTGTGTAGTACGCTCTGTTTCTTCCGTATTTTCTCCAGATACTCCATTTAACACTTCCACCAAATTCTCTTGTCAGTTCGCTGTCTTTTTCTGCGATTACCAACGCTTCCTCGTAAGAGACATCGTATTTTTCAGAAATTATTACTGTCTTTTTTGCTTCGTCCCATGCAAGTTTCATGCATTCAGAAAATAATACTTTTTCGTTTTCTTTTAATTCTCTGAATTCATTTCGATTATATAATTTATTTATAACTTTGCTGTCTTCTTCTTTTTTGATTTCCCAAGCTCTTTTCATGATTTTTGACATATTGTATTTTTTCATTTCTGAAATCTCCTTTCTTCTCTTAACTTATCTTTATATTACACCAAAAATGGTGTAATGTCAATAGATTTTTACACTTTTTTTGGTGTAATTTTATGTATAAAAAAAGACCAGGGATTTTCTCCCTGGCTTAATTGTTATTTAAGATATTTAGTTGCTACATATCCAGTAGTTGTTTTGTATTTAACCTTCGTCCATGAAGTTCCTTTTTTAACTACTTCTACTTTGACACCCTTCGGAATCTTTCCAAGCTCTTTTGATTTCGCATTTGCAGCGCTCCTGATCGTAAGAGGATCTTTCTTCGTATTTACTGTTGCATACGTTTTTTTCTTTGCAGTTTTCTTTTTAGCAGTAAGAAAAAGCTTCCGTTCTGCTTTTCTTCTTCTTGTCAATCCGTTCAGCACTTTACCGCCAGCTTTATTGTACTGGAGCATCTTTGCGGCGATCGTCGCCCTTGATCTTGTCCCGTTGGCAGTTAACGCATCAATACTCCCGATATTGTACGCAAACGATACTAAAGCATCAATCTCGTTCTGATTCCATTTGTATTTATTGTTATACTTCATTACCTTTGGAAGATACTTTTTGTTAAGTGCCTTTTCCAACCAGTTATCCGCCGTTTTCTCTGTTATCTTGAGTCCAGCTTTAACTGTTACTTTTGTAATCACCTTATCTGCATTTGTTATTCCGTAACCGATCGTCCAAACTCCGACTTCATCTTTATAAGATTTTAGGTATAATCCTTCAAACTCTTTTACGAGTTTAATACATTTTTTACTTACTGCTGCCATATTTAATCATCTCCCTTATCTGTATCTTCCGGGATGTCTGCTTTGCTTTCCACTTGGGATCTGATATTTTTCACAAGTGGTTCTAAAAATGTCGGTATCTTTCCTCCTGCATCTTTAATATTTTCCAAAATTGAAATAATCTCATTGCAATCAATCCAAACTGCTACAATACATGCCACCAAAAACGTAAATGGTAATGCAATTCCCATCATATTAGATGCATATAAAAGTAGCTGATCAACAATTGCTCCAACAACTACCAGCAACCACATACACACCTTTTTAAAAATCCCTCGAATTGATTTGTAAGAATTTATGTCCTCGGCTCTGTATTTACTAGCAATCAACCCAGTTATATAATCAACAATGTTACATGCAACCATTAGGTACACGGGCACCGCTAACACTCCAAGTAGTGATGATAAAAAAGCAATTACTGCCGTAAACATAATTTTAACATTGTTCATCTGTTCCATTTTCTTCATTTCCCTCACTTTCCTTTCTTTGGTTAGAAAATTATTATTTTGCACATAAAAATAAGACCTGCCAAGGTCTTGCACGTATTTCCATATTTTGTCTCCTTTTGTTAGAAATGCAAAAGGACGTTCTATTTTTGAACGTCCTTTCTTGTTTTATATTATACAACGCTTATGACTACTTTTTGTTGCTTCTTCTATTACATCTGCGTATTCTAATGTTGTAGCCAAGAAGTTCTTTGATCTCTTCGATTGACATCCCGTGACTTCTTGCATCTGTGGCAGTTGTATGCCTGATCAGATGCGGATGAATTCTTCTTTCTATTCCAGATTTTTCTCCTAGTTCCCGAAATCCTACCTTAGTTAAAACATTGTTTTAATTCTTTCATCTGATTATCTATATATGATTCAATTGTTGTAAATCCTTTTCTATGATCAAATCCTTTTCTTCTCAATTCTGCTCTTACTGTCATTAATTCTTCTTTTACTCCTTGTAGAGCTAAAATAGCTCCAATCTTCATATCCTCATTCATGTTCTTCTCCTTTCGCCTGCTTTAGTTAATTAGTTGAATTCTGCTTTAGTTAACCAAATTAATTTTATCTATTGAAATAGTACTTTACAATTTTTTTGTTTGTTTTATACTTATAAACATTAAGATATGTTCATTTAGGAGGTCTATTTTGAAAAAAGTATCTAACAATTCATTATTTTTTAAACTACTTTCATTGCTTTTATTTGTTTCATTAATATTTGTATTATTTTCATCTGGATATGCAAATCGTATAGCTTACAAAATAGGTATAAAGTTTGAATCACCTATTAAAACTGACTCCTATAATTCGTGGGAAAATTGTTTAAAGCAATTAAATGTAAAATCTGATATTGTATTTATTGGAGATTCATTGACTGCAAACGGAAATTTTCAAAAAGCTTTTCCAAATACATCTGTATGTAATCTAGGATGTTACGGAGATAGGATCGTTAATGTTCGTTCAAGAATCAGTACTGTGTCTTCTCTTCATCCTTCCAAGGTTTTTATTGCTTGCGGAGTCAATTCTCTTGCTTGTAGAAATTTAAAAACTTGCAAATATCAATATTCTATGTTAATAAACGAATGTAAAAAGACAGTTCCGAATACTGAAATATTTGTTTGTTCTGTTTTGCCTACAGCAAACGCAAAGAATCCTTACTGTAGTAACTCCAAAATACGTTCCTTTAACAATTTTCTAAAAAAATTATCCCAAAAACATAATCTGCAATTTATTGATTTATATTCTGCTTATGAGCAAAACGGTTATCTTCCTAATAAGTACACAAACGATGGCTTGCATTTGACACCGGATTCATATTCTATTTGGTATAAATCTGTAAGCAAATATATCAACTCCTAGAAACTGCCTTCTAGGAGTTTTTTGTTATACTTGATATGCCATCCAGTTATGAACGATTCTCCTAAAGTGCTTCCACCCATGCGTTGCAATATGGTTTCCTGTTACAATAAAAGATTCCGACTTAATTGATCCATTTACATTATCTTGAATCTGTCTACAATGCTTTTCTATATCAATATATGGAAAACCGTGTCTTTCTGCTGACCAGATTATATTTTCATGTCCTACACCGCTTTGAACCGGAAGAATAACTCCAACTGGAATATCACCTCGACAATAATAAGAAACTTGTGTGAATAACCATTCCATAGCGCCCAGTGCTGTTTGAATATTTACATTATCTCTATCTGTTGTTGTACCTTTGTTACTACAATTTGTTCCCATCATAAAAAATATAGCGATATCCTCTGGTAACATCAATGTTTCTTGACCAATAGGTTCTTTCTGTAACAATAGATTCCATTGACCAATAGCCGAATGTCTAGCTGTTGTGGTATTATCTTCTTCCTCTGTTACTTCGAAAGTAGCACCATAAGAAGCAAATGATGTAACAGTACATCCATAACGATTCTCAAATAGTTCTCTATTCGCACTGTTCCAATTATCCATATTAGAATCTCCGATCATATACACTCTACGACCATATAGATTGTTAGGTTTACCAACCTGTTCTAATATTTTTGAATCAATGCTATTGTCAATATTCTTCATGATTCCAGTACTCAACTGTTTAGCAAGTCGTGTAATATCATAGTTATCTGTTAATTTTAGAAAATGTTTTTCTACTTCTAAAAAATCATATCCCTCAGTATTTATATTCGGATTTTCTGGCATCATTGTGCTAGTTTTGCACAATCTTAAATATTTCGCTGATTCATTTGTAATTTCAAATATTCCTTTTGTATCGTAAATGCCAATCCCTGTGCTATCATGACCAGTTAGTACAGTTGGTAATAAATTTACATTGTCTAATATGTTTTTCTCAGCATCTAATACTAATAAGCGTCCTTTTGTTGTATCGTTATAGTTAGATGTTCTAGCCATAATATTAGTGTAATATGTACCAATTCCGTTTATAGGAATTTCATAAGCTACCACTTCCGTATCGTCATACCACCTATTATCAGCCCATCGTTTATTGCCTAAAAATTCAGCGTTATCAAATAAATTCGCAACATCCTCGTCTATAAAATTTGTTTTAATTGGAGTAACAGATTTATCATCCAATCCAACAGTTATTTGGTTTCCATTTCCATCGTATAATAACATTAAAATTCACCACTCTTTCCAAAATAAGGATTTTTATGATCTGCATTAAATAAGATACGAATATAATGTGTTGACGCATTATTAGTGTACTCTGTAATGCTTTCATACGCAGCACCACCCGTATTTATTTGAGTTGTATTGAGTCGTGTTTTATTTGCATCATAGAGCTCAAAATATTGATTGTACGCTTTACTTCCATCCGACAAAGTTGTTGTTATATTATGTTTATACACTGTACTTGGTTCGACTTCTATGAATGGTGTGATAAAAGCTGTTGAACCATCTGCACTAGCACCATTTCCTAAATTACCACTTGTACATTGAGATTTTTTGATTAAATTATCTGTTCCTTTTTCTGCAACGACTGTTATTACTACATTTCCAGTCACACTATTTATCGTTATTTTCCCATTTGAATAAACACTATCTGTAATATCAATCCCTTTCATTGTTACTCTACAGCTATTAATTACATATTTAGAATCAGCAATAATAGTTGTTGTATAACTATTTCCTTTTGCCACACTCAACTCTGTATTCGAAGATGTACAATGTGTAAGATTGTTAGTTATACTATAGACATCTCCGGCTAATGCTTTTCCTAATTCATTGATATTGTTTACTTGATCCGTAGTGTAGATCGCATTTTTCAAAATATTTAGCAAAATATTTTTTGCAGCATTATTTAATCCGCTACCAGACCCTTGTAAATCAGATATAGATTCCTTTAGTGAACCAATTTGCTGTCCAACTATTGCCGAATCTGCTGCCTTATCTGATTGCGTAAGCGTTTTATCTGTTTGGATCGCCGCGCTGTTATAGACTCCGCCTGGTACCCAGGCTGTTCCGTTCCATGTATACCAGTTTCCTGCTGTATATCCGTTTTCTGATCCTGTATAAACATATACTTTTTTCTTATCTGTCATTGCAGAAACGGTACTTGCTGTCAATGGAGATCCATAATCGTCTTTATTAGCTTTCTTATCATCTAATTCCGCTATTTTATTTTTGTTATCTTCAACCTCTCCTGCAAGATCATCAATAACCCTATACTCATTTGACGATAAATATTCTGATTGCGCCATTAATGATTCTGTTACAGTTATATTAAAAATAAAGCTTTGAACCTTCTGTGATCCTTTTCTTAAATCTAGCTGACATTTTACAATGCCCGTTTCTGCGAGAGTTTGCTCCGTTAAATCAATTGTTACTTTATTTCCGGCTACCAAACAGTTATTGTAAATTTCCTTTCCGGATTTTTTAATCGCATAAAATCGTGCCGATACATTCGTCATATCAACGCCAATTATATTGCACGTCAAGGTTCTTCCTGTATCGCCCTGGACAACTTCTATTTTTTCCCTAAGTCCTTCTTCTGTAAAATCTAACTGTATTTTTTCATTTATCATAGCCATAGCTACCCTCCCTATTTAGGCTTGGACACAGATGTAATAATGCCATCCTTTACTGTAATTGATCCCTCCGTCCAACTTAGTCCACTCGATGTTTTTTCAATGTCTTTTACAATCGGTATATCTCCTGACCATCCTGTTGCCCCATTACTTACTGCAAAGTTAGTGAGCTTATATCCATTCAGATTAAGATTTCCTTCCAAATTAAGATCACATAACACATTCAATGCCTTCCCTATTAAATTTGTATATTTTCCTTTTGTATACACCATAATTGGTTTATATCTATCTCCATTTCGCACACCCCAAAACATGTAATCACCGTCTTCAAGCTCAAATACCAATCCTGTAACGTTATCATCATTTCTTAAATTATTTGAACCAATTCTTCCGGTGTTTTGATTATTATTTTTTATTTTCATTGTTGCATCCGAAATTTCAACAGAATCATTCCCTGATAGATTTTTTATTGTCGCATTGCCTGCAACAAATTCTCCAGTGTTTAAATTCCAGTAGTTTCTCCCAGTCTGATCTGCTAACAGTCCGGCTACGATCGTGTCTGCGATCATTCCTGCTGCTGTGATCGCTGTCGTCCAGTCCCAGTCCTTTCCATCTGTTGTTCGTCTTTTACTTATCATCAGCCCTTGTGTGCCAATTGCAAGCGCTCCGTATGTTTCGCTGCTTTCGTCCAGGTTTTCAAACAGAACTGCCATGACATCTTGTTTTTTCGCAACATTGTACTGTGCTCTTAGGCTTGTCATTGCTCCATTAATAAAACCTTTTATTTTTTCGGCAACAAGTGATCCATCTGGTCGAATTGCTTCATCGATCTTGTTAATGCTTGCTGCGACGTCATCAAAATAATTTGATTGTTTTTCAAAATCCCCCAGGACTACGGATGTTACCTTTTTCTTGATGCAGTCGTACTTCATCTCTATAACTCTTGCATCTGTATTAATGCCCAGTTTGCAATGCCTACAGTGGATTGTGTCTCCGAGCGATACTTCTTCGAGCACTGCGTAATCTTTGTACAGATCTGTATTTTGCAAAAGAATCATGTCGGCATCAATTGCAATCGTTGGCTCATCGAGTCCCAGGTCAAACTGATCGTTGCATTCTTTTGTTAATGCAGCGTCAAGTTCTTCCTGTGTCTCGCACACTGTCCATCCTTCTTTGATCGCTTCGTCCCTTGCTTCCTGTTCTTCTTCTTCTCCTTTTGCTTTAAGATCGTCAATCTTCTTTTTGATCTCATTTCTTTCTGTCAAGATCTCGTCTAACCGTTTTTCATAATCTTTCGCTTTGATCTTCTTTTTCTTGTATTTTCGCTCAAGCTGTCGCTGCTTTTCTCCGTTTGCTACAAGCTTAACTTGTAGCTGTCCTAATTCTTTTAAGTTTTCTTCCTGCTTTGACGTATCTTTCATTCGTACGTTTGAGAACGTAATTGTTGCTGTTTTTATCGTTGGATAACTATTAATTAACGCAGAATCTACATACCCATGATTAGACATCGTTATTCCATCGTATCCCTTTGGATAGATTCTTGTCACAACATTTCTTGTGTCAATTTCTTCTGTGAGTCCATCAGCTTTGATATTTTTCCCATATCTTAGCTCCACTCCATAATCGCCACCAACTCTTTTATTAATAATTACCGTATGGTTGTCAAACAAGATCTCGCCACCCCACCGATTTATAAACGAGTTTTCATCGTCGCCGTTGATAGCTTCGATTAAATTCATGTATTCATAGTACGCAACTGATACCCAGGGGATATCAGAGCTTGCAGAGTACTTATTGTTTGCTGCTGTCATGATATCCAAAGCTTCTTGACCGTTTTTCATCGTTGGTCTTACATCTACTAGGAAGCAATCATCTTTTGCATCCATAAAGATCGGTTCAAGTGATGCCGTTATCTGCGAGTCTGATTTTTCTTTTTTCCGAATTCTGAACAGCTGCTCTCCGTTAAAACTTGGCATTTTTACAACCGCCTCATCTTCTATGTATTTCCAACGACCACCAGCATCGATCGGATGTGACAGTTCTGCCGTCCATGTCCCATTCAGGACGGTATGAACAGTTGCTTTAGACGGCATCAATGTCATGTCTCCATTTTTGTCAAAGCTCGTATTGTCCGGCTTATAAATTTGTATCATAGGCACCTCCAGTTTGGTATAACCTTCAAGCCAAATCCTTCTGTTATCTCTATTGTGTTATCTCCTTCTTTCAAGTACAGTTCCTGATAATCTCCTGTGACGGATGTATTCATCATTCTTCCATCTTGTCTATACGCAAGCATCAGGTCGGTGTCAATTGTTACATTTTGACCAACCTCGGCTACAAATTCATTTCCATTCACTGTTAATGTACATCTGCCGTTGCCCGTGATCAGATACGTTGGATGCGAAACTGAATAAGGATTGTAGAGCACTTCTTGTTTTTCGTACTCACAAGTTCCAGAAGCAAGATACTGATGTCCTTCACAGATAAATTCAACTTCAAATTCTCCCACCTGTTTTACTTCTCGCTCCGAGCTGCCTATTGTTGTATGTTTCACTTTGTAATAATAGCCCGGCATGTCCTCAAGAATTAACTTGTTGTCCGTTTTATCAAGCAGCCATTTTCTCGCCTTGCGAAAAAGGTCTTGCCATTTTGCCGGATCAGCTGCAAATACGAATGTGATCTTGATTGTAATGTCATTAATAAATTCTTCTTCCGAGTACAGTTTCCCGTCTCTTCCTTGTATATCTATTGTTTCGTAGCGATATTCTGGCGCCGGTATTGCTGGTCTTTCTTTTACCAGCACCCCGGCTTCTGTGTTTGTTTTTTTGTTTCTCTTTATTAAGTACATGCTTAGCTCCTGTCTTTGTCAGAGTCTGACAAGATCAACGTCCTCTGAATCTGTTGCTTGTGATCCTGTTGTTATTAATTCCTTTTTCTGCCGTTTTGACGATGTATGCATCAAATTCGTGATTGCCGACTTGTACAGTTACTGCATTGTTCAAATTCACACTCGCTCCTGCTGGCTGTAATCCGTTCAGGTTTGTTGTGATACCTGTGTTCATTTGATCCGCAACGCTTTGCATTGCATCTTTTACCTTATACACATTCTTGTCAATTCCTTTTGCGAGTCCGTCTATAAAGTCCGGCATCCATGTCTCGTAATCCCTTAATGGTCCTTCGTCTGGCCGTGAGAAATGTAGGAAGCTTCTGATCTTCCCAGCTAATCCTTTGACTCCTTCTACAATCTTATTGATTCCTGAAAAGATTCCGTTTTTCAATCCGTTAATAAAATCAGATCCCCAATGATAAGCAGATCTTGCAAGGCCGAATATAAATCCTTTAATTGTATTAAATGGACCTTTCACGATTCCGGCTATCGTTGAAACAACCGTCTTGATCCCTGATCTCATTTTTGTAAATGCTCCAACTGCTACGCTTTTAATCGTGCTTGTTACAGTCGTGATCACACTCCTTATTCCGTTAAATACCGTTGTGATCACCGTTTTAATTGCATTGACCACTGTTGTGATCGCTGTCTTGATTCCATTCCATACTGTAGTAACTACTGTCTTGACTGCGTTGAATACAGTAGTTATAACTGTTTTGATCGCATTGAACACCGTTGTGATTACTGTTTTGATCGCATTAACTGCCGTTGTGATCGCTGTCTTGATTCCATTCCATACCGTGGATATAAACGTTTTCACTGCACCGAACACCGTCATAATTACACTGCCTATTGCATTTACTGCGCTTGATACAGCGCTTTTTACAGCATTCCATACATTACCAAGGAATGTTGTAATCGTGCTCCAGTTTCTTATGATTGCTATTACTGCGGTAATAGCTGCGATCACTCCAGCTATAATCGGCAAGAATGGTACAAGCGCCGTTGCCGAAAACGTTGTAAAGATTGTCATGATCGCAGCTATCGCTGGCGCTAATGTTGTAAACAGTGCAATTAATCCTGTAATTGCTATAATGACCGCTTGTATCGGCCCTGGTAATGATCCGAACGCCTGTGCTATTGTTGATATAACATTAACAATAGGTTGTAGAGCTGTAACAATCTGTGTTCCAATCGGAATCAAGCTGTCCTGTAGCTTCCTGAGTGCTCCTTCCCATTTCTCTCCTGGTGTTTGCTTACTCATCTCCTTCGCTTTGCCCTTTACATTGTCAAAGTCGTTTCCGACTCCGAACAGAGCAACTGATGCATCAATACCTAAATCTTCAAACTGTGTGGATAGTGTGGATAAGGCTTCTTGTTGCTCTTTTGGTGACATCTTTTTCAGGTCATTCCCGACGCTTGCAGCAACGTCTTTAACTGTTGCTTTTCCCTTTTCCCATTCTCCAAACACTTTCTTTGTATTGGATGAAAAGTTATTGATGTTCCCTTTAAATGTTCCGTCGCCCAGGCGAATCTGAAACTCTTTCAAGGCGTCCGCTGCCTTATCTGTGTTCATCGCTCCGTTTTCCATTCCGTTTTTCAGGAGCTGGAACATTTCTTTTCCTGAGTATCCGGCAGTTTTGAATAACGGCGAATACTCGTTGATCGTGTCCATAAAATCATCGGATGAGTTTAATCCGTTTTTATATCCAGCCGCCAGCAAGTCCATTGCTTCTTTACTGGATAAACCAAAATTTTTCATCAGCTTTCCAACAGCGACTGTGTTTTCTTTTACGTCTGTCCCTGTTCTTTTGGAGATTATTGCAAGTTGTCCGGCAACCTTCGAAAGATCTGTATCGTTCAGATCTGACATGTTTTGTTTTACTGCGATGATCGCGTCTGCCGCTTCGTTTGCATCTTCTACGACACCCTGTTCAAAAACTTCCTGTGCAGCTTTTCCATATTCCTGTGTCTTTTGCTTCGACACGTCAAGGTTCGCCGCTATCTTTTGTTGGGCGCTCTGCATATCATTTGCAGATTCTACTGCACTTGATCCAACTTCTTTGATCTTCTCGCCAACAGCACTTAAGTTCTCCGCAGCTGTCATGATTGTTTGAGCACTTATATTTTTTCCGATTCCACTGAGTTTTTCTGATGCCGTTTCGGATTTTTCGCCTAACTGTTCCAGTTTTTGTTGTGTTGCTACGATCTCTCGTTGTAGCGCATTGTACTGTTCTGGATTGATTGGTGCTCCAAATTCTTCTGTTACCTGCTTGGCTTCGTTTTTTAATCCTGATAATTTGGTTTTTGTTTCTGTTATCTCGTTTTTCAGCGCATTATACGCATCTGTATTTATCTCTCCTGCATCTTTCATGCTCTGCTGTTCATTTTGTAATTCTTTTAATTTTTCTTTTGTCTCTGATATTTCTTTCTGAATTGGATCATACTTCGCCTTCCACGCATCGTAATTATCCGCAGATTTTGACACCTCTTCGTTTGCTTTTTTCAGCATCTCAAGTTTGTTTTTAGTTTCTTCTGCCGCTTGTGCAAGAAGTGTCTGCTGCTGCCTTAATAGTTCTGTGTTTCCTGGATCAAGTTTTAACAGACGGTCAACATCTTTCAATTGAGCTTCGAGACTGCTAATATTCCCATTGATTCCAGAAAGTGCTTTATCGAGTCCTGTTGCATCACCGTTTAATTCAATCGTGATTCCTTTTATGTTTCTTCCTCTTGCCATCTGTTATCCTCAAAATCGCATCAAAAAAAGACACCTTCCGATGTCTTTTTTCTTTGCTTTCATTTAATATTCAAAACGATGTGTATGATTTCATCTACAAAACAGTCGCTTAAAATTTGTTAAAATCTTCCTGTCCTGCTTTGTCCGGATAATCATAATCATCATTTTTGTTTTCAATTGCCATATCCATGATCATTCCTATTGTGAGCTCTTCCAAATCGCTCATGGATAGTCCGATTTGGACACATCTTAAAAGAAACAGGGCTGTTGTTACTTCCCTGTCAATGTCGCGTTCTTTTTTTTTGAATGTTCCAATTGCTTGTTATTCAAATTCCATAATTCAAAGATTTCTGGGAGGATCTGATAAATTGAAAATGTTTCAAAACGATCTAACCACTTTCCAATATCGTTTGGCACCCGGCTCGGATCTGCATGCTTTGCCATAATGTACGCAATGTTTTCAAACATTTCCAGATTTTCAACAGGAAGCTCGTCCCCTTGTTTTTTCTTTCGATCCATTGCCTTTTTCAGTGCCATCATATCTTTAAAGATGTCTTTTCCGAATACGTTCCGATACATTCTTGGAATTGCAGCGCTGGACTTTAATTTGACATTTTTCCCATCAATCTTTACTGTCTTTTCCATCTGATTGCTCCTTTACACTTCAGCTGCCGTTGCTTCATAGACTTTGTTAAACCATCCATTGTAAGTTGTCTCATCCGTTTCGTCTGTTGTTTTTGCTTTGACTCTTCCATCTGCCAGCGGAGACACTGTCAATGATAACGTCTCTGTTTTTGGTTCGATTGTGTCTTCTCTTGTTTCGCTTTCGATCGTTGGGCGTGTTGCTTTGCAATTATATAGCACATGACGGATTCCATTGGCATCTCCGTCAAATTGGAACAATAGGGCAAACGATTTAACTGTCGCATCTGCATTTTCTGTCAGTACATTTTTTGTATCTTTGGTGTCTCCTAAGATGTCTGTTCTAAATCCGTCCGGAATTAATGCCATCTCTAAATCACCCGAATACCCATTATTAGTAACGGATACGTAATAAGCCACGCCATCCGCATAAAATGTACTTGTGTCTCCCTCTGCATCTAGCGATAGTGATACGGCTCCAGGAACTGCAACTGGTGTCCCCCATGTTATTTTCCCCTCAGTTTCCGTAGTTTCAGCGTAATGTACATTTTTCAGGTTGTACTTAATCTTGTTTTTTCCTCTTGTCATTTTTTACACCTCCATCTGGTAAAGGACTTCATACATCTGTTCGCTGTCAATGTACGTTTCTTCCTTTCCCCAGGATACGTTATAGTTTTTAAATATCTCTTCGATTCTTTTTTCTAATTCTTGATCTTTTTCGTCTGTATATAATTCAATATTCATCGCATCGATTACCGCATACACGACACCATCGGCGTAGAAATTTGCGCTCTCTTCATTCAGCCATACAACAAACGGCGGATCAACTGCGTTTTCTTCCGTGAAATGATGGTACTGGAATGGAAGTCCTGTTTCTGCAAGCATTTCTTCGATTCTTTCTTTGCTCATCATCCTTTTACCACCTCTTCCTCCAGTTTCTTGATTGCCTTTTGTTCTACTTTTTTGATGTGTGGAATTGCAGAAACACGACCGCCGCCACGCTTTGCGTGACCTTTTTCAAGCAAATGTGTCAAACGGTATTCTCCATTTCCGGCATAGATCGTAGAAGAATCTCCATTTGTCTTCTTCTCTGTTTTACTTCTCCAGCTTCCTGCATAATCTCCTGTTTTTTTAGGTGATGTTGTTTTTAATTCTTTCACTGCTTCTTTTGTTGCCTGCTTTACTGCTTCATTCAATACCTTCTTTTCAACTTTTGCGTATTTTTGCAGCTCTTTTCTGATTGCTTTTCCTAAATCTTTTGCTTCCACTATCTCACATCCTTATACGCAATTGGTGATCTTGACAATGATAAAAGCAGATACGGCGGCATCTGATCGAATTTATCCTGTATCTGCTCTATCTTGTATTGTTTCCCATTGATCAGGATCAGATCCATCCTTGATATATCTGGAATTTTGGGAATTGCTACCGTTTTCTCTATGTCATTTCCTGCCACTTTTGCATCCCAGAAGCGTTTGATACCGACGGTCATGTCTCCGTATCGGACCCTGTCCATTTTTGTTCTTACGATCTTTCGTTCTGACAGCTCACAGATCTGTAAGATGCCGTCATTGAATGTGATAAAATTATGATTCTTTATTCTTGGCATCTGCCCACCTTCCAATCTGCAAGGAAATGATCTCACTTTTGTAATTGTTCCAAAAATCATCTAATGCACCGCTTCTTGCATACATGCAATAATCTAACAATAGTTGTTTTTCTACTGTTTCATTTTCAAAATCGCATGTACCTATTTTCCCTTGCAGTGCTGCTTTTCCTCTGGTAATAATGCCAGTGAGCTTTTGTGTCTCGCTGGCATCCATATCCCATGTTATATCTAGGTAGTTTTTTACATCTTCAAGTAATTGTTCCATAGGCTTTCACCTATTCTTTTGTAACTGTGATTGTGTATGTTTTTGTCTCTGCGCCATCAGTTACAATAACTTTTACAGTGTTTTCTCCAGCATCCCATGTCAGTTTTGTTCCGTTTGGATACTTCTTAGTCTTAAATTCAATCTCAACCTCTGCTGTTGCATCCGCTGGCAGTGCTGTGATCGTATTACCTGCATCTGCTGTTGTTACAGTGTATGCTGTAGTTCCTGCTGCAAATGTTTCGTTAAATTTCTTGTTGGAGAATTTCAGATCTGCAAGTGTCGCATCATCCACATCTGCTGTATTCGTTACTGTTTCGATCTTGTAATAAGCCGGCTGTAAGTCTTTAATGTCAAATACAATAAATGCATTGTTGTCAATAGGGAATCCATGAGCGTACATCTTGATCAGATACACTCTTTCATCTTCCAGGAAGTGGTATTCGTCAGAATACAGGATGTTTCCATTATTGCCCATTCCTGCCCCCATAAAGTAAAGGTTTGCGATTCCAAAAACAGCTTTTCCTTTTTGCACCGCTGCGCTCTGCATAATATTCATATCAAATGGAAGCGCTGACACGTATCCACCGTTTGGTGCCGGGTACTGGATCGCCGGCATGACCTTGCTGTAGTAATCACTTGGGTTTACGAGAAGAATCAGGTCTGTTACTGTTCTAGACTCTCCTTTTTCATTTAGTGCCAGGATCGCAGCCTGTTTGTTTAACTGGATGTTGTCAAATTTTGTGATTTTCACAACAGCTTTGTCTGGATACACACCGGCGGTTACTGTAACGTTATCCCCTACCTGTTTTGTCATTCCGATCGGTTCATCTTTTCCAGTTCCGTTTACAATTCCATCTTCTAATCCGTTCGCAAGTGCTTCATACAGGATTGTTCTGATGTAATTATCTAACCATTCTGGCCCGAGGTCTAGCATCGCTTTAGAAATTGGAATAAATGCAGATAATTTGTCCTGTGTTACGTCAACCTCTTTGAATCCTGATTCAAGTTCCTGAATAATCTTATCTGTTAATTTGCCCCATGCTGCTTTCTGGAATCCATTGGTATTCATCATCATTCTTGTAAGTCCTGTCACGCTTGTGAACTGGATCTTGCTTAACAATGGGTGATTGGTTTCCAGATCATTGAATACAGAATCAACAATTGTTTCCGGCATTACAACGTCAAGATTTCCAAGTGCCTGTTTTGGATCGTTTGATTTCATTGCCTCAATAACAGCTTGATAATACTCTTTTTCTGTCGTTGTCAGCTGTCTGACTCCTCTTGTTGCAAGTACTACGGCATCATTGTTCTGTCTAAACTCTGATCTTGCCTGTGTCAGTACAGCTTCCTGAATATTCTCACATAACTGCATAAATCCATCGTCAAATGCTTTCAGATCATCCTGCTGCATTGCGTTATGCATCAGCTGTAAGATTTCCTGTTTTTTTGTTTCTAACATGTCTAAATTTTTGATTGCCATTATTTCCCTCCAAAAAATTTCTTAAGTTTGTTTACTGGCTCTTTTGGTTCTGGATTTTTCAATCCTTGCTGTAGTTTTTTTAGATCTTCCTTAAACGACGTCTGCATATTCATCTGCTGCCGCATTGCCTGGAGCTGCTGCATCATTGCCTTTTGCTGGACATCTCCATCGTCTTTCTGTTTCGATGTCGCAACTTCATCGATCAGTCCATACTCTAATGCTTTATCTGGCGTCAGATAAGTTTCTGCATCCATAAGCTCCTGTAGTGTAGCCTCGTCGATCGTTGCACGTTCCAGGAATACCTTCCGATTTGATTCCATTAATGTATCAAGGTCATCTGCACATTTTCGCAACTGTTCCGCATTTCCGTAACATTCCATCCACATGTTGTGCACAAGTGCAGATGTGCCAAGATTCATGATTCGTTTATCACACGCCTGTAAGACCAGGAATGCAATACTATGTGCTACTCCGTCTACAATTCCTGTAACTGTGCAATCTTTTTGTTTCAGTAAATTGTAGATTGTAGTACCTTCTGATACAGAACCGCCATTACTGTTGATATGTAATTCAATTTCTGAACCATCCTGGATTTCTTCCAATGCTTCCTTGAAATAGTTCGCAGATGTTTCCGACTCGCTGTATGACCAGCTGTACCAGTCAAATCCTCCGTATTTGGTTACATCATCATACAGATACAATTTTGTTGGTCCTGCTGCCTGTTGTGACGGTTCCAACCGCCAATACGTTTTAGGTTCCAATGTTCCCTCCTGTCTCGATCATTGCGTCAAGCACATCTTCTACGTTTGCATAATTCTTTGTGATGATGTGCTGGTTTGCCCAGTCCTCGTCGATTCTTGGCTTTCCAAGTAGTTCAAGAATATCATTCACACTAAATGCTCCGCAGCTGATCAGCTTGTCAATTGGTGTCGCAATATCAAATATGTCAATGTGTTTCACAGTTGTTGTGTCAATTCTCACATAATTTCCGCGTGAGAAATTTTCATAACCGCCCTCTTTCCTGTTGATCTCCTGCGTGATCATCTTCGCCAATGGATCAATCACAAAAGTCAGAAGTTCATCCACCGCTTTGCTTGTGTCTTGTACATCACCTTTCGCAAGGCTTGGTGGAAATGAAAAAGCCCTTGCAGTGAATTCAAATATATCATCTGCAAGCGCCTTGATATCTCTCGTATTTTCAGTTGAGTACGTCTTGCTGTTCTGGCTGATGTCTTGATAGGAGTAACCATCAAACAGCGGAAGTACTGCATTGTCTTTTTTAAAGAAATTTGCAAAATGTTCGCTCATCAGTTTTTCGAACGTTTCATCAAAGTTTTGTGCCTGTTGTGCCATTGCACTGATATTCAGGATTCCTCTGCTACCTCGTGATTTCTGATAAGCCTTGAATGCACAGCTCATTAATTTGCTATAAGTTGCGTTCATGTTGTCAATGTACCTTTTTACATCTTTAGAATTTAATTCAAAGAAGAACACATCTGACATGTAAAACGTCTCTGACAATGTATAATCATCGATTAGCACATTTTTGAATTCATAGTCGCGCAGTGCATACTTTCCTTTTTGATAAGAATCCGCAATGTAAAGAGCTCCATTGATTTCTACTACTAATGCTTCATTTCTGCGGTACAGCATACCGATCAGTTTATTAATGAATGCTGTTGCATTCTGGTTTGGATTTGGTTCGACGTTCCAGCGATACCATTCCTTTTCTTTCTTTTCTGTATTTTTGTAGTATGTTTTAAATTCACATTTTGATAAGGCATTTGCGATTTTGTTCACGCACGTCCAAAATGCCAATTCTTTTAAATACAACTCGTTGATCGCCTGCTGCACATCCTCATCTTTTATGAGTTCCTCAACCGTTACGGTCTTGGGTGGCGCAAGTTTCTGGATCAACCAGTCCTTGAATCCCACTGCTGCATCACCTCCTTTAATAGCTATAAATCTTAATCTTCGGTGTTGTTGTAATCGCTTTCTCTGGCAGTACGTCCTCGACTACCATACTTGCGACTAACGCCATAAATGGATCTGTTTTCCGTGACTTTGCTTCGATCTTTCCATAGACATAATTTCCAAAATCCATATCGTCCGGCTGTCCAATCTTTCGATTGTGTCTGACTAGTTTTGTATTATTTGCTGCCCATCTTAATTCTGGAGCTTCGCCCCAATGGAACCAGCGATTTACGAAGCAGTGATCTATCACAGGGACTATACGCATAATATCCGATGGTCTAATCAGTTTCAGGTTCTTGTATATTTTCTTATCAAATCCAATCGTCTCCAAGTATTTACTTAACAATGCATACCGAAAATCATCTATCGCAAGCATTTCAATCCTATAATACTGTTTCATTTTTTGAATATAATCCGTTATAATCTGCGGATGTATCTCTGGTTCATCAACGATCGTGATTCGTCCATCTTCCGCCCAGTCTTTCCATGGTATTTTTAACCTTGGAATATCCTTTGACTGGCTGCATATCCAGGAATGATTGATATCATACCTTTGATCTCCGTTCCTGAAGTGGAGGTTAACAGATACCCAGTCTGTGACTTTTGAAAAATCAATACCGCATGTACACGACCATTGCGTGACGTCTATAATCTCTTTTTTTGTTGCTGCGATGTTTTCCCAATCTGTTACCTTGATCTCGCTGGATCCGTCTGGGATATTCATTCTTTTTGTCATAAAAGCGGATAATCTTTGTGGATTTTTCTTCCAATCCCTGTACTCTTTCCGGATCTCCTCTAAAAGATTTGGGAAGTATGGAAGGGATGGGTTTGCTTTTGCCCAATTCGTTTCATCGTCTACTTCCTCTTTTGAATCGAGGCGGCATAAAAACGGCAGTAATCCATAATCAGGTTCATTTCCTTGCAAAATCTCCTCTGACTTATCAATCAGATCATCACACACACCTTCTCTTACATCTCCGTTTGTCGTGTAATAAGATCGCCGTGGATGTTTCTTCTTTCCAAGTCCTGTTGTGAAAACGTTGATGTTTTTGTAATCCTGGTACTGGTGAACCTCGTTAAAGATACAAATACCTGATCTAAGTCCGTCCTTTCCTTTCGGCGAGTTTGTCCGTCCTTTGATCACGGCTTTTGTTCTTAGCGATCTAACCTGCTCTTTGGTCCAGTAAAAGAATCTCTTTAATTTCTTCCTGTATTTCGGTTCGTCAAACGCATTGATGATATCATACACAGGTCTCATTGCCTGCTCTTCATTGTTTGCGCATATATCAACGTCATACTCTCGTATTCCACGATTATACGGCGAGGCAAGGCAGACAGATTCCCATGCAATCGTTCCATCTTTTCCGGCACCACGTCCGATCAGGCAAAACAGATCTGGCCAACGTGGCATCCCTGTCTCTCTCCAGTACGTGCAGTCGTGCAGACCGATCACAAATTTCTGCCACGGCATCAGATAATCGTACGGAAAATATTTGATCAAACTGATGTACCTTTCAAGCTGTTCATCATCTGTATAAATATCTTCCGTCGCAAAGCAACGTTTGACATGCTTTATCAGTCTTTTCTGATCTTCGCACGTTTTGTACGTTCCGTTTTCAACGATGTCAATCCATTCCTGGATATGTTTATTAATTTTACAATTCATCGTCGAAATCACCATCCATTTCCTGAACGGCTTTGATTCCAAGGGAATCCAGGATCCTCAGCATTTGAGTATTTACTTTTAAAAGTTGTTCAATACTTTCGTTTTTCTTAACTCCTTTCTGACCACCGCCATTGTTGTACTCAACTGTCACTCCTCGGTTTTGAATGTCCTGGATTAACAGGTTTTTTGTCTCATAAAATGACATATAATCGTCCAGAAGGTCAGAAAAATGCTCTCCATGTGTCTGATTTCTCTCCATTTGGTCCTGAAGATCTGCCTTGATTTTTCTGTACTTTGCTGGTTTTTTTGCCATTTTTTGACCACCCCCTTCACGTGCGCGAGGCAAAAATCTCGATTGTCGAGTCCACCCACCGGTCTCCGGTATCGGAATTAATTTCCAATTTTTTCGACCCGGGGGTATCTCTTCCATTTTCTTTCGATCTACCAACGTTCCTCTGTCAACGGTTCAGCTCTCTTCTTCTTTCTGTATCCATGCACCTCTTCATGGCAGTCATGGCACAGGCTGATCAGGTTTCTTTTTCTTTGTCCTCTGAATGTGTACCAGATATCAAGAGCTTTGTCTGGATGCTTCTTAACATAGTTCACATGATGAACCGTTGTCGCCTTTGTGTAGATCCCTCGTTGCTTGCACAGCTGACATTCTCCTTTGTCTAACTGTAAGACTTCTTTCCTTACATGCTTCCATCTCGTCCATGTATAGAAGCGATGTACATTCTCACGTACACATCGTTTTACATAATTGATTTCTCTTTCTGTCATTATCTTCATCCTTTCTTTGTCAGACTCTGACAAAAAGATTGCAGCATCTGGATTCGAACCAGAAGGATAATTGAGTAACAAACCATGCATTATGAAAGGAGGCGAACAGGTGAGATGAAGAAACCTGTTCCTTTACACCGTTGAGACCAGCAATTATTTTATCCTGCTCCTTCAGCTGCTGCCCTGTTTCGTTTGCCATATCTTGCATTTTTTCAAACACGTAAAAAGAACCCAGCTTTTGCCAGGTTCTTTTTATGCATGAAAAAGTGATCATGTGTAACTGATTTCGTTTTAATCAATTACATGATACATATTACCAAAACAAAGTGTGCATTTCTATGCATTTTAGTGCACACTTTTAATCAATGTTCAAATTCTTTAATGCTTTTGAATGTGTATTGTGCACCTGTCTCCAGCTGCAATTTAATTCTACGCATACATCTTCCCATTTCATAAATTTGATGTACCTAAGATACAGTATCTTGCTCTGTGTTCCATCCTCTACATCTGCAATCTTTTCTTCGATCTCTAGCCTGATCTGCTGCATTTCTTTCTTTTTGTCATCGATCTTGCTTAAGAACTCTTCCACTTTTACGATGTAGTCCGATATATCAGACGGTCTACTGCTGCCCTTCGGCATTCCAACATTGTCGTATTCAATCCCCTTTGGTCCGTTTACTTCTAATATCAATGCTTCTTCTTGTTCTCTTAGCGATTGGTACTTCTTTGCTGCATTTTTGTAACGATTCAGATATTCTTTTTTCTTCTTGTTCTTCTCTCGCTCTGTCATTCTTCCCATCCTCTCTCTGTCACCATTTCCGTCCAGATTTTTCTTGCATTAATTTCTTTCTGTGCAGCCTTCCTCTTGTCGTTGAGTAGACTGTGTTCTTGTTCTCTTTCTCCTTTTCTTTTGCTTTTGCCATACTTAGCTTCCATGCTACAAACTCTGTACACTTTCTTCTGCATTCGACTCGCTTTTCTCTTTCTCCTCCGTGATCGCATTTAAGGCACGGACAATCTTGCTGTCCCATTTTGTATCACTCCTTTTGTTCAATTCTTCCGGCTTCTTTTCTTTCTCTTGCATTTCTATTTTTTGCTGGCGTTTTTCCGGCGGCGTTTTTGTTTCCTTTTTGTCCACCTTTCTTTCGTGGTGCTATTGCAGCGTCCCACTTGTCTTCACTCTTCCATTTTCGGATTCTCTGCTGCGTTACTTCCGCCAGCTCTGCCAATTCCTTTGTTGTTATCTTTCCGTTACTTTGTATGTATCTTTCTTTCGATCTATCTCTTTCCGGATGTCTTGGTCTTCCCATCTTCTTCCCTCCCTTCTTCCTTTTGTTCAATGTCTTTTTTTCCTGCCATTAAATCTGGTATTAGTGCATCTCTTAATTCTGCTAGATATCTGTTTTCTTCTGTATTTAAATACATTATATGTTGTCTCCACATTTGCAATATAGATATAAGTATTGTTGATACTTTGTCTTTGTGTTTATTTTCAAACTTGAATTCCCCTTTCTTTTTTGATATTGCAACAAATTTTTCTTCTATGATTTTTTCTCCCGTAAATCCTAACATTTCATTTATCGTTTTATTAATCTCTTCTGATTGTTTGAAGCTTTCAAATACGTCATATAATCCTACTGATTTTGCTAAGCTTCCATTCATTGTTACTTTTAATCCGTTTTTTTCCTCGATGATATGATTAAGATCTTCGATAATATCTTTATATTTTCTATGTTTTCGTGGTTCAATATCAATCTTAATATATCTTGCTGGGGAAATATTGTATTTGTTTTCTTTTATATTTTCTAATCCTACCGATATCGCAAATTCTTTTTCTGTTACATGATTCTTTACTGCATTTATCGCCTTTTCTATTTGTTTATCGTTAAATACTGCTATCTTCTTTTTGTAAATTCTGTTTGTATGACTTTTGTTTCCATATTGTCCTCTTTGTTCTCGTTCTTCTTCGTCGTGCATATTTCTCATATCAACAAATTCTACTTGTCTCGTTTTTTTATGTTTGTCAAATACAATAATACATGTCGCTATGTCTGTGCTTTCAAACATATTATTTGGGCAAGTTATCACAGCTTCTATCAAGTTCTTTTCAATTAGATATTTTCTAATTTCCTGTTCTTGTTTCAGCCCGCTATTTAATACGCCGCACGGAAGCAAAAAAACTGCTTTTGAATCAATTTTTTCTAGTGCTGTTAAAACGAAGGCGAAATTTGCATTGCTTTCCGGTGGTAATTCACATTCATTGAATCTCGTTTGAATTTGTGCAAATGGTGGTATGTCCCATTTCATGTTATATGGCGGATTTGAAATTAAAGATGTTCTCATCATATCACTTCCTTTACATTTCCGTATCTATCGCCTTTTTTAACGCTATACATATGATATAGTTCGTTTTGCAAGACGTCAGCATGATATACTTTACACGTAATATTTCTCACTGCCATATTAAACAATAAGAACGGTATTACTCTTTCATCAAATTCATGCAGTTCAAAATGTTGATCCTGTTTCATGTTCCATCTTTGAATTGTCAGCGCTCCACTACCAGCACATAGATCAATTATTATTTCCGAGTCTTCACAAATTAACATTCCCATAAGTTTTGCTAATGACTTCGGTGTATAATCTTGCTTCTTCTCTTTTCTATCAGCCTGGTAATATTGATAAATCATTTGTAGCCAATCAACTGTTAAATCATTTTCTACCAGCTTGCAAAATTTATCATAAATTTCGTTGTCATTTTGTGTCACAACTTCAAATAATCTTTCAGACATTTCGTTTATATTTTTTATTCCTAACAGATCAATCATTTTATCTGTAAGTTCTTTTAATTCCATTTTTTCTCCTATTCATATCTTCCTGCATCTATTACCATTACTGTAATAAGTGCCTTAATTAATAAATCGTTCATTTTGTCTCCTAACATTCGATCTTAATTTTGCTCAATTCCCTTATCTTGTCATAAGTTTCATTTGCCAGCTTATTAACGTTATCCAGGTCTTTCATGAGCCTGTCCAATTCTTCACGTTCCACGGATACCCTAATTTTTACTAACTTTTCTTTATTTCCGCGTACAGTCGGAACTCCTAACATCCGAAACGGTCCGCCTCCACATTGCGAACAGCTTTCTCTGTCTCTCCATTTTCTAAAATACACGTGTATTCTTCCGCAGTTTTCGCATCGTACAACTAAGCATGCATTTTCTTCTTCATTCCTCTTGTTCATTTTTTCCTCCTATAATTTGTTCAGTGGGCATCTATCGCATATATCTTTACATTCCTGATTAAAATTCGGAATCATTTTGGTATATACACAATAATCATCACACATCTCCTGCTTCACTTCTTCCAGGATATCTGTTACCGTTTTGCTTTTCTCGCTATCTTCTTTTGCAGCTCCTGTAATTTCTGCAATAGTTTTTTGTTTCTTCGTGATATCTTCTTCTATCCCCAATAAGTAATCAGAAGTGGTGTGTAACGCATTTGCCATATTGGCAATAACTAATCCTTTAGGGGTTCGTTCTCCGCTGATGTATCGTGACACGGAAACTTCAGTAACACCAACTTTTTCAGCAAGCTCTTTCTGTGTCAATCCTCTTTTTTTCAATAAACCTTTAATCCTACCTCCTAAGTTATTCTCGTTCATTGTATTTACCTCGTTTTCAAGCACAATCGCATCTCCTAATATCTGAAACGGTCCACCTCCACAGAAAGTACACCCATCTCCATCTCTCCATTTTCTTAAATACACATGTATTCTTCCACAGTTTGCGCATTGTACAACTAGGCATGTTTTTTCCTCTTCATTCCTCTCTTTTGCAGCTCCTGTAATTTCAGCAATAGTCTTCGAATGCTCTTTTGTGATATCTTCTCCTGATCTAATTTTATAATAAAGCTCGTTGATCTTTTCATCATCCATTTTGCTAAAAGCACAATTAATCGAAAGTTCATCAAGATCACACTTATCACATCCATCTTGCATATTGCAAAAGCCACGTAGTTCGTATATCTTTTCTTCTCTTGTCACAGCTCGTCCCTCCTATATATAATTCTCCACAAACTCCAGTCATCACTCATGATTTTTTCTCCTATTCGTACCTTCCTGCTCCTGCTCCGTATCGGTGCCACGTTGCTCCTTTTCTAACCTTCTTTCTTCTTCTGTTTATTATTTTTTCGTGATCGGCAATTATAATATAGCGATACTTGTTATCCCAGTACTCCAGCATTTGTGGACTGATTCCTGTTTTCTTTGCCATTGTTTTGTATGTTATTCCGTCAAATAACATTTGAGTTACAATTCTTTTTTTGTATTCTTCGCTGTATTTTTTGCGATTGTTGTCGTCTACTTTTTCTATCTCTTCGTCTTTATACTGTTTTACCCACTTTCTCAATGTCATCAAGGTTATTTTTGTTTTAGCTGCAAATTCTCTCCTCGTCATCCCTGACGCTAGTAACATTCTTACGACGCCTCTTTTAAATTCTTCTGTATATTGCATAGTTTTGTTCTCAGACAGCTTAGTTCTTTACCTGATGCAGTGTATTTAACCGCGATCACTGGTTCTTTCTCTTTTTTGTCTAATCATGTTAAATCGCTGTGATTCTTCGTTTGTGGTTTGTGATTTGTAAAAAAATAATAATGATTGTGTTATAAATAAACAGAAACTTGATAATGTATAATAAAACTTTGTTAATAGTTGCTAAAAGAATCTCTCAGGTAAAGAATTAAGCTGTCTGTTTTCCTTTCTGCCTGCTGCCTTTTCTGGCAGTAGGCTAATAGATCTCATCATGGCTTATACATGACTTCTTTGTTTCTTATGCGTTTTGTTAATAGTTACTGTGGTATATTGCAACTGGTCACTACCAGTAGTGCATCATTTCATTGTGTCCGATTCGGACACCTGTTTTTAGCCTTTTCTTTTGCTATAAATCTTTTTAATGACTGTCCATTCATTTTTCTTTTATTGTTTCCTGCATTATGCAGCTTTCTCTTTTGCTTTCTTGCTTCTCTTTTGCTTTTGCAAATTTTAACCTCTACAACTTTCGGATGCATTTCCCCTCGTATCCCATACACGAGCCATCCATCTCTCGTTTCTTCTTTCTGTATTATTATTCCTGGTACCACTATTGGTCGTTTCCCATCTCCAAACACTACTTCTTTCATATTGTTGTTTATTTGCTTGAATTTTTCTTCTAATGCCTTAGACATCTCTTCTCCTGTTACCATCATTTTCTTTCTCACTTCTTTCATCTTTTCAAGATTTTCTGATAATCTCAGCGCTTGATCCGTTTTTGTATCGAATGCCGTTTCTGTTTTTTTGATTCTTTCTGTTATTCTTTTAAATGCTTTTCTTATCCTTTTTATCCCTTCGATCATTGTTCTTTCCTTTCTGCGAATTCCATGATTTCTGCCACGATCTCCGTCGTGTACACTTTTGTTCCGTCTGTTTTTGTATAGCTCCCTGTTTGGATTCTTCCTTCCAGTGCGATCTTAGTTCCTTGATCCAGCCATTTGTCTGCAAATTCTGCACCTTTGCCAAATGCAACGCATCCGATAAAGTCTGCATCCTGCTGCCCTTCTCGCTTAAATCTGCGATCTACCGCTAGTGTGAATCTTGCTATACACAGATCGTCTTCATTCCAGCTTATCTCGGGCTTCCTGGTTAATCTGCCCATTAGCATTACTTTGTTCATATGTCCTCCTAAATCGTGTAGGTGTCATTTTTCTTTGCTTCTATATCTGCCATTGTTTTAATGATCCCAATTATGTTTCCTTCTGCATCCATTACCACGACTATCTTTTTTTCTTCTCCTTCCATATGTACATCTGCCACTCCATACATACGATTTTTTCCGAATTTCTTTATCACGCTCTGCCATATCCATGTTTTTTCTCGTCCGTAATCAATCACAGCGTTCGCAATTTCTCCGCTAAATGTAATTGATTCTTTTATGATTGTGGCACTTCTTGTTGCATCCTCTACATCGTATGGATTTAAGCTTGTTATGTCCTCATTTTTTTCATAACGCTTTGGATTTAACATCATATCTTCTTCTGGCACATACACTCCATATGTTCCGTTGTAAATCAATACATGTGTTCCGTAATCACAGATACTATATCCTGCTCTGTCTTTAATCGCGTCTATTTGAACTTTATCTCGTATATCCATGTTTATTCTCCTTTTTCTTCCAATCCTAAAATACAGTAACCTTCTTCCAGACCCTTAAAACCTTCTAGGATATAGATCACTTGTTTCTCTGTTACTCTTCCTGTTTCTTCTCCATCGCTCATCTCGTGCAGTTCCAAGATGTCCCCGATCTGATAGTTCCTATCATTTTTTTGCAGTTCGAATGACTTCTTTCCTGTGTTTACTGCATCGAAGAACATCTTTGCAAGCTTTAGGCGGTGTCTTCGTTCATCTGATTTGCTTCCTGGTACTTCCACTTTGTTCGTCTGCGGAATTTCTACGCGTTCCGTCTTTTGTTCTTCTGCTGCCTTAGTATCGAATTGGATCATATTGCTGATCGCGTCTGCCATTTTAATAACTGTCTTTTTAACAATTTCTTCAAAATCATCTTTGCATAGTTTTATATAGCCTTTTCCGCAGTCATACCATCCATCAAACCCATTAGATCCTCGTAACGTTCCACCAGCTCCTTTATATCGTTCTTCCATGTATTTTTTTAATTCCAATGAATTCTTTATATTTTGTCTATTAATGTCTCTTTGAATTCTCTCTGCAAATGCTTCTAATGCCTGTTTTTCTAATTCATCCTGATCCTGACAGTATTCCGAATAGTCTCTTTCCGCTTCCATCTGTCCTTCAATCTCTGCTTCTTCCTCTTCTTCGGTCTCATCCGCTTCGGCTTCCTGTCTTGATTCCTTCAAATTTTCTTCCTGTTGTTCTTCCAAGATGCGTTGCTTGTATTCTCTTATCTTTTTTACAGTTATGATCTTATCTGGATACCAGCTATATATTTCTTCCTGTTCATCTTCTTCCAGTCCTGCGATCTCCACTGCTGTCGAAAAGCTGATTTCCTGCCGTTCTAGGAGTTCTCTTAGCTCTGGTATCAAATTGTTATTGATGCTCATTGCATTAGCGATCTGTGTCGGCTTCTTTCCTGTTATTTTTGCCGCAATGTCTCTTAACCTTCCAGATTGCAGATCGTAACCCATAATCTGCTCGCCTTTTGTTTTTGCATCTGCTAGAGCATCCATCAGCATTTGTATTCTTTCTAGTTCTTTTTCTGTAGATACTCTCCTGTAACTGTTTGATATACATATCTCTATCACTTCTTCATTCTTGCTTCGTGGCTTTCTGATCTGGCATGTGGCTTCCCTAAATTCCTGGAGGTCTTCTTCCTCTACCAGCTTCTTTAATGCTCTCCATCTTCGTTCACCGCCGATCAGCTTGTACTCTTCTCCATTTGTGTTTGGTTCGTACATGACTTCTAGGGGCTGTAGTAGTCCAAGCAATTTGATCTCTGCTGCCTTTTCATCGATGCCGATCTGATCGCTTATGTTGTCTTCGTTCGCGTAGATATTATAGATATCTATGTCTTTCGTGCGGAATCTCGCTTTCGGCTTTTCTTCGATTCCTTCCTTGCTTGTCTTATTCAGCATGTCCATGACGTTAAATCCTGCCATGTTTCTTCCCTCCTTTCCTAATCTACTTTCTGGAATCTACCAGTTTTCTTATTTCTTCGTTTTGATTCGATATACGCTTGTGCTGTATTCCATTCTTCATCTGTCATAATTTCTCTAACCACATTGTTGTAATCTTTCGCTGCGTTACTTCCTCTTGACATTTCTGGAAGCGGTCTTTTTGCTGTTTCCGCTTTTTCTGCAACAACTGATCTTCTAATTTCTGTTTTAAACATCTTGTCTTTGTATGTATCTCTTAACCACTGTGCTGTATCTTTGTTTGTTATATTCCCGGTTTTCATTGTCATCAGGACTTTGATCTGCTGCCCTTCGTGAATCCCTTTCGTTTGCTCAATCATATTTTCAACCGCGTCAATTCCATATCCTCCTGCTTTTACTGGAATTATTAACAAATCTGATGCTTTAACCACATTTAGCACTGTTACGTCCAGTAATAATCCACAATCGCAGATCACATAATCATATTTACTGTTGATGCATTCTTCATTTAGCATTTTTTCTATGTGGTCTATCTGGTTTTCCATGCTGTATAGCAACTGAGCATTTGCCTGCATCAGCCACATATTTGCCGGGATAATATCCACGTTTTCATATCTTGTCGTTCTGATCGTTTCTTCTGTGCTTTGCTGCTCCAGTAATATTCCTGCAAGTCCTTTTTCGTTCGGATCATATACTCCCATAGTTCCTGAAGCATTACCCTGTGCGTCTGCATCTACTACCAGTACTTTCTTTCCGTACCGTCCTAGCAGATACGCCAGTGACGTTGATGTGGTCGTTTTTCCAACTCCACCTTTTAAGTTTCCAACTCCAATTATTTTCATGGTTTTTTCCTCCTAATATGGCTATTTATTCTTTTGCTTTTCTTTTTTCATCTTTTACCCAGTTGATGAATTTCTTTCTGCATTCCATGCAAACATCATATCCTTGTCTTGTTTTTGTGGTCCCATTGACAAACGCGCTTTCCGTTACTTCTATTCGATAATATGCATTTCTTTCTCCACTAATAGCATTTGACACTAAATATGGCGTAAAAAATTTACCGCATATATCACATTTTCTCGCTATCATTCTATCGCTCCTCTTTCTTGTAATCGGTTTCTTTGTAAAACCTCATTTCTGTCATTATGTTTCCTGGCAGCCTTTTCACTTCTACCTTGTATCCTTTTTCTGTTGCTTTTTCGATATATTCTTCGACAGACATTACTTCTTCCATCTCGTCCGAATAATCTAGCATTCCTATCACTTTGATTGTTTTTGCCATCTTTTACTCCATTTCTGCCATTGTTTTGATCACTTTGTT